>Ga0326597_10008303_pt1 | contig 14034 bp, 14 predicted proteins | sample RVTome_12_FD_203789 | JGI IMG/M metagenome (GOLD analysis project Ga0326597, IMG submission 203789) | Soil microbial communities from uranium-contaminated site in the Upper Colorado River Basin, Wyoming, United States - RVT100D185 | ecosystem: Environmental > Terrestrial > Soil > Contaminated >... | reverse complement strand
GCTTGCCCAAAATGTATAGTCTTTTCCCAACAAGAATCAACGCTTTTTCGAATCGAAAAGGACCTAAATCCAGCTTAGGCCGCACGCAGCGGCACCACTCTGCGCACGGTCAGTAAATGCTGTCTTCCGGGCTATAGCGACAATTCGCTCAAAACGAAGCGAATAACATCAGCGACTTGACGCGGTCTAGCGCGGGACGAAAATGATTCTGCATTGCACCCGCAAACTCGCTGCCCGGCTTCGGGAAGTTTCAAGCTCACGTCTCGACGAGACGGGTCCGCTGGGAAGCTGGCACGCGAACCTCTACGCCATCGACCGCCGGCAGTGCTTGCTGCTCTGCCATGACGCAACGCGCTACTGCCTGTTCCTGCCGGGACTGCGCGCGGAGCACTTGAAAGAACTCGGGCGCTGGCACCGTGACCTGTTTCTTGCCGCACTCGCAACCGCCGGAGCAAAAGAAGCGGTGCTGAAGAATGTCGAGCTCGCTTTCGGGCCGCCGCGCTTCGACACCGCTACCGATCGCTCGGTGCTTTCGTCCATGACCATCGCCCGGTGGGACCTGGAGGGCTTGCTGATGCGCGTCGGGAACGTGCTCGATCTCGACCCGGTCCTCGCCTCGCGCCATCTCAACGAACGTCCGGCAATGGCCGGCCGTGAACTTCACTGGCCCGAGCGCGAGATGCTGGAGCGCGTGGCGCGACTATAGGCCGGCTTGCCGGCGTTCGACCCATTTGATATCATGATATCGAATTTGTTCAATCGCGAGGATCGCCATGGCCCAGTTCATCGTTCGCCACCTGGAAGACGACGTTAAATCGCGCCTCAAACGCCGCGCCGAGCGTCACGGGCGCAGCATGGAGGAGGAAGCCCGGCACATCCTGCGCAACGCGCTGAAGGAAGAGAACCGGCCTGCGTCCAGGCTGGGATCGCGTATCGCGGCGCGCTTCGTGAAGACCGGCCTGACGGCGGACCTGCCGGAATTGCATGGGCAGCTTCCGCGGTCGGCTGACTTCGGCAAGTGATCATTCTCGATACCAACGTCCTGTCAGCGCTGATGCGCAAGGCGCCGGAGGCCCCCGTGGTGGTATGGCTGGATCGCCAGCCGGCCGAGTCGGTCTGGATCACCAGTATTACGATGTTCGAGGCCCGCCTCGGCCTGGCGCTGCTGCCTTCGGGCCGGCGGCGGCAGGCGCTGGAAGCGGCCTTCGCGCGGCTGCTGGAAGAGGACTTGCAAAACCGGGTGCTGGATTTCGACAGCGCCGCCGCGACCGAGGCGGCATCGCTGGCTGCGGAGCGGCAAAAGGCCGGACGGCCGGTGGACATGCGTGATACGCAGATCGCCGGCATCGCGCTGGCACGACGCGCCACGCTCGCCACGCGAAACGTGAGGCATTTTTCCGATCTGAAGGTACCGGTGGTCGATCCTTGGGAAACAGGTTGACCGCTGGTTCACGCGGCGCGCAGCGGCACCACGTTATCCGCGGTCAGCGCTTCAAGATAGTCCGCCCACTTCTGCAGCCAGTCCCGCGCCTCGGTGTTATAGCGGTGCACGTCGTAGATGGCGCTAACCGAACTATCCACGTGGTTGAGGATTCGGTCCTGCACGACGCGCGGGCAGCCGAGCTTCGCCAGTCCGGTCGCGACCGTGCGGCGAAGATCGTGAACGGTCCACGGCACTTCTATCGGATCAGGCGCCGGCTTGTCGCCGTCCCGTTGCCGCGCATAGTACTGGGCAAAGCCCAGGACTTTCTGCGCCACGTGCCTGCCACCCCGCGGGGACGGGAACACATACACCTGATCCATTCCCTGGCGGGACTTCAGTAGCTCGACTCCCTGCCTCGGCAGCATCACGTCGTGCGGCTCGCCATTCTTGGTTTCGTGGATTGTCCACACGCCTCGATCGAGGTCTGTGTCGCGCCAGAGTGCGGCGACCACCTCGCCCGAACGGCAGCCGGTCAGCAGCACCAGCGACAGCGCCTCGCGCACGGTGCGGCTATAAGGACTGTGGGGTAGCAGGACTGTGGGGTAGCCACTTCAGGAACTTCGCCAGCTCTGCGTCCGTCAGAACGCGCTTCCTGCGCACCTGCGGCGCTCCTTTGATGCCGAGCGTCGGCGCGAGGAATTCGTCGGGCAACCGCCCTTGCTCGATCGCGTAGGCATACGCGCACCTGATCCGGGACAGGAGTTGCGTCGTCACCCGCGGCGCCTTCGCCATCTTCGGCCGGATTACCTCGTCCTGCAGCTCGCGCCGCGTGATCTGCAGCGCCGGCCGATGGCCGAGCACCGGCAGCAGGTCCTGGCGCAGTATCCGGGCGCTCTCGGCGCCGCGCTTCTGGCCTTTGAGTACTTCGTTGATATATTCGTTGACGAGGTTCTCCAGCGTGTAGGTCGCCTGGCGCTGCGCGAGCCGCTCGCGCGTCGCCTGCTCCCGCTCCTTGCGCTTCTCGAGCTGAGGGTCTTTACCCTGCTCGCGCTCCAGCCGCTTCCTTGCGACAGCGTCCCGCGCCTTCGTGAGTGTGAGCGGCCCGACCTCGCCCAGCCTGATCTCACGCAGCGCGCCATCGCGGGCGCGGTAGCGATAGAAGAAGACCTTCTGCCCCGAAGCCAGACAGCGCACGCGCAACCCGGCGCACTGGGCGTCGCCGCGCTCCTCGCCTGCCTGCATGTACGCGATAATTGCGGCGGTCAGGGGCTGAGGTTTTTTCAGTGTAGATTTGCGCGCCATCCATCCCCTCAAAAGGTCGACCTAAACCGGCACCTACACTGAATCGGCGGACAAGGACTTGCAAAGACTTGCCCGGTCTTGAACAGAAAAAACATAGAACAAGGTAAATTTCTCTTGCGGCGACAAGGTATTGCAGCGCAAAACGACGCGAAGGACAAGGGGTCGGATGCGTCCGGAATTTCCGGACACACCCCGATGATGCAGCAGTACCTGCGCATCAAGGCGCGGCACCCGGACATGCTGGTCTTCTACCGCATGGGCGATTTCTACGAGCTGTTCTACGACGACGCCGAGCGCGCGGCGCGCCTGCTGGATATCACGCTGACCCGCCGCGGCGAGTCCGCCGGCGAGCCGATCAAGATGGCTGGCGTGCCACACCACGCGGTGGAGCAGTACCTGGCGAAGCTCGTGAGGCTCGGCGAATCGGTCGCGATCTGCGAGCAGGTCGGCGATCCCCATTTGTCCAAGGGGCCGGTCGAGCGCCAGGTCGCGCGCGTCGTCACGCCGGGCACGCTCACCGACGCCGCGCTCCTCGACGCCAAGCGCGACAACCTGCTGCTGGCGGTCTGCCCCCAGCGCGGCACGGTGGGCCTGGCCTGGCTGTCGCTCGCGTCGGGACGGTTCGCGGTCAAGGAAACGGCGGCCGCCAATCTCGCCGCGGAGCTCCAGCGCCTCGCCCCCGCGGAAGTCCTCGTGCCTGAGGACGCGCCTTCCGGCCTCGTCAACGGCGCCCCGCCGGCGGTCAAGCGCCTGCCGCCGTGGCAGTTCGACCTCGAGTCCAGCCGGCGGGCGCTCGCGAAGCAGTTCGAAACGCGCGATCTCGCGGGATTCGGCGCGGCGGACCTGACGGCGGGCGTTTCCGCCGCAGGCGCGCTGCTCGAATACGCGCGGTCCACGCAGGGCACCGCGATCGCGCACGTGCGCTCGCTCGCGGTCGAGCACGAGAGCGCCTGGGTGCGCATGGATCCCGCGACCCGCCGCAATCTCGAGCTGACCGAGACGATACGCGGCGAGCCGGCGCCCACCCTGTTCTCGTTGCTCGATACCTGCGCGACCGGCATGGGCAGCCGCCTGCTGCGCTACAGCCTGCATCACCCGTTGCGCGACCGGCCCGTGATTTCCGGCCGCCTCGCCGCCGTGGACGCGCTGATCGGCCGGGACGGCGCGGCGCCGTGGCGCGGCCTCCACGAAACGCTCGGGCAATGCGTCGATGTCGAACGCGTCACCGCGCGCATCGCGCTCAAGTCCGCGCGGCCGCGCGACCTGTCGGGCCTGCGCGATACGCTCAGGCTCCTGCCCGGCGTGGGCGCTGCTGCCGCAGGCCTGCCGAGCCCGCGTCTGGCGGCGCTCGCGAGCGCGCTGGCGCCGCAGGATGCGCTGGTCGGGCTATTGGAGGCCGCGATCAAGCCCGAGCCCGCCGCCGTGCTGCGGGAAGGCGGCGTCATCGCGGACGGATACGACGCCGAGCTCGACGAATTGCGCGCCATCCAGTCGAACTGCGGCGCATTCCTGGTCGAGCTCGAGGGGCGCGAGCGGAGCCGCAGCGGCATCGCCAACCTGAAGGTCGAGTACAACCGCGTGCACGGCTTTTACATCGAGGTCACGCGCGCGCAGGCCGCGAACGTGCCGGACGATTACCGGCGCCGCCAGACGCTCAAAAACGTCGAGCGCTACATCACCCCCGAGCTGAAGGCCTTCGAGGACAAGGCGCTGTCCGCGCAGGAACGCGCGCTCTCGCGGGAGAAGCTGCTCTACGAGAAGCTGCTCGACGCCCTCGGGCCGCACATCGCCGGGCTGCAGTCGGCCGCGGCCGCGCTTGCCGAGCTCGACATGCTGTGCGCCTTCGCCGAGCGCGCGGTAGCGCTCGATTACCGCGCGCCCGAGTTTGCCGACGATCCGCTCGTCGAGATCGAGGGCGGACGCCACCCCGTCGTCGAGCGGCAGGTCGAGAATTTCATCCCCAACGACGCGCGGCTGTCCGACGAGCGCCGGATGCTGATCATCACGGGCCCCAACATGGGCGGCAAGTCCACCTATATGCGGCAGGTCGCGCTGATCGCGCTGCTTGCCCATTGCGGATCGTTCGTTCCGGCGGCACGCGCGCGGCTCGGCCCGCTCGATGCCGTCTACACGCGCATCGGCGCGGCCGACGATCTTGCCGGCGGCCGCTCGACGTTCATGGTCGAAATGACCGAGGCCGCCTACATCCTGCATCACGCGACGCCGTCGAGCCTCGTGCTCATGGACGAGATCGGCCGCGGCACTTCCACCCTCGACGGCCTGGCGCTCGCCTGGGCGATTGCCCGTCACCTTGCGGAGAAGAGCCGCAGCCTCGCGCTGTTCGCGACGCACTATTTCGAGATGACCCGACTCGCCGCGGAACTGAGCGGCGTCGCAAACGTGCACCTGGACGCCGTCGAGGACAGGGACAGCATCGTTTTCCTGCACAACGTCGAGGAAGGGCCGGCCAGCCAGAGCTACGGGCTCGAGGTCGCGGCCCTGGCCGGCGTGCCCGGCTCGGTCATCCGCGCCGCGCGCAAGCGGCTCGCCGAGCTCGAGGAGCACGGGCTTGCCGGCGGCCCCCAGCGCGACCTCTTTTCGCCGGCCGCGAGCCAGGCGCAGGGCACGGCAAGCGCGGAGGAGCCCGCCGTGCTGAAGCGCCTGCGCGAACTCGACCCCGATTCGCTCACGCCGAAGGAAGCGCTCGAGTTGCTCTACCAGCTGCGCAAGCAGCTCGACGACTAGCAAACGGCGTGAATGGTGAATGGTGAATGGTGAATAGACGGACCCCGTATCTCTGCGCCAACCGCGTTATACCCCGGACCGCTCACTATTTACTATTCGCGCATTTCGCGACGGTCGCAGCACTTTGCACGGCCATTTCCGCGAGCGCCGCGGAGTTCACGTTCGCGGCGTTCGGCGACACGCCTTATTCGCGCGACGAGGAATCGCGCTTTCCCGATTTCATGGCCGAGCTGAACCGGGCAGACCTGGCGTTCGTGGTGCACATCGGTGACTTCAAGTCCGCGGACACGCCCTGCAGCGACGACGTCTTCCGCCAGCGGCGCGAATGGTTCGACCTCTCGCGCCATCCCTTCGTGTTCGTGCCAGGCGACAACGATTGGACGGATTGCCGCCGTTTATCCGCGGGCCAATACGATCCACGGGAGCGGCTGGCAAAGCTGCGCGAGCTGTTCTTCACCGGAGGAGACAGCCTCGGACAGCGCCGGATACGCGTCACGCGTCATTCGTCCGCCTACCCCGAGCACGTGCGCTGGCGCCATGACCGCGTGCTGTTCGCGACGCTCAACGTGCCGGGCGGCGCCAACAACGCCCGGTACGATCCGGGCGAGTTCCGCGCCCGTAGCAAGGCGGTGGCGCAATGGCTGCAGGAAGCGTTTCGCGTCGCGCGCGAGGAATCGCTGCCCGCGCTCGTGCTCTTTCTTCAGGCGAACCCATGGGCCTCGCCATCGAGCCACTACTTCGGCTATCGCGAATTGCTCGCCGGGCTGGATGCGGAGACGCGGGCTTTCCGTGGCGAGGTGCTGCTCGTTCACGGCGACACGCACCGCCACCGGGTGGACCGGCCGGCCATGCTTCCCGACCGCGGCGCGCCGCCGGCGAACTTCACGCGGCTGGAAGTATTCGGCTACCCGACGATGAACTGGGTGCGGATCCGCGTCGTCGAGCAGGCCGGGCGCGTCCGGTTCGAGATCACGCCCGGCAGCTGACGCTCGCCGGCAGTTGGCAGTTGGCAGTTGTTACTGACGGCTGGCGGCTGACGGCTGACGGCTAGTGGTGATGGTGTCCACCATCACCATGGACATGACCGTGGCTCATCTCTTCCGAGGTCGCCGCGCGCACCGCGGTCACCGTGCACACGAAATCCAGCGCCCGGCCGGCGAGCGGGTGGTTGCCGTCGACCACGACCTGCTCCGCGGCGACGTCGGTTACGGTATAGATCAGCAGGTTTCCCGTTTCCGTGCCGCGCCCCTCGAACTGCATGCCGACGGCCACGTTTTCCGGAAACTTGCTGCGGGGCTCGAGATGCACGAGCTGCGCGTCGTACTCGCCGAATGCGTCTTCGGGCTCGAGCCTGACCCGGCAGGTGTCGCCCGCCGCCTTGCCCGACAGCGCCTGCTCCACCAGCGGAAAGATTCCGCCATAGCCGCCGTGCAGGTAATCGATCGGTGCTTCCGCCTTCTCAATCATCCGGCCTTCGGGTTCGAGCAGCTCGAAGGTGATCGAGACGACGGTGTTCCTGTCTACTTGCATTTGCCGATGCTCCGCAGCAGTTCGACGACCTCTTGCGCGTGCCCGCGCGGGCTCACGCCGTAGAGCGCGTGCCGGACCACGCCCTTGCGGTCGATGACGAAGGTCGAGCGCAGGATGCAGGTCTTTTTCCTGCCCTCCACTTCCTTGTCGTGCAGCACGCCGTAGCGGCGGCACACCTCGCCGTCCGCGTCGGCCAGCAGTTGCACCGAGAGCCCGTGCTTGTCCCGGAACGCGCCGTGCGCTAGGCAATCGTCCATGCTGACGCCCAGCACGACGGCCTTGAGCGCGCCGAAGGCCTCGTCCCGCTCGCTGAACTCGATCGCTTCCAGCGTGCAGCCCGGCGTGTCGTCCTTGGGATAGAAATACAGCACGACGTTGCGGCGGTTGCGGAAGCTGTCGAGGCTCACGACGTTCATGTCCGCGTCGGGCAGATCGAAACGCGGCGCCGGCTGCCCCGGTTGCAGCATTGCTGAGGATTGCAGAGTCTCCGGCAACATGTCAGCTCTCTCGATCCATTGTGTGAACATCCCTCGCCGCGGTCAAGCAAATTCGCAACGCTATTTTCGCGGATCGTTGTTACGTGTACGTTATCATCGATTTGGCTGGGAATACGCAAATTCTTCGGCAGAATGAATCCGGCGGGCACACCAACATGCTAGGGAAGCCGGGTCCGCGTTGGACAGCTGACGCGGCGTTCCTTGGCCGCTACTGGCAAAAGCGGCCGTTGCTGGCGCGCGAGGCGCTGCCGGAGTGCGCCGGCCTGGTGCATCGCAACGACCTGCTCGAGCTCGCGACGCGCGACGACATGGAATCGCGGCTGGTGCGGCGCCGGGACGACCGCTGGCACGTGCAGCACGGGCCGTTCCGCCGCCGCGACCTCGATCGCCTGCCGCGGACAGGTTGGACGCTGCTGGTGCAGGGCGTCGACCACGCGCTGGCGTCGGTCCAGCCGCTGCTGCGGCAGTTTTCCCGCATTCCTTACGCCCGCCTGGACGACCTGATGGTCAGTTACGCGCCGCCCGGCGGGGGCGTCGGCCCGCACTTCGATGAATACGACGTCTTTCTGCTGCAGGGAGAAGGCACGCGGCGCTGGCGCATCAGCCGCCAGCGCGATCTCGCTCTCGTCCCCGACGCGCCGCTGCGCATCCTGCGGCGCTTCCGGCCGGAGCGCGAGTGGATTGTCGAGGCAGGCGACCTGCTCTACCTGCCGCCGCACTGCGCGCACGAGGGCGTTGCCACCGGCGGCGGTTGCATCACGTATTCGGTCGGCTTTCGCGCGCCGCGCGCGCAGGAACTGGGCGCGCGCTTCCTCGATTTTCTGCAGGACCGGCTGCGGCTGCCGGGCGCGTTCGCCGACCCCGGCCGCAAACCGACGCGCCGCCCCGGCCGGCTCGGTGACGACCTGATCGGATACGCGCGCGAGTCGCTGCGGCGCATCCGCTGGGACGACGATGACGTCGTTTGCTTTTTCGGGCGCGACCTCACCGAGCCAAAGGTCCACGTGGTGTTTACGCGCCCGTCGCGCCCGATGCCGGAGCGGGCGTTTGCCGCCGCGCGAACGCGGCGCGGCGTCCAGCTCGCGCCGGCAACGCGGATGCTGTATCGCGGCGGCACTTTCTTCATCAACGGCGAGTCGCTCGCCGTCGGAGCGGCGGCGGCGCGCACGCTTTCACGACTGGCGGACTGCCGCGCGCTGCCGCCGCACTGGCGCGTCGCCCGCGAAGCGTCCGCGATTCTTTACGAGTGGTACCGCGCCGGATATATTCGTCTGGCGAGTGACCTGTGACCGGTGACCCGTGACTGGAACCGAAACCGGCAACCTGCCAAACGCCGAGTACCGCCGCTTCGAGGGCATGCGCGAGTACGAGGCGCTGATCGACGAGCTGATCCCCCGCACGCAGCGCGTGATACGCGTGTTCGACCGGAGCCTGACTCGCACCTGGAACACGCCGCAGCGCCACGACGCGCTGCGCCAGTTCCTGTTGGCCGACCGTACCAACCGCCTGCTGATCGTGGTGCACGACGCCGAGCCGATCGAGCGCGATTGCCCGCGCATCCTTGACCTGGTGCGGCAATTCAACCCCGGCGTCAGGATCCACCAGACGCTGAGCCCCGCGAAGCACGTTTACGATCCGTTCATCGTGTTCGACGCCCATCACTACCTGCACCGGTTTCACTACCGGCACCTGCGCGCGGCCCACGGCGCCAACGACGTGCTGGGATCACAGCAACTGCTCGATCGCTTCTCGGAAATCTGGGAAGCCTCCGCCCTGGCTGTAACCGCCGGAACCAGCGGCCTGTAGCGCGCCGCGATCGTAAGCTTCCCGTCAGTTTGCATCGGTAATGTCCGCCTCCGACGGCTGAACGGTTGGACCGTCACGGATCGCCCGGCGCACCCGCCGAGCGGCACGCCTCATCAACCGGCATGCAACCTGAAGGGACAAACATGAACCGCTCGCTTCTCCTCGCCTCGCTGCTCGCGCTCGGCCTCAGCGCCTGCGGCGAGCCGCAAAAACCCGCCTCAACGGCGGCCAAGCCGGTGGCGACGCCGCCGGCCGCCGAAGCACCGAAGACCGAAGCCGCCGCGCCCACGCCGGCCGCAGTCGCCGAAGCGCCCAAGCAGGAGGCCGCCGCGCCCGCGGCTGCGCCGGCGCCGGCTGCCGAAATGAAGCAGGACGAAAAGAAGTAGCCGGAACGTCCCGTCGCAAAAAGCCGGCCCGCAGGCCGGCTTTTCATTTTGTGCGGCGTGTTTCGCGGATCGTGGGTTGTGGGTCGGCGTTGTTCACTGTTAGAGTCTCACGCCAACAAGAACTCGAACCACGATTCCCCACCCACAATCCACGCCTTCCCAATGAAAATCGCGAACTTCAAGGCCCAAATCGTGCGCGTGCCCGCCGACGAGCCACTGGCGGGCGGTCCCGCAGCGCCGGGCGCGACGCGCGAAATCGTGACGTTGCGGCTACGAACCGACTCCGGCATCGAAGGCATCGGCTACACCTTTTTCGGCGCCGCCCTCACCGGTGCGCTCCTGCAAGCGGTCGATACCCTGGCGCAGCTCGCGGTCGGAGAGGACCCGCTGCGTAACGAAGCCATCTGCGCCAAGCTGCGCGCCGCCGCGGCCGGCTCCGGCCCGGCCGGCATCCAGACGCTCGCCTTGTCCGCGGTCGACATCGCGCTGTGGGACATACGCGGGAAGTCCGCCGGCCTGCCGCTGTGGCAGCTAATCGGCGGCGCGCGCGAACGGGTGCCGACCTATGCGAGCGGCGCGCTCATGCGGACCTTTCCGCTCGATCACCTCGTGAAGGCCGCGCCGCGCCTCGTCGAGAAGGGATTCCGCCAGATGAAGACGCAGCTCGCGCTTCCCGGCGACACGTCCCCCGTCCTGGAAGAAGCGCGCATCCGGCGAGTGAGAGAGAGCATCGGCCCGGATATCGATCTCATGTGCGATATCAACCAGCGCTGGCGGGTCGAGCAGGCGATCGACATCGGCCGGCGCATCGAGGACGTGCGCCTCTACTGGCTCGAGGACGTCACTGCCGCCGACGATTACCAGGGGCTCGCCCGCGTGACCGCCGCGCTCTCCACGCCCGTCGCCGGCGGCGAGTACCTGTACGGACCGGCGCCCTTTCGCCAGATGATGGAGGCGCGCTCGGTCGATATCGTGATGATCGATCTCATGCGCGCGGGGGGCATTACCGGGTGGCTCAGGATCGCGGCGATGGCGGAAGCGTTCAACCTGCCGGTGGTGAGCCATCTCGTGCCCGAGATCCACGTGCACCTCGTCGCGGCCATCCCCAACGGCCTGACGGTGGAGTACATGCCGTGGACCTTCAAGCTGTTCGAGGAAGTGCCCGAGCCGGTGAAAGGCGAGCTCGCCGTCCCGATGAAGCCCGGGCTGGGGCTCAAGTTCGACGAAGCCGCGATCAAGCGCTACGCCGCCTGAGGCGTTAGGCGTTAGGCGTTAGCAGACTGTTGAAAAGCACGTTATGCAGAGCAACAACGTCATTCCCGCGGCGGCGGGAATCCAGCGACTCGTTGAATCGTATCAAGGCAGGTTTTCTGGACTCCCGCTCCCCGCCTGATGCCTGCAGGGACAGGCTTCGCGGGAGTGACGACCGTTTTTCAACAGCCTGTTAGGCGAAAGACACAAAACAATTTGTGCGGTTCGTTCCGCCTTACTCCTCACCCCTCACGCCTCACGACCGATGATGCGATTCGCATCATCGAATTTCCCGCCAGGCGAAACCGTCCTCCTGCGTGGCGATGCCGATCCACTCCGGCTCGCAATTGAGCGCGCCCGCGAGCGCCGCGCGCGCGAGGTCCGGCGTGTTGTTCTGCTGCGACAGGTGCGCGGCGACGATGTGACACAACCGGCTGCAGTCCATCGCCCGCACCAGTTCCGCCGCCATGGCGTTGGCGAGGTGCCCCATCTTTCCCGCGACCCGCTTCTTGAGGGAAGCGGGGTACGGGCCGTTCATCAACAGATCGAGATCGTGATTGCACTCGAGCACCAGCGCGTCCGCGCCCGACAGGGACTGCGCGACATGCGGCGTCGGGTGCCCGACGTCGGTCAGCACGCCGAGTCGCGCCGCCCCGTCGGAGAAGACGAACTGCACGGGTTCGCGCGCGTCGTGCGGCACCGTGAAAGGCGTTATTTCGATCCCGCCGATCGCAAACGGCGTGTAGGCATCGATGAATTTCCGGTTCGCGATGGCGCGCCCCTCGGCACCCATCCCCGTCATCGTCCCGCGCGTGAGATAGACCGGCAGATCGAAGCGTCCCGCGAGCCTCGCCACGCCGCCGCCGTGGTCGCCATGCTCGTGGGTGACCACGATGGCGTCGACGCTATCCGCTTCCAGGCCGAGGCGGGCCAGACGGCGGCCCACTTCGGCCGCGTTGAAACCGCAATCCAGGAGGAGCCGCGTGCCGCCGGCTTCGACGATGAGGGCGTTGCCCTTGCTGCCGGAGCCGAGTGATGCGAACCGCATCAACGGCAGTGACCCGTGACCGGTGACCGGTGAACGGTGATCTTGAGGTTCGTCTTGAGCGTATGGAGGCTACCAGTCACTGGTCACCGGTCACCAGTCACTGTCATTTGAGCTGGTCGTAGAGCAGCGTCAATATCCGTCCCGCGGTCTCGGTGTTCTCCTGCGCGCCGTCCTTGTTAAGCACCGTGATCTGGGAGCCCTGCGGGATGTTTCTCACCTCGATCCGGAACTGCTCCGTCTTGGGCTTGCTGTTGCCCCAGAACTTGAGGCGCGCGAGCCACCCCTTGTCCTCGGCGGACTTGTTGTCGATCTGCGGATCGATGTAGCGGACGAAATAGAGGCCCTTCGACCGGTCGCGATCCTCCACCGTGAAGCCCACCCGGTCGAGCGCCAGCCCCACTCGCCGCCACGCGCGGTCGAACTGGTCGTCCAGCGCCAGCGTCCGGGAACCGTCTTCGCCTTTCGACAGCCGGGCACGCAGCTGCGGCGCCGCACCGCTCCCGGCCAGCTGCGACTTGACATGGCTCTGGTCCACGCCCAGGCGCGCCATCAGCCGCCCGAGCATTTCAGCCTCGAGATTGGGGTCCGGCGGCCGCGGCTGCCACATCGTCTTGTCCTCCTCCGACGACGTGTAGACCTCCTCCATGCCGCGATGGCTGATGAAGATCTCCGTGGTGCCCTTCTCGGCGCCGCGCTCGAACCGCGTGCGGAACTTGTCGCGCTCGCTGCTCGAATAAGCCATATCGAGCACCTGGCCGAGGAACGAGCGGAACCAGCCGGCATTGGGAATCGCCTTTGCCCGGTTCTCGGCCCAGTCCGTCTCCATGACGCCCGCCTCGGGCAATTCGATGTTGACGATGAAGCCGAGCTCCTGCCAGAAATCCTTGACGACCGGCCAAAGCTGCGCGGGCTCGCCCTTGACCACCAGCCAGCGCTGGCTGCCGTCGCGCACGATCCGCGCCCCGTCCTGACTTGGCAGCACGCCCGACGTGTCCGCGCTCGCCGACTGCTGTCCGGCACGGCCCTGGCTGTACTCCGAGTAGGTGGCCGTGCCCCGGGCGGTTTCCGGGACGACATAGCGGTTGTCCGTGCCCGGTTTCGTGAGATCGGGCGGCACCTCCAGCGGCGGCAGCCGGTTCGTCGACTTGTAATCGACTTTCTTGCCCTCGATGTTCAGGGTGCTGCAAGCGCCCAACGCAACGCCAAGCAGCAGGGCAAGCGCGGCCCATGCACTCCTACGCAACCACATAGCTTCCTTCCTTCACGGCCGCTCCGACGCCCGCGTGCCGCATTGCCTCGCGCACCGCCTCGTGACAGGACGCCGACAGCGCGGTCAGCGGCAGCCGGATGCCGCCCTGGATCAGCCCCAGCTGCTGCACGGCCCACTTGACGGGAATCGGATTGGCCTCGAGAAACAGGTTTCGATGCAACGGCAGCAGGCGTGCATTGATGTCTCGCGCCTTCGCCACCTCGGCCGCCAGCGCCGCCGCGCACAGCTCGTGCATGAGGCGCGGCGCAACGTTGGCGGTGACCGAGATGACCCCGTTGCCGCCGAGCAGCATGAGCGCAAGCCCGGTGGCGTCATCGCCGCTGTAGACGCGGAACTCGCGCGGCTTGCGGCGGATCAGGTCGGAGCCGCGCTCGAGATTCGCGGTCGCGTCCTTGATGCCGACGATGTTGGGCACCTGGGCAAGCCGGAGCACCGTGTCGTTTTGCAGGTCGGCGACCGTGCGGCCCGGCACGTTGTAAACGATCATGGGCAGGTCCACCGCCTCGGCTATGGCCCGGAAATGGCGGTAAAGGCCTTCCTGCGTGGGCTTGTTGTAGTACGGAACGACCGACAGGCTGTAGTCCGCCCCCGCCTCCCACGCGTAGGCGGACAGCTCGATCGCCTCGCTGGTGGCGTTCGCGCCCGTGCCCGCGATGACGGGCACGCGCTTCGCGACGTGATCCACCGCCGTCCGTATCAGGAGCCGGTGCTCCTCGAAGTCCACCGTCGGCGATTCGCCCGTGGTGCCCACCACCACGATGCCGTCGGTCCCTTCC
>Ga0326597_10008302_pt1 | contig 14034 bp, 8 predicted proteins | sample RVTome_12_FD_203789 | JGI IMG/M metagenome (GOLD analysis project Ga0326597, IMG submission 203789) | Soil microbial communities from uranium-contaminated site in the Upper Colorado River Basin, Wyoming, United States - RVT100D185 | ecosystem: Environmental > Terrestrial > Soil > Contaminated >... | reverse complement strand
TCCACGAGACGGCGCGGGCGTTGCAGCACCTTCGGGGTCGCCACCCGGACGCCGACATCACGTTGCTGCTTCCGACGCATCTGATGGAGTACCTTGCTGGGAGCCCATACGTCGATCGGCTGATCGCCTACGGCAAGGATGTGAGAGGAAAGGGCTGGAGGGAAGCGCTCACGCTGATTCGAGACCTCAGGAAGGAGTATTTCGATGAGCTGATCGTCCTCTGCACGAATCAGTCCCGGATCGCTAACCTCTACGACATCATCCTCTTCTCCCTATGCATTCCAGCGAAGCGGCGGGTGTTCCTCGACGGCAATATGCGCGAGTCCGATCTCCCGTTCAGCCATCGCATACGGGCGGTGCTGGATCACTCCATCTTGATCCTCGCCCTTCCGATCGCGGCCCTCGTCACGCTCGTCTTGCGTGCATGGAACCCTGGATCGGCGCGAGGCGATGGGTCGCGGAAACCAGCAATCGGGACCGCCCATAAGGTCGCGATCCTGGTCCCCATCTTGCCTGATATCTCCCATACCTTTGTCTATCGCGAGGTTCTGGCGCTGAAGCGGTATGGCGCGGAGTTTATCCTGATCGCCCTGGAACAAGGTGACGAGGCTGTGGTTCACCCGGAGGCAAGGGCGCTCTCGGAGTTCGCGGTGTTGATGCCGAAGTGTTCACTGTCTGAGTACGTGTTGTATTACCTCTTTTTTGCGCTGACCCGTCCGCGGCGGACGGCGGAGCTCATCCGCCTGTATCGGCCCCATGTGCGTGGTGATGCCTTGGTCTTTCTTCGAATCAGTCAGTTTCATGACCCCTTCCATCCGGTTCACGGCATCGGACTGGCCTGGACGCTGAGGCGACTTGGGGTCGCATCCCTCCACGCGTATGGATCGTCGTATCCGACAACGCGGGCGATGACGGCCTCCTGTCTCTTGGACATTCCATTCAGCACGACCGCGTTCGTCGATTTCGACGTCGAGTACGATTTCAAGATGCTTCCCGAGAAGGTGAGCCAGTCGGCGTTTTTCGTGACGCACACCGACTTCTGTCGAGCCCGTCTCCGCGAGGCAAGTCCCGACGTGGATCCCGAGAAGATCCAAACGATACGAATCGGCGTCGATCCAGGACAATGGCGGCCCGTCACTTCGACAGGCTCAGTGCGCAGCCTGAGCCCTGACAATAACAGCGTCCCGAGGCTCGTCGCCGTGGGCCGATTCGTGGAGAAGAAGGGCCTGGACGTCTTGCTGAGGGCCTGCGCCGTCCTGAAGCAGCGACAGGTGTCGTTTCACTGCCTCCTCATCGGGAATGGTCCGGAGATGGGTCGGCTTCGGTCGCTTGTGGCGCAGCTCGATCTCGGGGACGAGGTGCATTTCACCGGCGCCATCCCGACCGATGACGTCCGATCATACCTGGTGCCACATACTGTCGCCGTTGCGCCGTCGGTCTATGCGAGGGATGGCGAGCGGGATGGCATCCCGACCATACTGGTTGAAGCGATGGCGTGCGGTGTCCCTGCAGTGGCCTCGGCGATCTCCGGCATTCCAGAGTTGATCGATGATGGGGAATGCGGACTGTTGGTCCCGGAGAGAGATGAGCATAGGTTGGCGTCGGCCATCGAAACCGTGCTTGTGGATCCGGATCTCAGGGCACGCTTTCGGCGGAACGGGAGGCGGAAGGTGCTCAGGGAGTTTGACGTCCGGTTGAATGCCCTCCGGCTCTGGAGAATGATCCTCAAGACGCACGACCGCCAGCAGCGACAATGAACTTCCTCTTCCCCACGAACCGAACGCCCTCTCGTCCCGTCGGGGAGAGGGTGAAAGTGGGGGGGAATAGATGATCACGCTTCTGATCGGGGCCAGCGGGCAGTTGGGAACCGAACTGCGACAGACCTTTGGCGATCATGACTTGGTGCCGCTCACCCATGCCGATCTTGAACTGACCGACCGGGCTCAGGTCACTGCGGTCCTTCGCAAGTATCGGCCTTCCCTCATCCTCAACGCCGCTGCCTACCATCGCGTGGATGAGTGCGAGGAGTTCCCCGAGCGAGCCTTCGCCGCCAACGCCCTGGCCGTTAGGGACCTCGCCGTTGCCGCCAACGCGATCGGGGCGGTCCTGGTCCATTTCAGCACCGATTACGTCTTCGACGGCAGGCAACGCCGCCCCTACTTGGAGACCGATCCGCCGGGTCCCCTCAGCGTGTACGCCACCTCGAAGCTGGCGGGAGAGTACTTCATCCGAGCGACTCTTGAGCAGCACTTCGTGATCAGGACATGCGGGTTGTATGGCCTGGCCGGCAGCCACAGCAAGGCGGGAAACTTCGTCGAGACGATGCTCCGCTTGGCGCGTGAGGGGCGTGAGATCCGCGTCGTGGTGGATCAGGTCCTCACCCCCACGAGCGCGAAGGAACTGGCGCGAAAAGTGCGACAGTTGGTGGAAACCCGTGCGTACGGTCTCTATCATATCACGAACAACGGCACCTGTTCCTGGTACCAGTTCGCCGCGGCGATCTTTGAGCTCTCCGGCATCCGCCCGAGTCTCTCCGAGACGACCAGCGCCGCCTATGGCGCCCGCGCCGTCCGCCCGTCGTACTCGGTTCTCGAGAACGCGAGCCTGGGCCGCTTGGGCTTGGACGACCTCAGCCCCTGGCAGGAGGCGTTGAAGGCGTATCTGGAGGACCGGCCCGCGGCAAAGGGCCTGTCCTGAGCCGGGTCGAAGGGCCCGCCCTAATTGGCTGCCGCCCGCACACCGGCACGCCTCCGATGAACCGATGGGACAGGAGTCCCTCATGCATCGGCAGCAGGTTCGCCAGAAAAAAGGATGGGAGCTGAGCTGCCCTTCCTCCCCGGGGAGAAGGGACGGATGAGGGAGCGAGTTCTCGCCTGGTGAGCTGTGAAGCATGAACCGCTTACTGTACCATGAGGATCGGCGATGAACATTTGCTTCATTAGTCGGGAATATCCTCCAGAGCAGTCGTTCGGGGGGATAGGAACCCATGTCTATAACCTGTCACATGGCATGGCAGAGAACGGCCATGACGTCGATGTCATCTGTTTGACCGAGCGGAAGGAGCAGACGTATGTCGATCGCGGGGTCAGGGTGCACAGGACCCGGCCCATCGACATCCGTTCCAGGCTGCCTGAATTTCGGTTCAGCCGGCTCGGTTCCGCGTTGAACCGATGGGGTTACAGCCTGGCGTTTTGGAGGAAACTTGAAGAACTGACCCGACAGCGAACGATCGATCTACTGGATACGGGAGAGCTGTTTTCGGACGCGCTCTTCAACGGTGTGATTGAGCGGTTTCCCCAGATCGTCAGGCTCTATACCCCCCTGTTCTGGTTGGCGGAGAACGGCTTCCACGGCATCGAATGGAACGCGGAAACCGAGATGCTCGCTGAGCTGGAGAAGTTCTGCTCTCTGCGCTCCCAGAAGATCACCTCTCCGAGCATGAACCTGGCCGGGATCGTGGCGAATCGTTGGGGCGTGCCGCTTCACGATATCGACATCGTTCCCAATCCCGTGGATACCGCGTTCTTCAGCCCTCTGCCCGATGGGATCGCAAGGCGGGACGACGAGCTCGTCGTCCTGTTCGTCGGGCGACTCGACAGGCGCAAGGGAGTCGAGTCGCTGCTGAGAGCGATCCCATCGGTCGCCGGGCGAATCGAAAAGGTTCGCTTCAGGATCATCGGATCGTTGAACCCCTACGATCACTCGTACGACGCCGAGTTCGCCTCGTTGATGCTCGATCTCCAACAGACCGGCTTGGCCGACCGCGTGGAGCGCGTCGATCGGGCCGACCACTTTTCGATGCCCGCCCACTATCGGGGCGCCGATCTGTGCGTGGTTCCCTCGCTCTATGACAACTCGCCGAACACGGCGATCGAGGCCATGGCGTGCGGAAGGCCGGTTGTGGGGACGTCGGTCGGTGGCATCCCGGAGTACGTCCCGGATGGAGTCTGCGGAACGCTGGTCCCGCCCGGGGACCCGTCCGCACTGGCGAATGCCATCATCGCGCTCTTGGAAGACGATGCGCTCAGGGAAAGCATGGGACGGAACGCCAGAGAGCGAGCCCTCAGCCTCTATGACCGTCGCGTCGTCGCGAAGCGGACGGAGCGACTCTACCATCAGGTTCTCGAGCGGTTCAGGAACGGGGAGCGGGTTGAAACGCTCCGGATGTTGTCTGCAACGTCTGCCGGAACGACCGCGCTGAGGGATCCGGCGTCGATGCCCCCGATCCGGGCGGCCGGTCGATCCATCGAGGCGAACCCGTTGGTCAGCGTCATCATGGTCAATTATGACTGCGGGGCATTCCTCGACTTGGTGTTTCCCTCCCTCTTCGGCCAGTGCTACGACAGCGTCGAGGTGATCGTCATCGATAACGGGTCAACTGATGGTTCGGTCGATCGCATCCGCGAAGCGTACCCCTCGGTGAGGGTGATCGAGCTTGGCGTCAACACCGGGTTCAGCCACGCCAATAACGTGGGGATCCGAGAGGCGAAGGGCGAGTTGATCCTGACGCTGAATTTCGACGTCGCGCTGGAAAACGATTTCATCGCCGAGTTGGTGTCCGCGATTCAGACGGACGAACGGGTCGGCTGGGCGGCGGGATACGTCCTGAAGTTGGCCACATACGGCCTGACGGGAGAGATCGATTGCGGCGGCCATTACATGACTCGAAGTCGGTACGCGCACGGGTTCGATCTGTCGAAGCCGTTTCGCCGGGCCGACTATTTCGCCCCGGCCCATGTCTTTGGCGCGTCGGCGTGCGCCGCCCTGTATCGCCGGGCCATGCTGGAGGATATCGCGGTCGATGGAGAGGTGTTTGACGAAGACTTCTTCGCCTACTTTGAAGATGTGGACCTGGATTGGAGGGCGCAGCAGCGCGGGTGGAAATGCCGCTACACCCCTCTGGCCCTCGGCTACCATATGCGGGGCGGGACCGGGCTGATCAAGAGGCCAGAGGTCGCGGCCCTCGAGCTGTCAAATCGATTCTTGATGATGATCAAGAACGACACGGGATCGCTGCTGCTGCGAGATATCTTCCCGGTGTTCAAGCGAACCATCAGGGATGTCCTGGAGCACCTCGAAAAGAATCCTCGAGCGATCCCGATCGCCGTGGCGCGCGTCGCGCGTTATGCCCCGAAGATGTGGAAGAAGCGACGGATCATCAGGGGCCGGGCGGTCGCCTCATCGGTCCATCTCAGAGCGTTCATTCGATAGGGCAGGGCAACGAGTGGGGACGATGGGGAGAGGACCCGCGGCCGAGGACATGGTTGCCGAGAGCGAGATCCGCCGGATCCTGGTGCTCAGATCCGGGAACCTGCCCTTTGCGTCGCGGGTCATCCGGCATCTCCGCGCTCGCTTCGTGGGCGCCGAGATCACGATGATGTTGCCGGTCCACCATGTCGAATTCTTCCGGGGCGGCGCCAGGCCGGATCATCTCTATCTCTACGATAAACCTCACGACGGAGCCCTCACCTCCGCATGGAAGATCGTGTCCGAATTGCGGCCGAGGCGGTACGATCTTCTGGTGATCCTGGCTCCGGACGGCATGAGCCTCGCCCGTCTTCGATCCGAGATCCTCCTGTCGCTCCTGCTTCGAGCCAAGCGCCGCGTGGTCATCGGCGAGCGTCTCGAGCTGATGGCGCTGTCGCTCTCGGGACAGCTTGCCGTCTGTGCTGGCTGGGCCGTCTCGTTGATGGCGCTTGCGATCGCCATACCCGCCACGAGAGCCGTCCTGGCGATCTACAAGCCCTCCTCCGAGAGGCTGACGTCGCGGAGGCGTCCGGGGCACCGTGGCGCGCGGAGAATAGCAATCCTCGTTCCCATTCTTCCGGACCTTTCCCACACGTTTGTCTATCGCGAGGTGCTTGGGATGCGACAGAACGGGGGCGCCTTTTCGCTGATCGCCTTGGAGAGGGGGGACCCCTCCATCATCCACCCGGAGGCCCAAGCGCTCCTGGGGACAGCCGTCTTTCCTCCGGACCTCTCCGCTGTGCGATACCTGTTGACCTATCTCTATTTCCTGATCAGCAGTCCGAGACGATTGGCCCGGCTCATCCAGTTGTACCTTCCCGGGAGCGACGGAGACGCGCTCCTGTTCCTGCGAGTGGAGCAGTATCAGAATGTCTGCCATCCGATGCGGGCCCTCGCGCTCGCCAGGCTCCTGAAACGGTTGAACATCACGCACATCCATGCGCACGGATCGACCTATCCGGCCACCCGGGCGATGGCCTCGTCCGTCCTCCTTGACGCGAGCTTCAGCTTCAGCACCTTCGTCGATTTCGACTATGAGACCGATTTCAAGATGTTGCACGAGAAGGTCGGGCTTGCAGAGTTCGTCATCACCACCACCCACTTCTGCGTGGACCGGCTGCTGTCGCTCACGTCCGAGGAGTATAAATCGAAGATTTACACCGTCTACCTCAGCATCGATCCGGACTATGGGAAGGATGTCCTGCGCCCTTCATCCGACGCTGCAACGACCGTCCTGTCGGTGAGCCGGCTTGTCGAAAAGAAAGGCGTGGAGTACCTGCTGAGGGCGTGCGCGATCCTGAAGGAGAGAGGAGAGACGTTCAGGTGTCTTGTCGTCGGGGATGGCCCCGAGAAGGAGACCCTGCACGCGATGGTCAAGCGGCTTCGTCTGGACGGGACCGTCGAGTTGACCGGTCCGATGTCGAATGAGAAGGTGCGGGGATTGATGACCCCCGGGAATATCCTTGCGGCGCCCTCTGTCTATGTCGGCGATGGGGAAAGGGACGGGATCCCAACCGTGCTCGTCGAGGCGATGGCTTGCCGAATGGCCGTGGTCTCGACATGCGTGTCCGGCATCCCTGAGCTGGTGGTGAATGAGCACAATGGGTTGTTGGTTCCGGAGCGTGACGAGGTCGCGCTGGCGGATGCCATGCAGCGGCTCTTGCGCGACGCGAAGCTCCGCGAGTCGCTGGGACGCCGAGGGCAACAACGCGTGCTTTCAGACTTCAACGTCCGCGACAGCTCCCGTCGGCTTTGGTCGCTGATTGAACGGGCGAGCCAATCCTAACGGGCGTGGGTGACGGTCTACCTCTGAACCTCTGTCCGCGCCGGGCCGATGTCAAACACCATCCCTGTCGCCGCGGTCTTCTGCACGGCCGCTGTGGGGTAATTGGCCACCAGGTGAGCCAAGAGCGCGGGGTCGAGGCCCTCTGTGGGGTAGATGACGAGGTGAGTGGTTCCTTGGCTGCCGGCCTGTCCGAGTGCCTGTTTGAGATACTGCGGTGGGACATTCCATCCCCTTCGGTCAAAGGCGTAGAGGAGCCGTGGGTCCCACGGCGCAAAACTGACATAGGAGCTTGAGACCATGATCGGGGGGCCCTGGGGCACGGTTCGCTTCACGGTCTCCGCGAACTGATACAAGCCGGGGATATCCTCGCCATACCAGGGTGTGACGATTCTCCAGCTTTCGGTTCCTGTCGCGACGATCAGCAGAGCCATCAAAGGGAGCCACACAAACCTCCGGAGACGGAGCTGGGGGAGGTAGGCGATCGCCTTTCCGATGTAGATGGACGCGATCGGGACCAGGGGGAGTTGGTAGTAGTCGTGGACGATGTTGCCCATGCCGAAGGCGAGCACATACAGGACAGCGGCGCCAAGCCAGACGTCGAGCACCCGTTCTTGGGCTCTTCGCAGTCCCACCAGGAGCCCGAAAATGAATAAGGCCCTCCCCACGGAGGTCAGGACGTCTCGCCCCAGCCGCTCCCACATGATCCGATAGAGGTTTTTATCTCCCAGGAGCGTGATATCTGATAGCAGCCAGCCCATGTCCAGATTGGGCGACGTCGCGCTGTGGTACAACCAGATGGTGGAGGGGACGAGGCAGAGCATCAGAAAGAGCGCGAGGACCTTCTTCCGGAAGAGGGCCCGTCCATGTCTCGCCCAGGCCATGTAGGTCATCGGGATGCCGATGTGGACCATTGGGAACTTAACCACGAACGCGGTGATGGCAAAGATGACGGCAATGATGAACGTCGTCCTTCGCTCATCCTGGAGCCAGTCATAGAAGTAGAGCAGGGCCCCGATTCCGGCACACAGCATCAGACTCTCGGGCATAAAGGCCCGTCCATAGAAGAGGCTGATGGGGGACAGGACAAAGAAGAGGGCAGCGAACAACGCGACGTGCGGACCACAGATGCGCCTCGCCAGTCGGTAGAGCAAGAGGGTGGCGAGGGTGGAGAAGGCGATGGAGACCAGCCGGCCGAGGACCTCGCGGAGGCCGAAGATCTTGTAGAGGAGCGCGGCGAGGGCGTTGTACAGCGGGAACTCCAGAACGAGCAGGCCCGTCTCGCTGCACACCTCGGTGCAATAGAAATCGACCCGTGGGGACCAGAGGTTCAATCCGTCGCGGTAAAGATTGGCCGCGATCATGGCGGTCTGGGTCTGTCGCCAACTGTGGTGATCGCCGAGTGGCTTCGTGATGTGATGGAGGCGGAGGACAACACCCAGGATGAGGATGGCGAAAAGAAGCCAGCGCTCGTGAGGGAGACTGGCGTGAGATGTCTCGTCAGTCACCGGACCGGCGGGCTGGGCCGTCATCTTTTCGGAGAAAGGGGGCTATGCATGGCCCGTGCGCCGGCCCCCCGTATGCCAAGCCAATACCACCTGAGATACTGCGGGAGCCAACGAACGGTCTTGAAGTTCGACGTCCCCTCCCGTCGGTCGTGCCAAGTGGTCGGGAGCTCCGCGATCCGGTAGCCCCTCAGATGGCTCTTCACGGTGAGCTCCAGCCCAACCTCGAAGCCGCCTCTACTCTCGATCACGATCTCCTCGAGCAGGCAACGCCGGTACAGCTTGAAACTGTTGGTGGCGTCGTGGGTCGGGATCCCCGCCAGCCGATGGAGTGACAGACCGGCCAGGCGAGACAGGAGCGACTTGACGATCGGCCCGCCCACCTGCCGGCCTCCCGGCATGTAGCGGGAGGCGCACACGAGATCGTACCCCTCCGCCAGTTTCTCGCACATCGCGGGAATCGTTGCGGGATCGTCCGAGGCGTCCGCCATGGTGACCAGCACCGCGTCACCTTTCGCCTCTCGGAAGCCTACCTTGATGGCATTGAGGACGCCGCGGCCCAGGTCGTTCAGGGTTGGTCGCAGATGGGGCCACCGCTGGGCGAGACGCCTGGCGACGGGGACCGTGGGGTCTTCTTCAAAGTCGTAGACGATGAGCAGTTCGTGCGGGACAACCACGGTCGCCTGGATCGCTTCGATCGTGGGGACCAGCGCCTCGGCCTCGCGGTAGACCGGGATGACGATGCTTAACGGGGGACCGGGCCCAGGATCTGGTCCAGGGAGAAGATGATCCGGCCGGTCCCGAACAGGTTCCAGATGTCGCATATCACGGCATCCCTCTGGGCCAAGGTCCGAATCGTCTCGAGCGTCAGGGTCCGAAACTGATCGTGGTTGGTGGCCAGGAAAATCACGTCGGCCCCCTGGAGGACCTTCTCCAGAGGGTCAGAGGCCACGAAGGGATCGTGCAGGTGCACATCGGCGCCCTCGGCGTGCAGGATCTTCCTCGCCTTGTAGGAGAGAGAGTTGCGAGAGTCGTCGATATTCTTCTTGAAGCTCAAACCGAGGATCGCCACCTTGGCCCCGTCCAGCGGGACGATCGTCTTGATCTGATCTATCAGATGGGCCGGGATCGCTTCGTTGATCTTCCAAGCGGTCGAGATCAGCTCGGCGTACGGCGTCTTGCTCACCAGGAAGAATCCGTCCTTGTAAAGGCAGGGACCGCCCGTGAGGCCAGGTTGCTTGAGGCCGCCCCGTTTGTAGTCGTGGTTCACGAGGTCCAGGATCTGGTAGATCTCCCGCCCGTGTTGCTGCGCGATCATCATGAATTCGTTGGCGATGGCGAAGTCGATGTAGCGGTACATATTGCAGAATAGCTTGGCCAGCTCTGCGCTCCGCGCATCCGTGGTCAGGATCGTCTTGGTGATCTGGACGAACAGGGCACCGGCCCGCTCCACGCTCGTCGGGTCGAGCGCGCCGACGATCTGCGGAATGATGGGGATCTCCTCGAGCGACCTGCCCTCGGCGATCCGTTCGGGGCAGAAGGCGATGAAGAGGTCCGTTCCCACGCGAAACCCGGAGGCCTTCTCGATGATCCGCCGCAAGTACTCGGTCGTCCCTGGCGACACCGTGCTTCTGAGGATGATCAGCGTGCCCGGCCTGAGGAAGGGAAGCATCCTCCGTGTGGTGACCTCCACCTGGCTGAAGATCGGGTTCATGTGCTCGTCAACCGGCGTCCCCAGGGTCATGACGACCGTGGCGGCCTCTGCCACAGCGGCGAGGTCGGCGCCGGGGAAGAAGTTCACGTCAAGGTGCCGCTCGAGCAACGCCTGGCATCCCTCTTCCAGGAACGGCATCTGGCGCAGTTTGAGACGGGCAAGGAGCTCGGCCGATATGTCGATGCCGAACACCTTGGCGCCCGCCTCCGCCAGGACGAGCGCCAGGGGCAGACCCACCCGTCCGAGGCCAATGATCGCGATCGTCTCGTTCATCGCCTGTCCCATTGTTCGAGGCAGCGGGACATGATCCATTCGATCACCTCGATGAGGCCCTTCTCGAACGGGACCTCGGGCTCCCACCCGAGCAACCGATCGGCCTTGCTGGCGTCAGGCACCCGTCGCTGGATATCATGCTCGAATCCCTCGATGAACCTGACGCGAAACGGGCGGCCCGTGTGGCAGAGATCGAAGATGGCTCTCGCGAGGTCCAGGATTCTCACCTCTTGGGACGTCCCGAGATTGAAGTCCTCGTTGACCGCCCGCGCACTCTCCATGGCCATGATGATCCCTCGGGCGATGTCCCGGACGTGCGTGAAGCAACGGGTCTGCTCGCCGGAGCCGAGCAACTCTAACGGATCCTGGCCTTCAAGGATCTTCTTCACCAGGTCAGGGATCACGTGAGCGTAGCCGACTTCTTCGCTCGGCGCCTCGTTAATGCCGTAGGCATTGAATGGTCTCAGGATCGTGTAGGGGAGGCCATGCTCGCCCGCAAAGGCGCGGCAGTACCACTCCCCGGAAAGCTTGCTGAAGCCGTAGGAGGTGATCGGTGGCGGGATCGACGTGACGTCGTCCTCTGCGCTGGGAAACCTGGAAGCCGACTCGAACACCATCGAGGAAGAGATATAGACCATCCGCCGAAGCTTGTGGCGGACCGCCGCCTCGAAAGTGGAGGAGTAAAGCTTGTTGTTCTCGCTGAGGATCGTGGCGGGAAATCGGTGGAAATAGCCGATGCCGCCGATCTTGGCGGCCAGATTGATGCAGACCTCGGCGCCGGCGAACGCGTCGAGCGTCGCCGCGGGATCGGTCAGATCCACCTGCACGAACTCGTACCCTTCTCCTCGCCTGCTCTCCGGCTTGCTCAGGTCGTCTACGACGCGAACGGCGTACCCTCGCTCGAGCAGCTGGTGAACGACCTCGCTACCGATGAAGCCGCAGCCCCCGGTCACCAGGATCATAACGGGTTCCTCCTCGCCGACAGGACCGCTCGGGATGAGCGAGACTATCACGAACGCGGACTCAGACGCAAGCGGCTTCCGCCCTTCAGGGTGGAGGGTCAGAACCGTGAACCATGATCTGTTGCCTGCCAACAATAAACCGTGGATAGGGCCTTTCCGTCCCAAGAGCCTCAGCTTGACAATCAGCGGAGAAGCATGCTAAGAGGGTGCAACTGTCATGGCGAGAACGAAGATGCGGTGGGTAGTCGCTGGTCGGTAGCCGATAGTCGTGAGGCGGAGGGCGAGAGCATCGTGGTGACTCCCCGGGTGGCGGTTGGGATCATCAATTACGGCGACTATCGTCATCTGCCCGCCTGTCTGGATAGCGTGAAGCGGCAGAGTCTGACAGCCGATCAGATCATTCTGGTGGACAACCAGAGCGACCCATCGGAGATCGCCCCTATTGCCAGCGCCTATCCCGAGGTGCGTCTCCTGTCAATGCAAGAGAACCTGGGCTACAGCGGTGGCGCCAATCGGATCATCCGGGGGGCGGACCGGTGTGACTACGTCCTGCTGCTCAATCCCGACGCCGTCCTCGACCCTCGGTGTCTGGAAGAGATGGTCTGCTCGATGGAGGCGTCTCCATGCGTGGGGTCCGTGGGTGGCAAGCTCCTTCTTGGCAACCCTCAGCTCGACGACGGACTACCCGCCAAGGAGCCACGCATCCTGGACAGCACCGGTCACATCATTTTCCGAAATCGGCGCATCATCGACCGGGGACATGGCGAGGAGGATCTGGGTCAGTATGACCGGCCTGAGGAGATCTTCAGCATCTGCGGGGCGGCGGTGCTCTTTCGCAAGGCGATGCTCGAGGAATTGAAGATCGACGAGGAATACTTCGACGAAGATTTCTTCGCCTATAAGGAGGATGTGGACATTTGTTGGCGAGCCCAGTTGCTTGGATGGAGTTCCTTTTACAATCCCGTGGCGACCGCCTATCACCTGAGGGGATGGAAGCGGCGAGATGATCGCCGGAGCGTCCCTTGGGTCCGGAAGTATCACTCCTTTAAGAATCATTACTTGATGATGATCAAAAACGAGCTCCCCGCCCTGTTCTGGCGTGATTTCTTGCCGATCCTCTGGCTGGGGGTGCGGGCGATGGCCTACATCTCTATCATGGAGCCCGCGTTGTGGAGGTCCGTGCTGGATCTCAGGAAATACTGGCCTCGTGCTCAGCATAAGCGCCGCATCATCATGGGGCGCCGGCGAGCCTCGGTGGAGATGATGGGCCGATGGTTCGTGTAGATCGATGAGCCTCGCCAGGCGCGCCAGCCTGAATATCGCGCTCAAGGCGCTCGGCGAGCTCGGCCGTTTCGCCTGGGCCCTCCTCCTCATCTTGGTGGCGCGGCACCTCGGGGGTGAGTCGCTTGGCCGGATCGCCTTCGCCTACTCCTTCACCACCATCTTCGTGTTGCTCACGGACCTGGGTATGAACATCCTCGTGGTCCGTGAGGTGGCCAGAGACAGGGACGCGGCTGGCTACTATCTCGGACACCTGCTCTCCCTCAAGCTGGTGTCCGCCCCCGTGACGTTCGGGCTGATCGCGGCGGCAATCACGCTGTCGGGCTATAGCTCCGAGGTTGTGACGATCGTCCTGCTCTTCGCGGGAATCGCTATCGCTCGCGGGGTGCTGCAGTTGTACGGCGCCGTCTTCAGCGGCCTTGAGGTGATGGGTCGTGAGGCCGTCCTGAAGAATCTGTATCAGATGAGCCTCTTCCTGTCGGGGGGGATCGCCTTGGCCGTTGGGTATGGTCCGCTCGGGATGTCGGTCGCCCTGCTGATCGCGAGCCTCTTCTCGCTGCTCATCGGCTCCGGGATGGTTCGGCGCATGATGCCCCATGTTCGCCTGCTCTGGGATGGAGCGCTCTGGCTTTCGCTGCTGCGGCGAGCTCTTCCCCTGGCGATGACGACCATCTTCATCATCCTGTACAATGAGAGCGACGTCGTCCTCCTCAGCTACCTTGGAGAGGGGGAGCGCGAGGTGGGCGCGTATGCGGCAGCGAGCAAGATCCTCAGGGTGCTCCAACTGATCCCGATGCTTGTCGTGAGCGGCGTGTATCCGGTCTTCTCCGACCTCGCCAGGGGTTCACAGGACGCGCTGAACACAGCCTATCGCGGCACCCTGAAGCTTCTCCTTTTGATCGCGATCCCCCTGGCGATCGCCGTGGCGAGCTATGCCGAGCCGTTCATCAGATTGATCTACGGGCAGGGCTTCGCCCTGGCGGTTCCGCCGCTCCGCCTGCTTGCGGTCTCGGTTCCGTTCGTCTATCTGGGGTATGTCCTGGTCAATGTCCTCGTCTCGTCCGATCACATGGCCTGGGCCGCGCTGGTTACCGGCGCCGCGTGCGCCATCAACGTCGCGACCAATCTCCTGTTGATCCCGGTCTTCGGGATCTCCGGCTCGGCCATCGCCGCCACCGCGGCACAGGGAGCCCTCGTCGCGATCGGCGCCGTGGCAATCGAGAGGGCCGTTGTCCGCTCGGGATGGATTCAGATTGTCTCGAAACCGAT
>Ga0326597_10008300_pt1 | contig 14035 bp, 9 predicted proteins | sample RVTome_12_FD_203789 | JGI IMG/M metagenome (GOLD analysis project Ga0326597, IMG submission 203789) | Soil microbial communities from uranium-contaminated site in the Upper Colorado River Basin, Wyoming, United States - RVT100D185 | ecosystem: Environmental > Terrestrial > Soil > Contaminated >... | reverse complement strand
TCAGCTCAGTGGGTCTCACGTCTGCTGGCCTGTGATTGAGGAAGTTGCCATCGCTACCAAAATGCTGAGAGCGGCGGCACCTATTGAGTTATCACCTCTTGATCACGAACGCTCGGCAAACACACGAAGTTCATCAAGTCTCGACGCGCAGCAAATCATCACCCAGCGGCGCAGTTGCTTGGCACTGGACGGCGTCAGTGAGATTTCGCGTGAACAGTTCATTCGTATGTTGGCGCGTACGCTTCCGGGACCGTATCCGCCGTGGGATGCGCTTTATTGGACGCCGAAGATTCACGTGCTGTTATTCGTCCATCGAGTCGTAGGGCTGCAGCCCGGCGTTTACGTCTTGGTACGTGATCAGACCAAAACCGATGTCCTCAGAAGCGCATGCGACACCAAACTTATGTGGCAAACACCGGCTGGAGTGCCACTGGATCTTCCCTTGTACTTGCTGGCTGATGCCGATTGCCGCGAGGCGGCGCGGGCGCTGAGTTGCCAACAAGACATCGCGGCCGACGGTTTTTTTAGTCTCGGCATGCTTGCCGAATTCGCAGAACCAATCCAGCAGCACGGCCCTTCCTTCTACCGCAACTTATTCTGGGAAGCGGGAGTGATCGGGCAGGTGTTGTATTTGGAGGCGGAGGCGACCGGCGCGCGCTCCACGGGCATTGGCTGCTTCTTCGACGATCCCGTTCATGACATTCTGGGGCTAAGAAGCAACCAATTCCAAAGTCTCTACCATTTCACCGTTGGCATCCCGGTCGAAGACCACAGGCTACAATCGCGGCCCGCCTATCCCGATGCAAGCAATTGAGGCGGCCTTGACGCCAGCGAGGCAGCCAGATGCGATCCTTCGGCCGCTTCAAGAAACCAGCCGATTTCTCGGAGCGGCTTCAAGGAAGCGATCACGGACGTACCGAAAACTCGTGGGAACGTCGTTTGATTCCTCGGACGCGCCGAATATCCACCGTTTTCTGGTCGCACGAAACTCGCATCGGCTGCGGGCGCCAAACCCAACCTGCGTCGGTGTTCACGACCGACGCAAGTCACGCCATCCCAGCTAACCGCAGTTGCCGGGTCGGTGACCGCTTGCGGACAAACAAACGGAGCGCGTTTTGGGTCGTCAGAAGAGGCCGCGTTGGTTGGTTGGTGACGGCTTCTCGTCCTGACCTGTTTCTGCTGCCGTTCGCAATTTGGCGATGGTCTCCTCCGGGACGGCGTTGACGCGCTGATCAAAGTCATCGGCGGCGGGATCGAGCGGCAGGCTCGTCACGCGAAGTCGCTCAATCGTTTCTGAACCGCAGTTTTCGCCCGGATTTCGGACCAAGTATTGCAACTCAATTCGCAGATCATCAAGCACGTCGCGTATAACGCGTAGCTCGGCCGTGAGTCGATCGACTGACTCGGCCAGCAAGGAATCCTGAATCTTCTGATCGGGCGGTGCGGATGCCGGTTGGCGTTTTGCCATGCGGCGATAACATGCCAGACGCCCGCTCCCCTATCAAATCGGAATCGGCTCCTCGGTTCTCTGTCCGGCGAAGCGTCTCTGCGACACGCGACGTATGATCTCGGCGAGTTCTTGCGACTGGGGTTGCGTCGGCGGAAGCGTCTGCATCGAGAACGGCTTGCTGGGCATGCCGTCGATGAGGAGTCGCACGTAGGCTGTGTACTTCGGAAGTCCCGTGAGATTCTCGGGGGCAATCTGTCCGGGATACTTACCAAGCTGTTCGGTAAGTCTCTCCGCGTCGTCGCTGCCGACCTGGAATGCGACGATGGAACCGACATTGCCAAAAACCGTTATCTCGCGCTATCAATCTGCCGACTTCCGCGGCAGTCGCTGGCTCGGAGTCGGCTATCCGTCGATAGACTTCCGTGTGGGCATTGATTCGATCTTACGTGGGCATCAATTCCTGCTTATGTACCGAACGATCGGACGAAAGAATGTCGCTTTGCCACGCTGGTCCTTCGTCGAGTCGATAATGTCGACCGCCCATGCCGAAAGAATGCCAACTACCAAAACAAACCAGAATAGATCGCGTGTTGTGAATTTCATGGGGCCACCGTGATTCTGAGGTTTCCTGTTGTCGCCAAGATTCCAAACCATTTCCATCACTTTCGCTTGCAACTCGCCCAACCCATGTAGCGAGCGATTCTTTCCGATTGAGGCCGGATCCTGTCTACGTCTATTCGACGTACGTCAGCGTATAGCACATAACAGCACCCGATTGTCAAGCTTCTTCGTTCGCCAGTTGAACAATTCTTTTTGGCTGAGGCCGACACAAAAACTACATGAACGCCGAACGCTTCCGAGCCGAACTGACTCATGACAGGGTCCCTGGGTTGTCATCGCAATTCGGGATTTGCGGCGTCATGAGGGTGGGGCTCGTCAACCGCATGAAGAGCAGCCAACATATCGAACACGTCTGCCAGTTTTCGCGGCATCGGCATGTCTGGCGACTGGCGTAAATGACACTCGAACCGCAATACGGCCCGGTCCAAGTCGGCGATTGCCTTCGGCAGGTTGCCCAAGTCGCGCCAGGCGGCACCCCGTTCTGCGTAGCACATCCCGAGTAGCTCGTCTTGTCCTGGCTGGCCTGTTAGTGCCGACACCATCGCAATGGCCAGATCGGCGTCCTCGATTGCCTGCTCCGCGTTGCCAATCTCGCGCGAGACCGCAGCTCGGTTAGCCAACGAAGTCACGATCAGTCGGAAATCGTATTGCCGTCCCGTTCGACTCGAAACGCGCCGCAGCTCCTCGATCGCGAAATCCAGATCTTCGATTGCGGCGGTGTGCCGGCCCAGTTGGTGTTGAGTTAACGCTCGATTGTTCAGCGCCGAGACGAGGTTTCGGACGAACGCGTCGCCATCTTGCTCGGCCAGCTCCTGGAGAATCGCGACGGACTTGTTAAGATCGTCGAATGCTCGCGCCGAGTCGCCTAAGTTGAGAAGCAAGGAACCGCGGTTACACAACGTGTCGGCAAGATGCCGAGTCGCACGACCGCCTTCGTCACCCTCGGCGAGTTGCGTTTGTATTGCGATTGCCCGATCGAAGTGTAGGATCGCGTGCTCGACCTTCCCGTAACGCTGTAATGCAATGCCGCAGTTGTTGAGTGTACCGGCAAGCTGAATCGATGACTCTGAGTACGAATCGACTGTGACCAAATCCTCCCATAACGCGATTGCCTTTGTGTAGACGATGATCGCGTCGTCCGTCCAACTTTGGTTGTCGAGCCGAAGTCCAAGCGTCGTGAGCGCAGCCGCCAGCTCGTCGGCCAGATCGCTACGGCCATTACGCTCGACCAAATGGGTCAAACAGACGCAGACCTTCGTTCCGAGCAACAGACCTTCGCCCGATTCCTGATAACACGCGAGCGCCGCTTCCCACTCGCCAAGCCCGACCAGTGCGTCGCCGCGCAGGCTGCGGACTCGACGTGCGAAAGTAGCATCTACCTGCGAGTTGCGGTTTGATTCCAGGTCACTCAGAATCGCACAGGCGTCCGGAAAGCGATTCTCAGAGACGGCCAGTGTAGCTTCGGCGATTCGAAACAATTCGCTCGACCGCCTCGCATGTGTCGTTGCGGACAAACGACGGAGATACTCTTTGAGTTCATTTGCCAAATGTGTTGGCGATCGTTGATCTTCCGCCCGCGCCGGATCTCGACTTCCCGGGGCGAGCACCACTCCCTCCCGCCGCCGCCACTCTTCGTCCAGTTCATGCTGCAATGCATCACAGCGGCGTCGAAGTTCAGCGGACGAGTACTCCATCAGTGGCTGCAACGGCGGCACGCACACAAACCACAGTGCAATTGCCGTGAGTGGCAAGCCGAGTAAACAGATCCCTGTCATCCACCACCGACTCGGAGACATCATCGGCCACCATTTCGCGAATCTAGTCATGATTGCTACCTGCAGCAGGAAAAAGCCACTCGGGGTTCGGCCACGCGACAAATGATCTCATCAAGTTCCAATGTCGTGGCCACGATTTTTGGTACACCTTAAAGACGTACGTCGTGTCGACGTAGTTAAAGGATCGGCGTTACTCTGATCGGCAAAACTGGATTGTGCGTTCCCGCAAGATCGTCGAAGAACGCGGCTGATGTCGGCGGCCGATCCTGCATGCATTGCCGAAGTCGATCGGCTTGCGACGTAGCGGTCGCGGTATCGCTCAACTCATAAGCGATGTCTCAATCTAATGCGAGCAATTCGGAGTCAACTCGGAGTACAAAGGCTGTTCCGTTTCCGTTTCTTGTAATCAAATGGCGACCATCAGTGCTAAATGCAAGTTGATCGATAATGCCTGACGGCGGGCCGATGTGCATTGTCTCGACCTTGCTGCCCGTCGTGCAATTCCAGAGCTGAACCTTGCCGTCTTCCGCTCCACTGGCCAGCAGCCTGCCGTTGGGGCTGATCGCCAGCGCGTGCAAAAAGCGATGCGAATGGCCTTTCACGAGATCGATCTGTTCGTCCAGTTCAAGATCCCAAACCGAGATCTTGTCGCCACGCGTGCCGACAGCGATGCGTCGTCCATCAGCGCTGACCGTCAACGGCATCCGTCCACCGTCACAAGGAAGCATCGCAGCCTGCTTTCCCGTCTTCAAGCTCCACACTCTCAGACCGCGTGGCTCGGCGGTCGAGTATGCGATGAGCGCGTCTTTTTCGGCTACCGCAAAAGGGAAAGACAGAAGCGGCTTGGGATCGAACTGTAATATCTCATCTAGGCTTCCGCTTCCAACACGCCAGACGTGAAGTTCGTACGGGCGGTTGCCAACCAGCAGGCTGGTGCTGTCGGGAGTGAACGCCATCTGAAGCGGCACGGCATTGCTGCCGCGTTGGGCTCGCTTGGGCTGAACCGTGTCGCGCAATGTTTGGCTGGCACCGTTCCAAACCACAACGTGTTCGAAAGCGGCTGATGCGAGCGACCGGCCATCGGGGCTAAACACGACCGGGCTCACCCCATGATCGTGTCCGAGCCACGCTCGCCGTCGTTCGCCATCGGCAACGCCCCAAACGGTCAGTTGACCGTTGCTGTCTCCCGTAACTAACTGTCCGCCCGTCGGGTCGACCGCCAGCGCTGTCAACGCGGGCGTTCTGTCGCGGCCCACTTCGTTGCCACTTGCCGCGTCGAACAGTGCGACGCGATGACCGGAGCTGATCGCCAGCAGGTTGCCGTTCTTGTGAAACACAACCGTCGGCTCGCTGAAATGGCGTGAAGGATTGTACTCGTTTGACATCCAAAGCTGTTCGCCGGTCGCAACTCGGCACAAGCGAACGCGATCGCCGTCTACGATCGCCAGCAAGTTACCCGCGGGATCGAACGCGACCTGCGAACGGGTCGCGAAACTGCGGATGCTGCTGCGCAGCTGTCCTGTCGCGACGTCCCAGAGATTCAGTTGCTGATCGGAAGTGTGGGCCACCAGAGTATCACCGTCCGGGCTGAAGCGGAGATTCCAGCCGCCATCGAATTCGTGTAGTAGTTCGCCGGTAGCGACATCCCAGAGCGTCGCGTCGCCATTGCGACTGACCGCTAACTGGCTGCCGTCCGGGCTGAGTTCCAACCAACGCCACGGCGCTGACATCGTTCTACTCAACTCGTCGGGGATCTTCTGCTCGATGCTGCCGACCGTCGTGCCCGTCGCGATGTCCAACACGATTGCGGCACACATGCCGTCGGCGTTCGTGAGGCGGAGCGCGGCCAGACGCTTGCCATCCGCGCTCATGGCAATCTTCTTTGGCAACTCGCCAGGTATCTTCAAAATGCGAAGCAACTCGAACGTCGTGGCGTCCAAGAGTTCGACCGTTCCGTCCGCCTTCCCCAAAAACAGTACATTCCCATCGGACGAGAGCAGCAAATCGATGTAATACCGCCGTCGAGTCTCGATTTCCCAATCCCACCAGCGATAACCACCGACCGACAACGGCAACTGTAGCTGGCGGAGCTCGTTGCCGGTTTCAAGGTCCCAGACCTTCAGCACATCGTCTCGGCCGTGTGAAAAGAGGGTCTGATGTTGGGGGCCGAATCCCAATACCATTGCCGAATTCCAATGCCGCATGCGGCCCTCGCCCAAAACGGCGACGAGCCATTTTGGTGCATGGGTTTCTTCTTCCGTTAGACGCGCTGGCTTGTCGCTGTCCCAACCATCCGCGGCACCTGCGGCAGATGGCGGTATCGCCTCCGGATGATCCCCGGTTCGTGATGCCAGTGATCCCGTTTGCAGCAGTGTCAGAAAACACAACACGCACGCGGCTGTCGAGACGCTTCCTAACAACCATCCGCCACCTAGGCGAGGTTGAGGCGGTGACGAGACTTTCAATAAACGCTCGATGCGTTTGCGAACAGAACTCGTTCCGTTGCCTATGCCCAGGACGGCCAGGTTGGCTTCACTCGGAATCCACTCGGTGAGCACGGAAGCAAGCTCGACGGGGTCTGCACCGGCAGACAACGCCCAGTCGTCGCACGCTTCCTCGCACGCTTGCCGGTGCTCGCCCCGTAATAACCGAACCAACGGCTGCCAAGGCAACAGGACCAGGGCGACCTCCATCAAGAGCTGCGACCAGCCGTCGCCTCGCTGAACGTGTGCCAGCTCGTGGGCAAATACGCTGAACCACTGCTGATCGCTCTTCTCGCCAGCAAGTGGCGGAATGAAGAGCTTCGGACGACCCCAAGCGAGAACCGTTGGGCAACTTGTGCGGGCGCTAACCGCAACCTGTGGGGCACGCTGTAAACCCATCGCTCTTGCCGCCCGCGCGCAGGAACTCACAATCCGATTGTCGTCACATTCGACCGCTTCACGACATAGGCGGTATACACTTGCGATGCCGTTGATCAGTCGGACCACCGCGGTAATTGCCAAAACGGCCCAGACGGCCGTTGCTGCAACGATCATGCAAGTCCACAGCGACGCTCCGTCAAATGACACAGCGCGCGATGACCGCGACGGAGTGAGATCAGCTTCAGCGACAAATGCAAGGGAGAGCCCGACCGAGCCGTTCGCTTCTTTGTTGCTCTCGACAGGACCTATTCCCGCATCGCTCGCTGCTTCGCTCGCCGCCGTACGTGCCGAAGGACCCGCAGGAATCACAGCGGCTGCTTGCGGTCTGGCGACAGTCTGCGGCTCGCTTCTGAGCAAACCCAAACCTCTCGCCCGGGCAGCGAGTGAGACTAGCGGAATCGCCATGCACAAGCCAACCGCGAGCGTAGCGAACCAAGCGCGCCGCGCAGGACGTTTGACGAAAAAACGCAGTAACATCAGCGCCACAATTCCGACCAGTGTGCTCTGCCAAACCAAGTCCCAAGCAAATCGGGCGATTCCTCCTGACGGCAGCAACAAGTTCAGCTCAGTCATTGCTCGTCTCCCGCCGTTTCGCCTCGATCAACTTCTTCAAATCCGCCAGCTCGCTGTCGGTCATTGGGTGCTGGTCGAGGAGATGCGAAAGCATCAACTGGGGATCCCCACCGAAGGCCTGTTTCAGGACATCTTTCAGCACATTTCCGTGTGCAGTCTTCCGGCTTCGGCCAGGTTCGTACACGTATGCCCGACCTTCACTTCGATGCTTAAGCCAACCCGTTTTGTCAAGTTTCTGCATCGCGACGAGCACGGTTGTGTATGTGACCTTACGACGACGCAGAATCCGTTCATGAACCTGCGCGACGGTAGCTTCGCCGAGTTTCCAGACGATCTCCATCACTTCCGCTTGCAACTCGCCCAATCCGTGCAGCGACCGTTTCCTTACCATTTACACCACAGCCTTTCTACGTCTGTATGACGTACGTCACGATAGCGTACACATTCACCGGCAAGTGTCAAGCTTTTTTTTTGCAAAGTCAGGGACTCCAGCTCTACATCACATCGATGCACGACGCACACGGAGACGCAGATTCGACGGACGGCCGATGCGAAAGCACGGAAGCTCTGCGAAATTGACCTGGGCTGAAAGATTGCCAAGATCCCGCCGCGGCGATTCAAGCAACCATGGCAACGGTGAATCGTCGACCAAACAGCATACTCAGCCGAGTCGCGTATAACGCGCAGCTCGGCCGTTAGTTGACCGACTGACTCGGCCAGAAAGGAATCCTGAGTCTTCTAATCGGGCGGTGCGGATGCCGGTTGGCGTTTTACCATGCGGTGATAACATGCCAGACGCCCGCTCCCCTATCAAACCGGAATCGGCTCCGAAGCGGACTGTCTCGCGAACCGGCGTTGCGAAACGCGGCGGATAATTTCAGCGCGTTCTTGCGACTGGGGTTCCTTCGGCGGAAGCGTCTGCATCGAGAACGGTTTGCTCGGCATGCCGTCGATGAGCAAGCGGCAACAGGCAGTGTAGCGCGGCAGGCACATCAAGCCTCCGGGTGTCAAATCGCCACCGAGCTGCTTGGCGGATACTTCCCCATTATGACAACCGACGGTGGTGCTGCGTCCGTAGCGATCCAACACCGCAAGGCTCGGCTCTAGGCGGACGAGCCGCTTCGGGACATCTATGATGGTCGGTAGTGCAGAACGACTTTCGAGACGTCGGCTCGGCCGAAGATTAAAACAGGCGACCAGAGCCTGGCGGTCTCGCTGGTGATTCCACCAGGGTCTCCGGCGGCGGACTGGACGCAGTCGGCGTTACCGGAAAGTCTCGTTCTGTTGCAAGTGGGCTCCGTGTCCATTAGAACAGGACGCTTGAGTTCGCGCCGACTCTCGGCGAAGAAGCGAACCTTCGAGACCACTGCCAAGTGACAGCTTCTCTGACGAAGGTCACAGTACGTCTCCGCATAGCGAGCACAAAACATGCAGCGATCTCTGGATGGAGAAACGACGAAAGTCGGCGCGCCCTTACGGCGCAAAAATGGCTCGCGTTTTCCCGGCTTTAGGCCAGTGGTTGGCGTTCGGCGGATCGATGGCATGGGATTTGTTTAAGTAGCAGCGGATCGACAAGAAATAATGGAGCGAACCGTGCAAGTCTTAATTAGTTGGATCGGCCGAACCGATTTGAAGTCGGCGGCGAAGAATGACGCCGCTAACGATCCCGGCCCCGTTCTGCGTTTGCTTCGGCGCAAAAGGTTCGATGCTGTTCATCTGCTGAACGACATTCCGCCCAACGAACAGTCTGCCAAAGAAGCGTCACCCGCGGAATACATTTCGTGGCTGGCCGCCCAGTGCGGCATGTCCCGCGATGCGATTCACGCACACCAATCGGATGAGAATCTGCGAAATCAATACGATCGCGCTTTTACCTTCACTCAGCAAACGCTCCAGTCCATTCACCGCGACCAGCCGCAGGCAAATTTCGCCCTGCTGCTAACGCCGGGGTATCCAGCAGCCCAGGTCGCCATGTTGATTGCTGCTCAAACGTTATTCGACCCAGCGCCAACTCTCTACAACACCTTTGAGCCGCGTCGCGATCGGCCGGGTGATGAAGTCGAAGTGGTTCACCTCCCCTTCACGCTCAGCATCGACGCCGTTGTGCAGAAGATCCTTCATCCTACGCAACCAGACATCGGGGTCACTGCCGAAGCGTTCGACTCGATTGTCGGCGAAAGTCAGGCGATCGATGGCGCCCGGCAGCTCGCCAGTCGAGTCGCCAGATTCGCCGACGTTCCGGTGCTGCTGTTGGGCGAGACCGGTACGGGAAAAGAGTTGTTCGCCACGGCAATCCACAAGGCCAGCCCGCGCAGCGCGAAACCGTTTCAAGCCCTCAACTGCGCGGCGATTCCCGCCGAGTTGCTGGAATCGCAATTGTTCGGCCACGTCAAAGGCGCGTTCACCAGCGCCATAGCTGCCGCCAAGGTGCGGTGGCGAAAGCCGAAGGCGGCACGATCTTCCTGGATGAAATCGGGGAAATGCCAATTCACTTGCAACCCAAACTGTTACGTTTTCTCCAGGAGAAAGAGTATGAGCCGGTAGGGGAATCGAAGGCGAAGAAGGCCGACGTGCGGATCATTGCCGCGACCAATGTCGATCTGGAAAAGGCTGTAGCGGCCCGAGCATTCCGCGAGGACTTACTGCACCGGATCAACACGGTGACAATTCAACTGCCGCCGCTCCGTCAACGCGGCCGCGACGCGTTGGAGGCGGCTCAGAGGCTGTTACAAGACTTCAACGATCGCTACGGCGAGAGCAAAACATTCACCGACGAAGCCCTTCGCGCGCTGGCCGCCCGGCCCTGGTGGGGCAACTTCCGCGAATTGCAAAACTCGGTCGTGCGGCTGGCGATCTTCGCCGCCAGCGACCGAATCGACGCGGCAGATGTGGAACACATCCTCGGCCGCCCGAGGCAAATTGGAACGAAGCCGCTACGCCAGCTTAGTGCTGCGCAATTCCTGACACACCTCGCTGCGGCTACTGAAGAACTCATCGAGCGGTTTAAACAACCGGGTCGCCTGCCGATGCAACCGGCGGACGAGCCCAACGTTTTCGACGACATTCTCAAACCAATCGTATTCGCCCGCGCTCTGGCACTCGCTGGTGGCAATGCCGCGCAGGCAGGTGTCATGATCCGCAAGACAGGGCTCGACTTCAGCGAAAGTCGTCCCGAGCCGCGTGTCATGGCCGTGTACCGAGAACGAATTGAAGCGTGGCTCGACGAAAGTCAAATACAGCAGATTCGAGGATGAAAAACGTGAATGATAATGTTTGGCTCGTAAAATTAGAATTTAAGCGCGTTCAGACGTACCTGTTCGCCGTGTCCGAGCTGCGCGCGATGATTGGAGCCAATACATTGATGGGCGAAGTGCTTCGCGGGTGCCTGTTGCCGGACGGCAAAGGGTTTTGCTCCAAAGTCTCACGGACGAAAAGAGGAATAACGGAAAGTGCGAAAGATGCGGTGCCAGAGTCGGAGCTGGAGGTCGACAATCTACCGGCACTGGCGGTTCGGTATGGCGCTACAATGCCCACGGGAGTTAAGAAACGAATTCCGGGTTTGTTTGAACACCTGACGTCCGATGCTCAGGACCGAAAGCTGTTGCACGGCGATTGCGATGATCCAGCGGCGTCATACCGGCACGGTGTGCTGGTACGAGACGGCGGGCATTTGCATGCGGTTTTTCCCAACGACCAGATGGCAACCCAATTCATCGGCGCTGCCCGACGGCTCCTCGCCCAGCGTCTGCCAGGTTTAGAGGCAAACGCAACGATGGAGCCAGTGGTGGCGATTGATGGACACTGGATTGGCTGGCGGGACGCGCGTGAGCGACTCAAGCAGGAGCAGCGTGAATCATTGGAACGCACCATCGAGTTGATGGAATGTGCGCCCTTTGGTGCCGGGGAGTCACCGTTTTCAGCGCCGCAATTCCAGGTTTGCGAAATCACAGGGCTCGGACCGGCCTCCGCAGAGGATCGGCCGGAAAACAGGCCAGCACGCGTTTCGACCAGCGTCGCCCGCAAAGAAGAAGCCGCGACGCGGTTCAACAAGAGCGAGTCTTACGACATTCTCGGTATGATGCGGCGTGCCGTACTCGAAGCCATCAGCCCGAAGTTGACACCATTCCAACATTTGTCCAAACGCGATCGGTCGCGAGACGTCTTCCCAGTCGAGTTCAACCGTATAGGGCGCAGCGGTTACTTGGCCGTGATCGCGGCTGATGGGAATAACATCGGAGATCGGTCCAAGAAGGTTAGAGAAGAACTATCGACCGCGGATTTTTTTGAGCGTGAGGCGCGAGGCGAACGGTTCTTTCATGAAACACGCAACATTGTCCGACGGGCGCTCGTTGACGCACTCGGCAATACGTTTCGCTTGATCGTGCCGAAGACCGAGTTGCCAGACAATTTTGAGTTGCCTTTCCGCCTTCTGATGGTTGGCGGCGATGATGTACTGGTGCTTTGTGACGCTGTATTTGGCCCCGATTTGCTGGTCAATTACGCAACGCAAATTGAGGAGTTGGCGAAGCAGCGTAAGCACGAACTTACGATTGGTGCCGGCATGGCGATCGTCAAACGCAGTTTTCCGTTTCACCAGACTCACGCCCTGGCGGAAGAACTCATCGGCAGTGCGAAGCGCCTGGTCCGCGACGGAACCAGCACGAAGCTTTCGGCGCGCTCAACCGTCGATTGGCTCAGCGTTAGCGAATCCTGGTATGAGAACATTCGGGCGGTGCGCAAACGCGATTACGTACACTCCTACCAGGTCGGCAGTGACGAGGAAGCGATAGTTCTGAGCGGTAAGCCGTATCCGATCACCGGCCATGGCGACTGGACGCTTGAGCGATTGTGGGCGATGGCCACCAAATCGGTCCAAGAAAATGAAGAAGTCCCACGGGCACAACTCCGCGGGTTTGGCGAAGCGATTCCGAAGGGGCGGCGTCAAGCGGAACATGTGTTTGCCACTATGCCCGACAAGCTCCGCGCGGCGCTCTGTGACTTGGGCGACGGAGGTCCGTGGATTGACTGCGGGAATCGCCATTTCCTCACTCGTGTGTTGGACTTCCTGGAGCTGTTCGAATTGGCACGCCTGCGCAAGATTCAACTGATGAAATCGGGCCACATAGAGGAGCCTGTCCCATGAAAGCCAACGAAGTATCGATTAAGTTTACTGTCACGTTGCTCGAGGACACCCACGGTGGTGCCGGTATTGGGCGGCTGGGAGTGGTCGACGATTGCCATAGCCGTGATGCGGATGGCAAGCCGATCATTTGGTGGTCAACGTTTCGTGGACTGCTGCGTGAGGCGGGCGAGGACTACCTACTGAGTCTCAAACGCGCCGGTTGCCCGCAGTCGGACATCGATAGCAAACGCTCGTTGCTTTATACGCTTCTCGGAGCACCAGTCAACGATGCCACAGAGTCGGACCGGCGCGGCGGCGGCATCTGCCGCGTCAGTTCGTTGCGTCTCAATCAGCAGCATTCTGCCTTGCGCGACGATCAACTGTTGCTGAACTGGACGTCTACCTCGCGGGCCGTGCATTCGCGACGGCCCGAAGAAAGCACCCTGCGAACAATCGAGATGACCCGGTCGGACCTCAAATTCGACGGTGAGTTGCGATTGGGTGTCCGTTGGGATGGGACAACGGTGTTGGCAACATTGCCAGAAATCGCCTTGCTAATTAAGTGTCTCAAGCGAGTCCGAAGTGTTGGTGGCGGCAAGACACGCGGCTGGGGCCAAATTCATGTGGCTCACGATCAAGTCAAGCCTCGCACTTTGCCAAACAGCGCCGCCGCGAACTTGTCAGTGCAGTTTCCCGCGCAAGGCCCCGTCCGTGTGCGGCTGTTGTTGCGCAATCTCGAACCTTTGGGACTAACTACCACCGCACTGGCCGGAAACTTGTTGCATTGCCTAAGCTTTGTCCCCGGCAGCACGCTGCGCGGTGCGCTGCTTCACTGGCTGGCAGGTCGCAACGCAACACTCGCCGATACTCTCGCCGCGCCGGAAGTTATGCAAGTCGGTAACGCGTATGTATTTCCCCACGATCCGAAGTCTGATGCAACACTCAAATTGGCTGAATTGGAAGTTCTCCCCGCACCACTCAGCTTACGAGAATACAAGGCAGGCGTGGCGAAGCGGGCCGCCGACAAGCAGTCGGGCGCGACGCAGGACAGGATCCTTCCTTGGTGGGCTCGGCGTGAGGAGGTCGGCGACGAACTGGGTCTGCGCGACGAGCTTGACTCAGTAGCCGCTTACCGCAGTTCACGTGAAGCGGCTGCCGCGGAGCAGCAAGACGAGTCGGTCGGCGGACGAAAACGCATCAAGGCCGAGGAGTATTTGGCGCGGCGGACGGATACCGATCGTTGGGCGCGGATACGGCCCAAGCTCACCGTTCTGTTGCGAAATCGCGTGCCCACGGCGCGCCTCGACGGTTCCTCGCGGTTTGTCGTACCCGACGAAGTCAAAAGAAAGAATTCGCGTCTACGGGATACGGAAGGTTCGCAAAGCGATGCGCTTTTCAGCCAGCAGGTGCTGGTCGAGAACCAGTACTTCGTCGTCGATTTGCGATTTGCCGACGGCCAAGATGCGGAAAGCTTCCTGAAGCTGGCCGCCCCATTATGGGAGCCCGTGGAACAAGATCGATCCTGGTTGCGTGCGGGCCGCGCGGGTCAGCCGGTTCTGATCGAACGCTG
>Ga0326597_10008299_pt1 | contig 14035 bp, 14 predicted proteins | sample RVTome_12_FD_203789 | JGI IMG/M metagenome (GOLD analysis project Ga0326597, IMG submission 203789) | Soil microbial communities from uranium-contaminated site in the Upper Colorado River Basin, Wyoming, United States - RVT100D185 | ecosystem: Environmental > Terrestrial > Soil > Contaminated >... | reverse complement strand
ATCACTGGCAAGCCTGCCGCTTTGAGCTGGCGTGCCTTCTCGGTGATCGCCATGGTGGCCGATTCGGCGATGGCGGCCACCCTATGGGAGATCCGAGCCATCACCCGACCGTTGGTGGCTTGTCGTCCCCGCTATCGGTCACCGCGTCCTTGATGTCCTCGACGCCTTCTGCCATCGCAGTTTTCGCTTCTTGAATTACTTCGCCCGCAGCTTCTTTCACCTCGGTGGCGGCATCAGCAACGGTGTCCTTGGCGTCGGAATCGCCCGCCCGCATGTCGCTGACCTTCTCTTTGACGTCCTGAAACACTTCGCCGGCCTTGTCCTTGGCCTTTTCCATCATGGGGGCGGCCTTCTCCATCGCCTCTTCTGCCATCTCCTTGGCCTTTTCCATCATGGGGGCGGCCTTCTCTTTGGCCTGCTCCATCATGGGCCCGGCCTTCTCGGCCAGCTCCGACAACTCTTCTTTAGTCTTGGTGAACAAGCCCTTGAGAGTGTCTTTCAATGCCATCTGTATCCCCTCCTGTTGTGGAAAACTCAACGCTAGTCCTTTTACGGCAGTCGGTATCTGGACAGGGCTATCACTCGACCGAAGGGGTCCAATAGCATCGCCGTGTCGCCATCGTTGTTGAAGACCGGTTGGTCCGAGCACCAGACGAGCGGGGAGTACGCCTTATCGAATCGGCACTCCATCACAGCGATCTCGAGCGCTGCCGGCAGCAAGGATCTCTGCTGGCAGCACGAAGCGATTGACCGAGGATTCATCCCGCAATACAAATCCGCCCACGTCGATGTCGTCGTTTCCGTTGTTGATGATGATCACGGCCTCCCGCTGGTCAGGGCCGGGTGGGTCGAACTCCACCGACTCGATCCCAACTGCGGCTCGTGGCCCGCTGGCCCCGCAGATGTCGTCAGCCCACATCCCTGTCTCGGCAGATCGGGCCTCTTCTTCGGCTGCGACGTATGAGGTCCAGTCGATGCCTTCGCCATTGACGACCACCGCATGGCCTGATTTCAAAGCGTCCTTGTTGACGTCGACCTGGTCGACTATCGCCACCGCCAGGACCCGGCCGAACTGATCGGGCTCGGGCTCAAGCGCCAGCCCGACGTCCTTGCCCTCGATGGTTTCGGTCAGCCACGTCGCCGACTCCGGTCCGTAACACTCGCCGAGTTCCGGGGCATTGATGCCGAGCAACCTGACCTCAAGCTCCTCGCCGTTGGCCACTACACGAAAGCTGTCTCCGTCGGCCACCACCGTGACCTCGACCAGGAGATCGACGATAGGGAGGGCCCGATCGAATACAGGGCCGATCTCAGTCCTGTTCGGCTCGTTCGAGCTGCAGGCGACCACAGCGACCAGGAGGAACCATCGCATACTCGATGACCGCCCGAAATCAGGCTTCGGCTGCACGGCGGGCGGCGATGTGGATGAGATCCCACACTCCTGAGAAGGGCGGCGCGTAGGCGAGGTCGACCCATGCCAACTCAGCGGCGGTCATGCCGGCCCACATCGCTGTGGCAATCACATCGATCCGCTTTCCTGCCCCGGGACCGCCGACGATCTGGCCACCGAGGAGTTGACCGGTGTTGCGATCGGCGATCACCATCACACCCATCGGGGCGTTGTCTGGCCAGTAACCAGCGCTGACCGTGCCCCGGGCAAATCCAGAGACAGGCGCAAAGCCCGCATCGGCAGCGTCGTTGAACTTGAGACCGGTGCGGGAAATCTCGGTTGGCCCGATCCTGGTGATAGCCGTGCCGAGCACTCCGGGGAACCGCGCGTCACCACCCGCGAGGTTGGTGCCGGCGATGCGTCCGGTCTTGTTGGCCACTGTCCCGAGCAGCATGTTGACGGGGAGGCCGCTGACTCGATGGCGCACTTCGGCACAATCACCTGCTGACCAGACTCCTGGCACGCCGGTGGCCTGGCGATCATCGACCGCCACGGCTCCGGTGACTCCCAATGGAATTCCAGCGCCAGCTGCGAGTTCGACCTCCGGCCCTGCCCCCAAGCCGATGACAACAAGATCTGCGACCAACGAGAATCCATCGCCGGATACGACTTGTCGGGCACCGTGATCCAGGACCGCGGTGACCCTGGCGTCAGTTAGGAGCTCGACTCCGTACTCCCGTACCGCACGATCCGCCAGCTCTCCCATCCGATCGTCGAGCGTGCGCTCGAGAATGTGGAGGCCCGAGGTGGCCATGCTGACCTGCCAGCCTCGATCGACCATGGCCTCGGCCATCTCAATGCCGATGTAGCCCCCGCCGATCATCACCACCCGTCCCGGTCCCTGATCGGCCTTCTCTTTTAGAACGGCGGCGTCATCCAGAGTTCGCAAACCGAATACTCCGGGCCCGTCGATGCCGGTTATGTCGGTGGGTCGCAGAGGTCGCGACCCAGTGGCGTAGATGAGTTGATCGAAACCGACTGTGCGGGAGCCGGAACCATCGAGGCTCGTTACTTGGACCTTCCGTTTTTCGAGATCAATGGCAGAAACCTCATGACGGACGTGTACATCTATTTGGCGGGCGGCGAACTCCTCCGGAGTCCGCGCAACCAGGCTGTCGATCGAGTCGACCATTCCACCCACGTAGTACGGCTCACCGCAGGCGGAGTAGCTGACGTGGCTGCCCCGTTCAAAGGCCACGATCTCGAGCTCGGGTCGCAGACGACGGGCCTGGCTGGCCGCCGACATGCCGGCCGCGTCGCCACCGACCACCACCAGGCGTTCGGTCACCAACGCCTCACGAGCGCCGGAAGCGTTCGAGCTCCTCGCGCTCGGCTACTTGCCGTCGACGTCGGCGACGCCGCATTACTCCGACGACCTCATCAGCAATGACAGCCAGCAGGGCAATCACAACGATGATGAGCGACAGCGGGAAGTTCCCCTCCCAATTGAGGAACTTGACCAACACCGCGTCGGAGTTCTGAACGATGAAGACCACAAAGATCAGGGATGTGAGGAGAAACACGACCAGACCCCAGGAAAGACCCGAGTCGCGATCGACAGTGGGGCGAACTGGTTCAGTCGGCTGGTCGGGAGGAGAGCCCGTCTCTTCAGTCATCAGCGCGACCTTAACCCGGGGTCAGTCGACGATGGCATCGGCACCCACGAAATGCCACTGCTCTTTGGCCTGTCTGGCTCGGACGATATCCACCCGACCGAGAAGAACGAACCCGATCACAAAGAAGAAGATCAAGGAAAGAATGGCATTGCGGCTGCTACCGGTGATCGTATTGACTAGACCAAAGAGGAGAGGTCCCCAAATCGAAGCGAACTTCGAAAAGACTGAATAGAAGCCATAGAACTCTGCGGTCGCCTCCTCGGGGATCATCGAGCCGTAGAGGCTTCGCGAGAGGGCCTGGGTGCCGCCGAGCACGAGGCCGACGGATACGGCCAATCCGAGGAAGGGGGTGAATTGCCCGACCGGCAGGAAGTAGCCGAATACAGAGACGCCAATCCACAACACCAACGAAACCATGATCGCCCTCTTCACCCCGATGCGACCCGCCAGCCAGCCAAACGCCAACGCTCCTCCAAACGCCACGATTTGTACCGCCAGGAAAGCAATCGCGATATCGGCCGTGGCGAGTTCGAGCGTCTCGGTCGCGTATGGGGCCGAAATCGAGATGACCGTCTGCACGCCGTCGTTGTAAAGCAGAAAGGCCAGCAGGAAGAGAAGAAGCTGGGGGAATTGCCGGAGGCGGCGGGTGGTGGCAAGAGTTCGTCCAAAACCGACCTTGATGAATGCGAGTGGACGCCATCCGGTCTGATACTTAGCCGGGAGCGTTTGCGGGGCGGTCGGTTCCTGGAGACGGGAGAAGGAGAACACGGCCCAACCGAGCCACCAGATACCGGCGGCCACGATGCCGATCCGGGCAGCCGTTGATTCGAACGAATCGGGGGAGACCTGGAGCAGGATCAGCGAAAGCAGGAACTGAATGCCACCCCCGAGATAACCGAAGGCGTAGCCGCGGGCCGACACCTTGTCGATCGTGTCGGGTGTGGAGATGTGGGGGAGGAAACTGTCGTAGAAGACGGCGGCGATCGCCCAACAGCTCTCGACGACCAGGAAGAGGATGATCGTAAACCAGACGTCGCCCGGTCCGGCCAGGGCGAACAGCGTCGACAACGCCGCCCCGGCGTAAGCGAACACCTTGAGAAAGCGGAGTTTGGATCCGGAGAAGTCGCCGACCGCACCAAGGACCGGTGAGAAGAGGAAGGCGAGGATGGCGGCAAAGCTGACGGTGTAGGCGAACAGCGACTCACCGTCGAAGGTGCGTCCAAAGATCTCAAAGCCGCCCTCCGGCATGATCTCGCCGGTGAACAGCGCCGGCATGAGGACGGCCAGGGTGGTGGTGGTATAAGCCGAGTTGGCCCAGTCATACATGGCCCAGCCGAAGATGGTGCGTTTGTCGTTCTTGGCGATGGCCATCGGCGCCGGACTGTAGGCAGGGAGATTCGGCGTTTGAGCGGATTCCGGTGCGTTATTCGCGCTCCCATCCGCTCAGTCCGGACCCCGCTCAAGTTCTGAGCGGATTTCGGTACGCTCGCTCGGTGACCATGACGCGTTGGTGGCTCCCACTCGAATTCGTGGCGGGTCTCGGCTTGTTGTCCGGGTGCACTCCGTCTTCGTCGACATCGTCGTCGCCGTCGACAACGACCACCGCCGCCGACTTTGTGATGATGGAGGGCGAGGGCCCAGGAGAACTGGCGCAGCGAATCGCCTCACAGGGGCTCAGCAGGCCCGATGGCACGTTGCGAACCTTGGTCTCCGCCGAGCACGTGGGAACCTTGGAGTTGCCGGGTCGGACGATCCAAGTGGTGGCATACGAGACGGGCAGGGAAGGAGACACCCTCCCCTGCCTGGCGATGGCCGAGGAGGAATCAGACCAAACGTCGACAAGAGGTTGGTGCGGTACCAGCGTGCCCGAGGACGTTGGGATTCTCACGTTCGAGACGGGTGGCGCGGTAGAGGTCTTGGTCATGAGGGTTTCGATCGAGACTGAGACGGTTGTGGTCGTGACCGCCAATGCGACACGGATCACCGCGCGACCTGCTGGTCGGGTTGCGTACTTGGAATGGCCGGTGTCCGACGGTCGAGGAACTCAGGTTCTTGGTCTAGGCGCTGACGGCGAAGAACTCTGGTCTCGGATCTTGACGGTCGGCTGACCCCGAGTGCGCGCTGCCTTTCGTGGATCGTGTAGCAAGCAAGAGTATCGAAGAATAGTCTTGACTCTCGGACAGATGTTCGATAGGATGGGTGTTGTAGAGATTCGGCCAGCGCCCCGACTGGCTCCCTTTGGAAGGTTGAGCATGGGCGTGTTGGGTCAGGTGATCGAGGTTCTCAGGTCCGAGGATCTTGCGGTTGTCGCTGCTGATGGTCTGGCTAATGCGGTGGTGGATTTGCGGGCCGATCTTGATCTTCTCGAGTTGGAGTGGACCAGGCGGGTGGCTGTCTTGGATCCGGAGGTTTCGGGTCATCCTTCCGCCACGGCGTTTTTGAAGGATCGTTGTCGGATGTCTTCGGCCCGGGCGCAACGATCGGTGGTCCTGGCTAATCGTCTTCCCACCATCCCGTTTGCTGTCAAGGCGTTGGGGTGGGGGAATTGTCGTTGGATCAGGCTCGAGTGTTTGTCAATGTCCCCGAGCATCTCACGGATGATTTGGTTCGTGATGAGGTGAGTCTGGTGAATGCGGTGGCTTCTTTGTCGGTGGCTGATACCAAGAGGGTGGTCGACTATTGGAAGACAGCGGTGGATGGTCCCGGTACGGAGGCGACCGTCGAAGAGTTGTTTGATCGGCGGTATCTGTTCGGTTCGAAAACGTTGGAGGGGATGGTCAAACTCGACGGCCTGCTGGACCCGGTGGCGGGGGATCTGGTCCTGACCGCCCTCCAGGCAGCCACCCCACCTCGCCAGGAGGGCGACCAGCGGAGCCCAAGACAGCGGCGGGCCGACGCTCTAACCGATCTGGCCCGCAGCTTCTTGGATTCGGGGGAGGCTCCCGGCTCTGAGAGGCCGCATGTGCTGGTCTTGACCGACCTCGACGCTCTCCAAGGCAAGGGTGGCGGGATCCATGAGACGGCTTCTGGGGTGGTGATAACCCCCAACCAGGTGCGGGAGACCGCCTGTGACGCCGTCGTCAACCGAGTGGTGTTCGGAGCGGGCTCCGAACCGGTCGACATCGGACGGACCAGCCGGGTGGTGCCAACGTCGATGCGGCGGGCTCTGATCGCCAGGGACCGTCACTGCCGTCATCCCGGCTGTGACCGGCCCGCCCGATGGTGTGACGCCCATCATGTCCGGCATTGGGCCGACGGGGGACCCACCGCCATCCCCAACCTCAAACTCTTATGCCGCTACCACCACACCCTCGAACACCGCAGCCAGTCACCCTGACCCGTTAGCCGCGGTCCTCCAGCTGGTTGAATCGCCACGTGTTCACTCCGATCCGCACCGAGCGGCTGCTGATTCGTCCTTTTCGTCCCGATGACGTCGCGGCTTTCGCTGCGTGGCGCAACAATCCGGACGTGGCCAGGTATCAAGACTGGAAAACCCCCTACTCCACGGAACTGGCCGAGAAGACCGTGTCGGACGTTGTCGAGATGGAGGGCCCAAAAGACAAGGAATGGTGGATGGCAGCTATCGCCGATCCCATCACCGACGTGGCGTTGGGTGAGCTCGCCGTGCATCTCTCATGGGAGGGTCGTACCGCCGAGGTCGGCTACACACTCGCCAGGCCCCATTGGGGGAAGGGCTACGCGACGGAGGCGTTGGCTGCGTTGGTCGCCTACCTTTTCGACGACCTTGGCGTCACCAGGCAATACGGCATGCTGCACCCCGACAACCCGGCCTCGGCCATGGTGTTGGAACGCACCGGATTTCTGTTTGAAGGCCACACCCGCTTGTCGTTCTGGTTGGGAGACGAAGTCTCTGACGACTGGATCTACGGACTCACCCGCCCAGAATGGGAAACATGGCGCCACCGCCCGCGGCATCCGCCCGATCAGTTGACCCTGGTCGAGATCACCACCGAGAATTTGCGGGATGTGACGATGCTGGCCACCCACAAGACCCAGGAGCAGTTCGTGGAACCCATGGCAAGGTCGTTCACTGATGCTCTCTTCCCGGAGATCGTCGATGGCGCGCCGGTCGTCCCCTGGATGTGGGCAATCATTGCCGACGGCGAGATCGTGGGTTTCGTGATGCTGGCACTTCGGACCGAGCATCATCCCGAACCCTTCCTGTGGCGCCTTCTCATAGATCGACTTCACCAGCGTCGGGGGATCGGCCGCCGGGCCCTTGATCTCATCGCCGAGGAATGTCTCGCGATGGGCGACCAAACCCTCCTCACCAGTTGGGTTGAGGGCAAGGGCTCGCCTGGTCCTTTCTATCTGAGTAATGGCTTCGAGCCGACCGGGCGGATGGTTGACGGAGAAAACGAAGGCCGCAAACGCCTGGGTCCGCTACTCGCCTCCGCCGACTCGCCGTAGGTGCATCAAGGATCGTCGCGGAAAGAGATTCGGGTCAGCTTCCGATTTCGGACATTGCGATCGGCGGCTCCGGCCAGGATCGTCACTGGCACAAGCACCAGAACCAGGACCAACATCACATACAAGGACAGTGCCTCGGTGGCGCCTTGTTGGCTCCTCGAGATATCGACCAGGATCGCGACCACGGCAGATAGGTCGATGTACAGCATTCCTGAGAGCCGTCGCCACTGTGCGAGTCGGTCTGAGATGTGTCCGGCGAAGACTGCCCCAAGGCCGATCAAGAGGGCAATCGTGAGTAAGCCGGCCCGGCCTCCCCAATGGAAAAAGGTCATATAGCCGACAGCGAGTAGAGGGACTGCCAGGAGGATTATGAGACCAGCTCGGTACGCATTGTCCCGCTGTAACGCCCTCATCAGCACTCTCTTCGGACAGTGTAAGGATCGAAACGCTCCAAAATGCCCCGATGATGGCGAGGCGCCTTCCGCTAATTGTCGCCTCGCTTCTAGCCGCCTGCTCAGGCCAAGGCGAGACCACCACCACAACTGCCGTAACCACGACCACCGCCCCGACGACAACCGCCGCGCCGCCTATCACCACGACTACGACAGCTCCGACCACTACCACACTCGCCCCTCTCATTGGATTGGCATATGAGATCGTCGCCAATGGGGTCGACTTTCCGATCTTCCTCGGCCCCCGAGCCGATGGTGCCCTCTTTCTCATCACCAAAGCCGGAGAGGTGTGGCAGCAGCAGGGCGAAGAGTTCGTGCTTCACCTCGACATCAAGGATCGGGTGAGTACGTCTGCCAATGAGCAAGGTTTGCTTGGAATGGCCTGGCATCCCACCGATTCGGATCGGCTTTACCTGCATTACTCCGACAACAACGGCGACACGGTCGTATCCGAGTTCAATGGAACCGAAGAGAGAGTGCTCCTCCAGGTCGACCAACCGGCCTCGAATCACAACGGAGGGATGATCGCCTTTGGACCCGACGGGAATCTCTATATCGGTCTTGGCGACGGCGGCGGTGGTGGGGACACCTTCCGGACCGGTCAGCCCGTTGACGATCTCCTCGGAAATCTCCTCCGCATCGATATCGACGGAGATCCTTACGCAATCCCGGCCGGCAACCCATATGCCGATTCCGACGGCGCCGACGAGGTGTGGGCCTACGGGCTCCGTAATCCGTGGCGTTTCTGGTTCGACGGCGAAAACATCTATATAGCTGATGTCGGCCAGAACGAATACGAAGAGCTCAACGTGGCTCCGGCAGAGGCCGCCGGGCTCAATTACGGATGGCCGATCACCGAGGGGCTGCACTGTTTCTCAGGATCGAACTGCGACACAAGCGGCCTGACGGCTCCGGTTCTCGAGGTCGAGCACGGTGATGGTGGAACCTGTTCCATCGCCGGGGGAATGGTCTATCGAGGGGAAGCTATTCCGGAGTTGGCTGGCCACTACTTCTACTCCGACCTGTGCGGCGGTTGGCTACGAAGCTTTCTCTACGAAGGTGGCCAGGTGACCAACGGCCAGGACTGGACCGAGCAGGTGGGGGTGCCCGGCAATGTCATCTCGTTTGGTACCGACAGCACGGGTGAGGTCTACGTCTTGACGACGGACGCCATCCTTCGCATCGTCCCCATCCGATAGGTTCAGGCCTAGGAATAACTCAAGCTCGTCGACATCCCACCTCATACGACCTGCACACCCAATCCTGTAACTCGTCATCGAGTTGGTCGAGAGATGTGATCCGCAGTCGATAGATCCAATCTCGATGAAGCAGGTATTCCGCCTTGGTGAAGCGAGACGATTCGATCTTCTCCTTGAGCCAGAAGTTCATCGTCATCCCTCGCTCTGACAACGCGGTTACACCTACGAATCGGACCAGCACCATGAATCCGATGTTGGTCTTGTTGGCAACGAGGGTGTACGGGCCGCAGCGGCCCACCACCTCCTTGAGGTTCTCCCAATAGGCCAGGGCCTTGGGGCCTTTCCCCTCCAGGAATGCTTCGACAGTGTGGCGCCCGCACGAGTGCCAGGTGTTGGCTTGCCAGAACAACTTCCCACAACGGGGACAGGTCCACACATGAAGATCGTAAACCCAACCAGCCGGGGGTCCCGGGGCCTGTCACACCCCGCTGATACCCTCGCACAGGTGGAAGTGGGACAACCAGAACAAGCGCCGGTTGGCCGGGTCATCGGCACCGAAGATGCAACTCCGCTCGAGTTTTGGGTAGGGGTCGACCCGCAACGATTCCTGCAACTCGACGACGTGGTTGCCCTCGAGCGTTATCTACCCGGTGGCGAGGTCGTCCATATATATGGGATGGTGGCCCAGATTCGTGCACGGCACGAGGGTGCCCGCTTTGACTCCGATGTCTTTCTGATCGAGCAAGGGCTGTTGCCTGCCGAGGTCATCGAGGCGGCCCAGGTGACAGCCACCCGGTTCGAGCCGGAGATGTTCGTGCCGCCGCTGCCGGGCCAACCTGTGCGGATGGCGGTCGGTGACGAGCGCGACCGGGCGCTCTTCTTCGATCAGATGCAGAAGCGGCTCCCGGTCGGGCTATCACGAAGCGGAGAGCCGATGTTTGTCAATCTGGAGTTCCTCGACGGCCAGCGGGGCGCCCACGTGAACATCTCCGGTATCTCCGGTGTGGCCACCAAGACCAGCTACGCCACATTTCTGCTCCACTCGCTGTTCACGTCGGGGGTGTTGGGCGCCAGGGCGGTCAATACCAAGGCGCTCATCTTCAACGTCAAGGGCGAGGATCTCCTTTTCCTCGACCACGCCAACGTCGTTCTGGATGATGCACAGCGTGAGCGCTATCAGAAGCTCGGTCTGCCCGCCGAAGCCTTTCGGTCGATGGCCGTTTACGCACCGCCGCGCGTGGGCGGAGCAGCGGTGCCCGACGTCGCCTCACGGACCTCCGGAGTCACCGCCTTCTTCTGGACCCTCGAGGAGTTCTGCCACAACGACCTTTTGCCGTTCCTCTTCGCCGACGCCGAGGACGATCGCTCCCAGTACACGATGGTGGTTTACAACGTCATGGCTCAGCTGCGGCGTGTGATCTCGGTTGGTGACGGCGGGGTCAGAGTGGAGGGCCAGGAAGTGCGGACGTTCCGCGATCTCGCCGACTTGATCACTCAAAAGGTGCAAAGCGAAGACGATGGACCTGTGTGGTGCGGACCGGCCATTGGGAAAGGGACCGCCAACGCCTTCGTGCGTCGTTTGCAGTCGGCGGTCCGGCATGTGGATCGCCTCATCAGGGCGGATCAACCGGATCCGGCCAAGAACCGGATCGCCCTCGATCGTCAGGTGACGGTGGTCGATCTCCACAATCTGCACGATCGGGCCAAGCGCTTCGTCGTGGGAGTCACGCTGCGCAAGGCCATGGATGACAAGGAAGGGTTCGGCCAATCCGGTGAACTTTTATTCCTGGTGTTGGATGAGCTCAACAAATACGCACCGCGCGAAGGCGACAGTCCCATCAAAGAGATCCTGCTCGATGTCGCCGAGCGCGGCCGGAGTCTGGGGGTGATCCTGGTCGGAGCCCAACAAACAGCCAGCGAGGTCGAGCGGCGCATCATCGCCAACTGCTCGGTTCGGGTGGTTGGTCGTCTCGACCCCGCCGAGGCGGCCCGCGAGGAATACGGGTTCTTGCCATCGGTACAAAGACAGCGGGCCACCATCCTCAAACCCGGCACCATGCTGCTCACCCAGCCCGAGATACCGGTGCCGCTTGTGCTCGAGTTTCCGTTCCCCGCCTGGGCGACTCGGGCTTCCGAGGCTCTACCCCCGGGCGGGGGTAGAGAGGGCGATCCCTTCGACGGTATGACATGAGGTTCCTCCACACCTCCGACTGGCATGTGGGTCGGACTATTCGGGGCCGCTCCCGCGACGATGAACACCGCCAGGTGCTGGTCGAGATCGCTGCGATCGCGGCTGCCGAGGCAGTCGATCTGGTGCTGGTGTCGGGCGATATCTTCGACACCGCTTCCCCCGGCCCCGTCGCCGAGGAGATCGTCTACCGGGCCCTTCTCGACCTTGCCGAGGTTGCCCCCGTCGTGATGATCGCCGGTAACCATGATCATCCCGGTCGTCTCAAGGCGGTGGCCCCGCTGCTCGAACTGGGCCGGGTCACCGTCGGTGCCGCAATCGCCCGACCATCCGAAGGCGGGGTGGTGGAGATCCCGGATCTGGGAGTGCGTTTGGCGATGGTCCCGTTCATCACCAAGCGCGGGATCATCAAGGTGGAAGAGATCCTCAACATGGATCAGGCTCAGCGCATCGGCGAATACGCAGAGCGGGTAACAGGTGTCCTAAGCGCCCTCACCGATGGCATGACCCCCTCCACCATCAATGTGGTGATGGCCCACATGATGGTGGCTGGAGGCGTGACCGGAGGCGGAGAGCGAACCGCCCACCTGTTCGACTACGCGGTCCCTGCCCTCTCGTTCCCCGGTCATTTGAGTTATGTCGCGCTTGGCCACCTTCATCGGCCGCAAAGGGTTCCGGCCCCTACTCCGATGTGGTATTCGGGGTCGCCTCTGCAACTCGACTTTGGTGAGGTCGACGATCGCAAGGCGGTTCTCGTCATCGAAGCCGAGCCCGGGCTGCCCGTACTCGTGACACCCCACGAGCTCCATCGTGGTCGCCGCCTGCGAACGCTGCGCGGCACCCTGGCCGAGATCGAAGCCATTGCCACCGACGTCGGTGACGACTACCTGCGTATCGAGCTCGATGAACCAGCCCGGGCCGGCCTGGCCGAAGAGGTGCGATCGATCCTGCCCGGCACGGTCGAGGTCCGGCTCGCCACGGTGGAGACAGATGGTTCGCCCAGCGCTCCGCTTCGTCTGGGGCGCGACCCCGGTGAGCTTTTCCGCGAGTACCTCGTGGTTCGCAAGGTTCAGGATCGTCGGCTTGAGGTCTTGTTCGACGAGCTTTTGACCGAGGTGCAGCACCCGGTGGAGACATGAGACCCGAGCGTCTGACCATGAAAGGGTTTGGAGCATTCAGCACCCTTCAGGCGGTCGACTTCGCTGGCGTCGAACTCTTCGCCCTCACTGGACCCACCGGTTCGGGCAAAACCACCGTGCTCGACGGCATCTGCTTCGCTCTTTATGGGTCGGTCCCCCGCCATCGCCGGGGCGAAGTCGCTCCGGTGGTCACCCAGGGACTCAACGAAGCGGTGGTCTCGCTCGACTTCCTGGTGGGCGAGCAGCAGCACCGGGTCATCCGTCACGTCCGAAGACTCAAAGGAAAGACTGCCACCACCGACGAAGCCACCCTTGAGCGATCAGGGGAGGTGTTGGCCATGGGTGCCGACGCGGTCACCGACGCGGTCAAGGTTCTGCTCGGGCTCGACTTCGAACAGTTCACCACCTGTGTGCTGTTGCCCCAGGGTGAGTTCCAGCGGTTTCTCCACGACAAGCCGGCCGATCGCCAGAATCTGTTGTCGGCCTTGCTCGACCTTGGAATCTATGAACGTATTGGTCAGCGTGCCGGGCAACGGCACAGCAAGGCGGAGGGCCTGTTGAGCCACATCGACTCGCAGTTAGCTGCCATTCCGATCGCAAGTCCGGAAGAAGAAGACTCGGCTCGGCTGCGGTTGGCGAACCTCACTGTCCTGCTAAGCGAGGTCGAGGCGGCGCAGCCCGAGATCAGCCAGCTCGAGCTTTCCACCCGGGAGGCAAAGTCGGAAGCCGAGTCGATGGTCCGCTGGCAGGGCATGTTGTCCGTCGTGAGCCCGCCGCCGGGTCTCGACTCGCTGGCGACTGATCGTCTGGAACTGTTCGAGGAAAAGGGTCAAACCCAAGCTGCCTTCGACGATGCCCAGGCAAAGTTGACTGCCGCCGAACTCCTCATGTCGACAATGCCGACCACCCAGCAGGTGCGCCAATGGGCCGGTGCCTGGCGCGATCTCGAGCAACACCGTTTTGACATTGTAGAGGCCAGCGAGGCCCTGGTGCTCACGAGGACGGAGCTGGATGTGGTGGCCGCCGCGCTAGAGGAAGCGCGGTTGGCGAACAACCAGGCCGGTGACCAGCACCGAGCAGCTCACCTCCGAGCCTCCCTTGTCAAGGGCCGCCCTTGTCCGGTATGCGAGCAATCCGTCCGATCGCTTCCGCAAGCGATCGACGAGCCCGAGGTCGAAACGGCACGCGCCGCTCTCGAGCTGACCGAAGCCAACCATCTCAAGTCGACTCAGAGCCTCCAGGCTGCCGAGGTGACGCTGCACCGACTGGAGGAGCGGGGTCAGGGGCTGCAGAGGCTGGTCGAGGGGTCGCCACTCAAAGCTGAGGTCGCCGATTTGGCCGACCGGATCGAAGCAGCCGGGTCGGCCCGCGAGGTCGCTCGGGCCCTACTCGACGATCTCAAGCGCCGGCTGGGTGATATTGAGCAACGGCAGAAGGCTCTCTCTGATCGAGAGCGAAGCATCCTGTTGTCACTAAACACGGCCCGCGATCAAGTAGCAGCGCTGCAACCACCTGCCCTTGAACTTGATGACCCGGTGCGCGACTGGAAAACCTTTGCGG
>Ga0326597_10008298_pt1 | contig 14035 bp, 15 predicted proteins | sample RVTome_12_FD_203789 | JGI IMG/M metagenome (GOLD analysis project Ga0326597, IMG submission 203789) | Soil microbial communities from uranium-contaminated site in the Upper Colorado River Basin, Wyoming, United States - RVT100D185 | ecosystem: Environmental > Terrestrial > Soil > Contaminated >... | reverse complement strand
CTGGACCGACCGCCTCAAGCTGCATGGCTACGGCGAGCTCCACTACAACAGCCGCAAGTCGAGCGACACCATCAAGGACGCCCGCGACCTTCCCGCCGTGCTCGACTTCCACCGCTTCGTCCTCGGCGTCCGCTATAACTTTACCGACCGCATCGTCTTCGACAGCGAGATCGACTTCGAGCACGCCTTAGCCGCCTCCGATCTCGAGCTCGAGTTCGCCTATCTCGATTTCAAGTTCCGCGACGCCTTCAACGTCCGCGTGGGAAGCGTCCTCATGCCCGTGGGCTCCTTGAACGAGTTCCACGAGCCTCCCCTCTTTTACAGCGTCGAGCGCCCCTACTTTCACACCCTGATCATCCCGACGTCATGGATGGAGGGCGGCGTGGGCGCTCACGGCGTCTTCGGAGACTTCGCCTACCGCGCCTACATCGTGTCGGGTCTCTCCGCCGTGAAGCTCGACGGAAGCGACTCAAGCCAGTTCGACCCCGCCTCGGGTATTCGCAAGGGACGCCAGCGCCTGATGAACAATAAAAAATCCTACGCCGAGGACCTTGCCATCGTGGGGAGGCTGGAATGGAAGGGCGTGCAAGGGCTTCAGTTAGGCTCGTCGTTCTATACGGGCGACTCCTCCCAGGACGTGGACGACCTCAAAACCGGCGCCAAGGACGTGGGCGACGCGAACGTCACCATCACCACGTTCGACGCGCGCTATCGATGGAACGGCTTCGACTTCCGCGGCGAATACGGGCGCATCCGCGTGGGCGATGCCGACAAAATCAGCGCTGCCCTCGGCGGGGGCAAAGTCATGGGCAGCCGCATCGAGGGCTGGTTCCTCGAAACAGCTTACGATGTGCTCCATGCGTTCAGGAAAAAGCACGAGCTTTTCGTCTTTGCGCGCTACGAAGACCTCGACACCCACGCCGAGGTTCCCGCTGGCTTGATGCGCGATCCGGAATTCGCCCGCACCATTCGCACGTTCGGCCTCGCATACCGCCCCATCCATAACGTAGCCCTCAAAACCGACGTCGAGCTCTGGCGCGACGACGCGGGACAGCGCCTCACGCGCTTCAACCTTGGATTCGGCTATGATTTCTAAATCTCCTCGTTGGCGCACAAGCGAAACGGAAGGGCGGCGTACTTGCCGCCCTTCACCTTCCGTCCCGCCCGCCCTACGATACGCGATGTGTAAATTCCTATGTTTTGCCCTCGCCTCCCTGGTTGCGGGTGCCGCCTCCGCGAACGTCTACCGCACGGACGCGGAGGCTTTGAAGGAAACATTCCGCGACGCGGAGGCGGTCGAGAGGCGGAAGCTCGTCCTCTCCCGTGAGGAGCGCACCGCCATCGAGAAAACGCTCGGCAGCAAACTGTCCGACGTGGTGATGGGGGCGACGGATTCCTTTACGTTCCACGTCGGCATGCGCGGAGGAAAAATTTACCGCCTCGCCAGCGCGATCACGGCGCTCGCGCGCTCGGAGCCGATGCGCCTCCTCGTCGTCCTCTCGGCGGAGGGCGCGGTGGAATCGGTCGAGATTCTCGCGTTCCATGAGCCGCCGCAGTATAAGCCCTCAAAAAAATTCCTCGCGCAGTTTCAGGGCGCGTCCTCGGAAAATCCGCCCGAGCACCGCCGAAACGTCCGCAACATCACCGGCGCCACCATCACGTCGCGCCAGGCGAGCCACGCCGTCCACCTTGTGCTCCTCGTGGCACGGGCCCGCCTCAAGGCTGCTTCCCATGACGTGCCGTAGTCTCGCCGCCGTCCTCCTTCTTGCCCTGCACGCGTCCGCCGGGCCTCTTGCCGCCGCGGAGCGCGCGGAGCTCGCCATGGGGACGACACTGCGCGTCATGGTCGAAGGCGACGCGCAAACCCCGGCGGTGGACCGCGCCGTCGCCGAGGTGCACCGTCTCGAAGCGGTGCTCACGACGTACCGCGCGGAGAGCCTCGTCTCGCGCCTCAACCGCCGTGACCCGTCGCTTCCCACTTTTCGGGCGGGGTATGAGACATGGTATGAAATCCCGCGCGAACTGCATGAGATCCTGCGCGAGTGCCGGCGGATGCATGAGGTAAGCGAAGGCAGTTTCGACCCGACAGTGCATGCGTTCATAGAAGCGTGGGGCTTTGAAACGGACGCGCCACGCGTTCCCTCGAAGAAACGCCTGAGCGCGGCGCTCGCGGGCGTCGGTTTGAAGAATGTGGTTACCGAGGACAATCCTCCACGCCTGCGCTTTCTCCACCCGGCGACAAAATTAAACTTCGGCGGCGTTGGGAAAGGGTTTGCGATGGACCGCGTTGCCGCCATTCTCAAGGAAGAAGGGATGGCGAGCGGCGTCATCGAGTTCGGGCGCTCCTACCTCGCGTGGGGCACTCCGTTCGAGACGGCGCTCGCCCACCCCGGCGACCCGCGAAAGACGCTCGCCGTCCTGGTCCTCCGGGACGGGGCCGTCTCGGTGTCGAGCCAGCGGGAGCAATCCTTCCGCAGCGCCGGAAAAAGCTACGGCCACATTCTCGACCCGCGCACGGGCCGCCCCGCCGAGAGCGGCCTTCTCGGCGTCGCCGTCCTCGCACCGACGGCGTCGGTGGCCGACGCGCTCTCGACGGGACTGTTCGTTCTCGGATTCGAGAAGGCGCTCCGCGTCACGGAGTCGCTCGCGGGCGTCGAGGCCATGTTCGTCATGCGCGCGGAAGTTGCAGAAGAAACGGTCGAAGACTCCGTGGGAGACGTCCGCTTCACGTCCGGCTTCCGCCATAAGGAAGAGGCCCATGGGTCCGCTCAATAAGCGCAAAGCGCTCGAATGCGGGAGGCTCCGGCCCGTCCAGCACGCGGCGATTATCCTCACGTCGCTTGCGATGATTCTCTCGGGGGCGGCGCTCTGGTACATCCGCCACGCCCTCGACGCGCCGGAAGAGGATTTTTCCGTCTTCCGCCACCCGTCGGAGCCGTGGTGGCTCTGGCTCCATGCACTCGCGGCGCCGCCTTTTCTCGCCGCGGTCGCCAGTTCCGCCTACCGCCACATGAAGCGCAACTTCGAGGCCGGCCTCCACCGCGCGAGCGGCGTCCTCCTCGTCGCGCTCATATTCGTCATGACCTACAGCGGCTATCTCCTCTACCTCGTGGGGAACGGGGGCGCGCGCAAGGCCGTCCTCTGGACGCATCTCGCCTCGGGAACTGCGTTCGTTGTCTTGTTCGCGTGGCACACCGTCGTCGGACGGCTCGCCAATCTTGCCCTTGACCGTACGTCGGGGCGCCGCCCACCTCATCAAGCGGGCCAACCTTTCGCTGTTTGCGACGGTGAAGAATATCGCGGACAAGATCCATATCGTGGATCGGACGCGCGGTATCCTTCCGGGCAGCCCGCGGCTGATCCAGGCGGGGTTGAAGTTCGTTTTTTGAAAGGGACCGCGCCCGGAATCAATGGTTCGCCGGAAAAGAGGCGATAAAGCCGGATCAGTTGCTCCGGAAGATGGCGGTACGGGCATCGCTCTCCGAGGATCAGGCGGCGGACCTGCTGCTGTACCTGTCCGCGGCCAGCCGGGCCGGGAAATATACGGGGGGTGGAGGGGCCATGTGCATCGCGCTGATCGGGGGGATGGATCGACTGGAGCGGTGCTACGTCATGGAGGCCGAGCGGGTCGGCATCTCCCTGAAAGTGTTCAACGGACAGGGAGCCCGGCTGACCTCCAGGATGGGGAACGTCGACGCGATGGTGATCTTCACGAACAAGGTATCCCACCGCGCCAAGCGGGAGGCGATCGGCGTGGCGAAGTCGAGAAATATCCCCGTGTACCTTCGCCACTCGTGCGGGGTCTGCACCCTGCGCCGCTGTCTGGATTGCATTAAACCCAAAGGAGTCAACGGATGATGTGGAAGAGGATCCTGTGGACCGTCTTCGTCCTTTCGATTCTTGCCGGCGTATCGTCCGCGGCGCAGGAAGCCCCCCCCCCGGGTGAGCCACCAAAGGAAGCGGCGGCGAACGATTCACCGGACCCGCTGACGTTCGGCCCGGTGAAGCTCGGGCTGGACTCCCTGGTGCGGCCGGAGACGGCGACGAATTTCAGCCTCGGGAACTTCTCCTTCACGCCGGGGAACGACGAAGGGCGGATCCTGTTCCGCCTTCGGCCCTCGGTCACCGTGGCGCCTTCGGAGAATCTCACCGCGCGCGTGGAAGGGCAGTGGTACGCCTTTTACGATGACAGGGATTTTTCGCTCTTCCGCCTGTACCAGGGGTACGTGGAAGGCGTCGTGCCCGGCGTGAAAGGAGTCTCCCTCAAGGCCGGGCGCCAGGAGTTTGTCTACGGCAGCACCTTCCTTCTCGGCGCAGACACGTTCTACGACGGACTGACCTTCGACGCGGCGAAGGCGGTGCTCCATCCGGTGGACAATCTCGCGATCGACCTGTTCGGCGGGCGATACGTGAAGAAATGGGCCGGCGGAATCGAAGGAAAGCTCTACGGGGTCTACGCAACCTATACGCCCAAGGAGGCCCTTTCGGTCGATCTGTACGGCTTCCGCGACACCGGCGGGGCCGGGGAAACGCACGTGGGAGGGGACCACGAGGTGACCTATTCGGTGGGGACCCGGCTCTCGGGCCACATCGCCGGGAAAAAGGTGGCCTTCGAAGTGGAGCCCGTATACCAGTTCGGAAGAAAGGTGCGCGAGGACGGCGTCGGCCACAACCACATCCGCGCCTACGGCGGCCATGCGGACCTGACCATCGACCCCCCCCTGGGGCGGTATCCGGGGAAGTTCTTCCTTTCGTACGCATACGGTTCCGGCGACGGGAACCCGGCGGAAGGGAAGTTCACGGAATTTCACAACCCCAACAACGACTCCTCGCTGATCGGCGACATGAACGTGATCGGGGAGTTGAGCGGGATCGTCGTCGGGGATTCGGCGGCAAGCGGACTCCATGTGTTCACGGCGGGCGGAGGGGTCGACCTGACGGAAAAGCTGAACCTCTCCCTGGACGGGCACTACTTCCGGGCTGTCAAGGTCCCGGCCGGGTTCAGCAGGGAGATCGGCATCGAGACGAACCTGATCTTGACCTGCAAGATCAAGGAAAACATCTCCGTGCTGCTCAGCGGGAACCGGTTCTTCACCGGCGGTTTTTTCAAGGACGCCGCCGGGAGCGGCAAGGACATCGACTACGTCTACGCGCAACTGCAGGCGACGTTTTGAGGAAACGGAGGTAACGATATGTTCCCGCTGGGACTGCTGGCGAACGGCGAGAGGGCGGAAGTGGTAAACGGGATCCCGGCCCTGGAGCACGGCCATGGGCATTGTTGCGGCCACTGCCGGGGCAAGGGACGGGAAGGCGCGGCCGTCCGGCTGGAAGACATGGGCATCCGGCCCGGCAAGGAAGTCGAAATGCTCAACAACGGGGGAGGCGGAGCCCTCCTTGTGAAGGTGGACGATTCCCGGATCGCCGTGGGACGCGGCGCGGCGATGAAAATCATGGTGAGGAGGCAGGGACGATGAACCTGGCGATGCTTACACCGGGACAAAGCGGGCGGATCTCGCATATCGGCGCGATCGGGCCCTTGAAGAGGAGGCTGATGGACATGGGCGTGCTGGTCGGCGAGGAAGTCAAGGTGGAAAAGGTCGCTCCGCTGGGCGACCCCATCGAGATCACGGTGAAGAGCTACAACCTCTCCCTGAGGAAGAGGGAGGCAGAAGGAATTCTGCTGGAGGAACCGCAATGACAATGCAGAATTCCGTCCGTCCGTTACCCGCAACGGAGCCCGCACCGCTTCGCATCGCGGTGGCCGGGAACCCCAATTCGGGGAAGTCCACCCTGATCAATTCGCTCGCCGGCACCCGGTTGCACGTGGGCAACTGGCCCGGCGTCACCGTGGAGAAGAGGGAGGCGTCCTTCGAACGGCGCGACGAACGGATCGCGCTGGTCGATCTGCCGGGCACCTACAGCTTAAGCCCGTATTCCCAGGAGGAGGTCGTCGCCAGGGACTACCTGGTCGAGGAGCGGCCCGACGTCATCATCGACGTGGTCGACGCCACCAACCTGGAGCGCAACCTGTACCTCACTGTCCAGCTCCTCGAGCTGGAGATCCCCGTCGTCGTCGCCTTGAACATCCACGACGAGGCGGAGAGGATGGGGTACCGGATCGATGTGACGGCCATGGAGCGGGCCCTGGGCGTCCGGATCATTCCGACCGTCGCCACGAAGGGGACGGGGCTCGAGGCGCTTCTCGACGCGGCGACCGCGGCCGCGGGGGACCCCTCCCGTCACCGGCCGAGGCGCCTGCACTACGGGGACGACATCGAAGCAGCCGCCGAGGCCCTCATGGCGGAGGTCCTTCGGGGGCATCCGGATCTCGCAGGAAAGTACCCCGGGAGATGGCTGGCCTTCAAGCTGCTGGAGGGAGACCGCCGCGTCATCGACGAGGCGGGCCTTCAGGGGATCGATCCGCTGGTGGCCCGGGCGGCGGAGCACCTGATCTCCGCCCATGGCGAGGACGTCGAGTCGCTCATGGCGGACGCCCGGTACGCCCGCGCCACCGGCCTGACCCGGGAGGTCCTGACGAAGCCCGACGTCCGGAAGATCGAGCTGACCGAGAAGATCGACCGGATCGCGCTGAACCGGTTCCTGGGGATCCCCCTCTTCCTTGCCGCGATGTGGCTTGTCTTCAAGCTCACCTTCGACGTGTCGGCTCCTTTCGCCGACTGGCTCGGCAACGTGACCGCCGGACCGTTCACCCGGTGGACCCGGGTCCTGGTGGGTCTCGTCCACGGTCCCGACTGGCTGATCTCCCTCGTGACGGACGGGGTCATCGCGGGAGTGGGGTCGGTCCTCGTGTTCGTGCCGGTCATCTTCGCCATGATGTTCTTCATCACCTTCCTGGAGGGGAGCGGCTACATGGCAAGGGCCGCCTTCGTGATGGACCGTGCCATGCACAGCATGGGCCTTCACGGGAAGTCCTTCATCCCCATGCTTCTCGGATTCGGGTGCAACGTGCCCGCCATCTACGCGACGCGGACGCTGGAAAACCCCCGCGACAAGGCGCTGACCGCCCTCCTCATTCCGCTCATGTCGTGCGGCGCGAGGCTGCCGGTGTATGTCCTCTTCGTCGGCGCCTTCTTTTCCTCCCGGTCGGGAACGGTGCTCTGGTCCCTCTACGTCCTGGGGATCGTCCTGGCCGTCCTGATGGGGATCCTCTTCAAGAGGACCCTGTTCCGGGGGGAATCCCCCATGTTCATCATGGAGCTTCCCCCGTACCGGATGCCTTCGGGAAAAAGCCTTGCGATCCACACGTGGGAGAAGGGGAAGCACTTCCTGTACAAGGCGGGGACCTACATCCTCGCCGTCTCCGTCCTCGTCTGGTTCCTCCTGAACCTGCCCTGGGGCGTCGAGCAGAAGAAGGACTCTTACATGGGAACGGTCGGGCAGGCCATCGCGCCCGTCTTCAAGCCCTTGGGGTTCGGTACCTGGGAGGCCGCGTCGTCGCTGGTCGCCGGCGTCATCGCCAAGGAGATCGTCGTCGGGACGATGGGGGAAATATACGTTCCCGGGAAGGTGGAAACGCCGTCTGGGCCGCCCCCTTCGCTGTCGGAAGACCTCCGGGAGATCGGGACCTCCTTTGCGGAGGCGGGCAAGAATGCCTTCACCAACGTCTTTTCGACCGCCGGGATCGCCAGCCTATCCGAAAAAGGGGAAAGCGAGCCGGAGCGGGAAGGTCTCCGTGGTGTCATGGCGAAAACGTACACGCCCTTGAGCGCCTACGCCTTCATGACGTTCGTCCTCCTGTACATGCCGTGCATCGTGGCCGCCGCGGCGTTCAAGCACGAGTTCGGAACCTGGAAGTGGTTCGGGGTCGCCTTCGCCTACCAGACCGTTCTGGCCTGGAGCGTGGCGTTTTTCATCTACCAGGGAGGGACACTCCTTGGCCTTGGAGGATAGGATGGGATTCGTCGACATCGTTCTGATCGTTCCGATCGTCGGGGGGGCGGTCTATCTCCTGTACCGTTCCCTTTGGAAGAAAAAGGGCTATTGTCACGGTTGCGACTCCTCCGGGAAATGCCGGTAGCCGCGGCCATTCCTGCCGATATTCCAGCGCAAGGAGATTCACGGAGGCACGCGCCTGTCGGCGTTATTTCCCGGGCGACAGGGGCGGAAAATTCCTCGCCCACGAAACCGGCGGTTTCACCGATTAATCTTTAGAGATGAAGCCCGGTTACCGTTTTACGAAGGAACGGGGATCCACGGTTCCAGGGAAGGAGGTATGGAAATGGCAAAGGAAATGGCACAGGAAAAGGAAAAGTTCGTCAACGGAATCAATGTCAACCAGCTGTTTGGCACCATCGACAACATCAGGGAAAACCCGGAAATCGCCCGGTTCAAGTTCCGGGCAACGAACCAGTGGGTCGCGGGCACACACAACCAGGCCACCGTCAAAGATTTTTTCGGGGCGCTGAAAGAGGACTCCTCGCGGGACCCGATGGTCTTTGAAATCGATGAGCCTCCGGTCCTGTGCGGGACGAACCTCGGAGTGAATCCCGTCGAATTCCTTCTCGTTGCCTTGTCCGGGTGCCTGACGACCAGCATGATCGCCCATGCCGCTGCCCGGGGCATCGAGATAAGGAAAGTGGAATCCAGGTACGAGGGAGACCTTGATGTGCGCGGTTTCCTTGGGATGTCGGACGATGTTCCCGTGGCATATCAAAAGATCGGCGTGTACTTCAACATCGATGCAGACATACCGGAAGACCGGAAAGAGGAGCTCGTTGAGATGGCGAAGAAGTACTCGCCGGTTTACAACAGCATCACGAAGCCGATCTCGGTTTCGGTTCAACTCGACAAGATGTGAATCCCGTTCTTCCCCGGGTGGCCTGATCTTCGGGAACTGGCGGCCCTCCGGCAAATCCGGTCGGGGCATCGTGGGCGGGGTGCCCCGATCCGGCCATCTCGACGAGACATTGTGCACGGGTGACTTGAAGGAAGGCACGGCAAGGAGATCGTTCCTCCCATCGGTGCCCAGCCTCGTCCGGTGTGCGCGCCCTGAGGGATTCGACCGATAAGGCTCGTGCGGCTCGCGTTCGAAATCCCTGGATGTCGCGATGGGAAAAAAGTGGCGCGCCATACCGGACGAAACTGGGCACTACTGGGAGGAGGCTCTTACGATTACCTGATTTCATGATGCCTTCTTGTGCGCCTGCACATAAGCCTTCAACACCGCATTGATCCGGGTGTGATACCGCCGTCCCTTCCCCCGGAACCACTCCAGTATTTCGGGATCTACCCGGATGGTGATCGGCTCCTACATGGTTAGTCGGATCCTTTTATGCCAATTCCATTGCCATTATCCTGCCTCTCTCTTGAGAACTGTGATTCCCGGTACCTTCGTTCGCGATGCACGCCGATGCTGGCTAACAGCGTCTTCGATCTCCTCCATCGAGAATTTGTTCAGGCTCACGATCTTGGCCTGGGGGCGGAACGCGGGAGGCAGGATCCGGCGGGCCTCCTCCTTATTGTCCAATTCGATGAGGATCCATGCCTTGTGCTCTCCGTCCCGGCACCCCCAATCCGCATTCGTCACGAAATGGGAGCCGGACTTCAGGAAGATCTCGACGACACGGGAGCATGCGATTACTTCCTCCTCATGCGGAACTTCGATCAGGAATTTCCCCATATCGCAGGTACTCCTTTCCTCGAATAAATGCCGTATGACTATAAGGATTAATTAATTGAACCGTTGGATTCGCGGACGAGAAATTTCCTGGCCCTTTCGGCCGGTCTTCCGCCGGCTCGTGGCGAGGGCAAAAGGAAATTCCTGTCTCGAATCGAACCGGTTCGGAGGGGTCCCACATCCAATTTCAGAGGGGATGCAGGACCGCCTCTATCGGACTTTGTTGTCGCAGGGCGACGGCAGGAAGTCCGTAGACTTGCAGGAGACGAAGCCCGGAAGGGCTGTTATGCCGTCCCTTCCGTGCGAGCGCAACAAGGAGGTTATATGAACGCCCTCCCGAACATCATCGTCGTGGACGATGAGCCGACCGCTCTCGCCTCCCTGCTGGACGCCCTGACCCGTCGCTACGGCGGGGACTACCGCGTCATCCCGCATCTGTCCGCGCTCGACGCGCTAGCCGGACTCGAGCGCCTCAAGAACGAGGGTGAACGCGTCGCCCTCATCATCGCGGATCAGTGGATGCCGGAGATGACCGGGTCCGACCTGCTGGTCCATGCCCACACGTTCTTCCCCAAGGCTCAGCGCGGGCTGTTGGTGGAATGGGGCGACCGGACTGCCGCGCCGGCGATTCTGGGGGGCTGCGCCATGGGGCGGCTCGAGAACTACCTGCACAAACCCTGGTCCCCGCCGGAGGTCCATCTCTATCCGGCCGTCGGGGAGTTCCTCGCGAACTGGACGAGGATGCACGGGCCGCGGATGGAAATCGTCCGCGTTCTCGGAGGGGATCCCTCGCCACGCGCCCGCGAGATCCGTGACCTGCTCGAGAGGAACGGGATCCCGCACGGCTTCTACCGCGCAGACTCCAAGGACAGCTTGCGACTCATTGAGAAGACGCGGCTCGATCCGACCCGGCTGCCCGCCGTCGTCCTCCTCGACGGGCACGTCCTCTCCGACCCCACGAACGCCGAGATCATGGACGCGCTCGGCGCCACAGATGTCGAAGAACCGACCTGCGACCTCGTCATCGTCGGAGGCGGCCCTGCGGGTCTCGCGTCCGCCGTGTATGCTTCCTCGGAGGGATTGCGCACCGTCGTCATCGAGCGTGAAGCGGTAGGCGGGCAGGCCGGCACCAGCTCGCTGATCCGGAACTACCTCGGTTTTCCGGGCGGCATCAGCGGCGCCGAGCTGGCCCAGCGCGCGTACGAACAAGCCTGGCTCTTCGGGACGAAGTTCGTCTTCGCGCGCGAGGCGCGCCGGCTCGAGGCCCGGGGGACGGATCGCGTCGTGGCGCTGGCGGACGGGACGGAGATCGTCGCGAAGTGCGTGCTCTTCGCCACCGGGGTGGCCTACCGCCGCCTGGGCATCCCGGATCTCGAGCGCTTCACGGGGGCCGGAGTTTTCTATATCGTCCCGAGCGATGTGCGCTTCGTCGAAGGGAAGGACGTCTTCGTGACCGGCGCGGGGAACTCGACCGGACAGGGCGTCGTCCATCTCGCCAAGTTCGCGAGGAGCGTGACCCTCCTAGTGCGCGGGGATTCGCTGGAGAAGCACATGTCCGACTACCTGGTGCGCGAGATTCGCACCCGGCCGAACGTCGAGGTGCGCCTGCGGACAGAAGCCGTCGAAGGCCACGGCGAAGGCCAACTTGAGCGGCTGACGATCGCCGACAGGGACCGGGGGCTTCGGGAGACGCGTCCCGCCTCGGCGCTCTTCGTCCTCATCGGCGCGCAGCCGCACACGGAATGGCTGGCGGACGCGGTTCAGCGCGATGCCAAAGGCTTCATCGTGACCGGAGCAGACGTGAACTCGGAAGCGGCGGACTGGCCTCTCGACCGTCCCCCTGCCCGGTTCGAGACGAGCCTGCCCGGCGTCTTCGCGGCCGGGGACGTGCGCTCCGGTTCGGCCAAACGCGTCGGCTCGGCCGTCGGCGAGGGCGCTGTGGCAATGCCCTTCATCCGCGAGTATCTCAAGACCCTGGTGTTCTTGGGGGCAGGCGTCAGGATCGGGTTGAGAGGCGAGCAGGAGATCGCATGAGGACCGCCGGCCCGGCCGCAGTGCGGTCTTGGTACGCTTTGTTTCCGCTTTCCGAGCATCCGTACGCCGCCAGTGAGAAAACCAAGAGCGCAAAGAAAGACCGTTTCACTTTTCATCTCCTTTCCCGTTATCGCTCCGAAAGTTCGAGCGGAATCCGGCATTATTTTTCCAATGCCGCGCCGACGGGTTTCCCGAATCAAGTAGGAGTTGAATCAGATGGCGCGCCCCATTTGAAAGAACTCGAACCGCCTCCAGGTTCCCCATCGAGGTGGACCAGACGGACGACGACGCAGTTCCGGCCGCAATCAGGCAGGGGCGTCGGCTGACTTGCGCAGCCGTTACGCCCGCCCCGGGAATCCGCCGAGAGAAGGAGGGCAACGCAGTCATGAACTCGACGACGTTTCGTGCGGGCATGTGGGCCGCGATGCAGGACCTCTTCACGCGGATCCTCGCCCACCCGTTCATCGCGGGACTCACCGACGGATCGCTTTCGCGCGACGCCTTCGCCTACTACGTCATCCAGGATTCGCACTACCTCATGGACTACGCCCGTGCCCTCGCGCTTGTCGGCGCGAAGGCGCCCGACGAGCAGAGCATCGCGATGTTCGCCGCCCACGCGCGCGGGGCGATCGAGGTGGAGCGCTCGCTGCATGCCGGCTTCTTCCGTGACATGGGCATCACGGCAGATACGGTACGAGCCACGCCGGTGATGCCGACGACGCTCGCGTACACGTCGTATCTTCTCCGATCCTGCCACCAGGGCTCGTTCGCGGTGTGCCTCGCGTCGGTCCTGCCCTGTTACTGGATCTACGCCGAGGTGGGCACGGCACTCCTCACCCGCCTGTCGCCGGACCCGTTGTATGCGCGGTGGATCGCCGCGTACGGTGGGGAAGAGTTCGCCAAGATCGTCGCGGACGTCCTCGCGCTCGTCGATCGCGTCGGCGAAGGCGCCGGCGCCGCAGAACAGGCCGCCATGCGCGAGCGCGTGATTGCGACGTCGCGCTACGAATGGATGTTCTGGGACGCCGCGTGGCGCCGGGAGACCTGGCCGGTGTGAGCGTCTTCGGCCGCGTGATGGCCTGCACCAGGTGCGCGTCCGGCCCTGACGGAGAGCCCCTGAAAGGCGCCGCTGGAAGTCATGCACCGATTTCCAGGGGATAATATAGAGAGATCCCGAAGGAGGCGCTCCCGGAACGGAGGAGGGGGGGTTGCCGTCAAAGTGGAATTCGGGGGTCGACGGTATGGTCCGTATGAGGTGAAGGCTGCGCGTTACACGGCGCCTGAAAGCCCATCGGACTCCCGAGTTCGGGCGTCTTTCGCGTTTCATCGGATACGAATACGGAGGTGAGAAAAGTGTCGCAGATCACGAAGGATACACTCAAGCGCGGCCTCGCGCAGATGCTCAAAGGCGGCGTGATCATGGACGTCACGACGGCCGATCAAGCCAAGGTCGCCGAGGAAGCCGGGGCCGTCGCGGTGATGGCCTTGGAGCGCGTGCCGGCCGACATCCGCGCCGAGGGCGGGGTGGCCCGCATGGGCGACCCGATTCGGGTCAAGGAGATCATGGCCGCGGTCACGATTCCGGTGATGGCCAAGGTGCGGATCGGTCATTTCGTGGAGGCGCAGGTTCTGGAAGCGCTTGGCGTGGACTTCATCGACGAGAGCGAGGTGCTCACGCCTGCCGACGAGCAGTTCCACATCGACAAGCGGAAGTTCAAGATTCCGTTCGTCTGCGGCGCGCGCGACCTGGGCGAAGCGCTGCGGCGCATCGGTGAGGGTGCGGCCATGATCCGCACCAAAGGTGAGGCGGGGACCGGCAACGTGGTCGAGGCGGTGCGCCACATGCGGGCGATCACGGACGAGATCCGCCGGCTGCAAGAGCTGCCGGACGCGGAACTGATGGCCTCAGCCGAGGAGCTCCGCGCGCCCTATGACCTGGTCGTGGAGGCGCGGGGGCTCGGCCGGCTTCCGCTGGTGAACTTCGCGGCCGGTGGTATCGCGACGCCGCCGGATGCCGCATTGATGATGCAACTGGGATGCGACGGCGTGTTCGTCGGCTCGGGGATCTTCAAATCCGAAGACCCGGCGCGGCGCGCCCGGGGGATCGTCGACGCCGTCGCGCACTTCAACGAGCCCGAGGTGATCGCCCGTGCGTCCGAGGGACTAGGTGAGCCGATGCGCGGGCTCGACGTGCGCGCGCTTCCCGAAAAGGAGCTCCTGCAAATGCGCGGCTGGTAGGGGCGGCCGCTGGATTTCGATGATCCGCATCGGCGTGCTCGGCCTGCAGGGCGACGTCACTGAGCACCTCGGCATGATTGAAGTCTGCGGGGCGCAGGGGGTGGAGGTGCGGACGCCCGCGGCGCT
>Ga0326597_10008297_pt1 | contig 14039 bp, 16 predicted proteins | sample RVTome_12_FD_203789 | JGI IMG/M metagenome (GOLD analysis project Ga0326597, IMG submission 203789) | Soil microbial communities from uranium-contaminated site in the Upper Colorado River Basin, Wyoming, United States - RVT100D185 | ecosystem: Environmental > Terrestrial > Soil > Contaminated >... | reverse complement strand
AAGGTACGTATGTACCTCAGGGAAACTTCACGTCCCGCTCATGTACAGCCTCCTTCGTCCTCTCGTACCCTCGTACCTTCGTACGCTTTCTGTTTGCAGTTCAGTCCACATTCAGCATTGAGATCGTACCCTTGTGCCTTTTTACTGTCGTACATTCGTACGGTCTTATTAGAACTTCCGTCCCCGATACTCCCACTTCCCTCTTAGAGTGATCCAGAATGAGAGCACGATCAGCTTCAGATCCAGACAGAAGGATCGCTTTCGTATGTAGAGGAGATCGTATCGAAGTTTGTCTCTAGGGTGCGAGTCATATCGGCCATAAATCTGAGCAAGACCCGTCAGCCCTGGTTGCACGACGAAGCGAGAGTCATAGCCCGATATATGCTCACGAAACCGCGCGACGAGCTCAGGTCTTTCGGGCCGGGGCCCGACAAAGCTCATATCGCCTCTAACTATATTCAGAAGTTGCGGAAGCTCGTCGAGGGCTATCGCTCGTAGAAACCTTCCAACCCGTGTTATCCGAGCATCATTCTCTGAAGCCCACACTGCACCAGTCTCGCGCTCCGCGTCTCGCACCATGGAACGAAATTTCAGCACCCGAAACACCTGCCCCCCTTTCCCCATCCGTTCCTGGCCATAAACGATACCGTCTCCATCCTCCAACTTTATGGCCAGGGAAATAACCGCCCAAAGCGGCGCCGATAGGACCAGACCGAGCCCCGACAACATAATGTCGAGGGCCCGCTTCGCCCAAAGCGTGGGTAGTCCCTTGATCAAATGGCAATGCTCCGTAGGCTTCACGCGATGGGAGAGGCTCTTCGCTTGGCTGCTCCCGGCACCCGCAAAAGACGATACCGCCGTCCCGATCCGCCCCGAAGGCGTGAGCCGGTCGTTCGAGACAACTGGCCCTCCGTCCTCTCTCACCCTAAAGTGCATACCCTGCTTTCTGTGCGTCGTCGTAGAACATTTTTACTGTTTCCAGTGAATACTCGGCTAGCTCTTTCCCGATGAGGGGAATCTTCTTCAGGATATCGTTCGTCACGGTGATTATGTGGCATCCGACGGCATCCGCGTGGAAGACATTCAATAACTCCCGAGGACTGGCCCAGATGAGTTCGGCGTTCGGGGCCACTCGGAGGAGTTCTACAGCGGCTGCCATCAACGGAACCGGATCCCGTCCCGTGTCGGCTATGCGGCCTGCGAACACAGAAACATAACAGGGGGCACCACCGCTGACCGATTCCACGACTCCGCGGACTTGCTCCAAAGTAAGGAGCGCCGTGACATTCACCCTGACTCCTCCCTTGGCCAGCCGCCGCACAAGAGCTGAGGAGAGTTCCTGTCGAGTGTTGGTGATGGGAATTTTCACGTAGACATTGTCTCCCCAGCCCGCAATCTCGCGCGCTTGACGCTCCATTTCGTCAAACTCGTCCGCGAACACCTCGAAGGAGATTGGCCGGTCGGGGATGGTCCGAAGGATGTCCTTAGCGAAGGCCCGGTAGTCCGTTACGCCTGCCTTCCGCATTAAGGTAGGATTGGTCGTGAAGCCCTTGATGAGGGGCAGGCGATACATCTCTAGCATGCCAGCCCGATCCGCTCCGTCTGCGTAGACCTTGACCTTGAGATCGCTGATGGCTTTCATTCTCGTCCCCTCCCTTCTCCTAGACTCGTAAGGATCCATACCGCCGCTTCCGGTAAGGATCGGACACGAAAATCAGGCGCGCTCCGCAAGGGTTCCCGGTATTGATAATCGATGAACACAGTGGCGCAACCCGCCCGCCGACCAGCCTCGATATCACGCCACCGGTCGCCGACCATGAAACTTGCCGCCAGGTCTAGATTTTCCTTCCGAGCGGCCTCCAGCAACATGCCAGGTGCAGGCTTACGACAGGCACAAGCGTCCTTGTCATCGTGATAGCATGCCCGAAACGAGTCAATGGGAAGTCCATTAGCCAGAAGCTTCCCATGTATCGCCTCCACTGATTCTCGTGTCCGGGTGCCTCGTGCGACATCAGGCTGATTGGTGACGACGATCAGTTTGAATCCCGCCGTCTTCAATGTAGCCAGCGCCTGCGGCACACCGGGCAGAATCTCAAGTTCGGCGAGATCGGAGGGCGGATAGGGCTTTCCTTCACGCACAATTGCCCGATTGATCACGCCATCGCGATCGAGAAACACGGCTCGCCGGGCTACCGTGTGGATTCCCATTTGGTGGGCGCAGCCTTGAGGGCCGGGTGAGAGACGAGAAGATGCCAGATGAGGGCCTGGAAGGATTCAGTATGAGGCGTGACCGTCGCCGGGTTGACGGTCGGGATGATGACGCATGCATCCGCCACCTTGGCGGTGAATCCCCCATCCCGGCCGACGACACCGCCGATGGCGGCACCTACCTCCCGAGCGAACTCCAGGGCGCGAACTAGATTGGGGCTGATGTTCCTCTCCAGATCGCCGCCACCGACAGAAAAGACAAAAAGCATATCAATATTTCGCAATCGGCTCCCCTTCAGCCAGTTGATGAAGACCGTTTCCCAGCCGTCATCGTTCACGCGAGCTGTCAATTCGGATACATTGTCGGTCGGTGCATACGCTTCGATCCCAGCGATCTTGCGAAAGTCGTTCACAGCGTGTGAAGCATGGCCAGCTCCCCCCCCGACGCCTAAGAAAAACACACGGCCGCCCCGTTCACGAATCCTGGCCAGGAGTTCGACCATTCTCTCAATGGCCTCGATATCCAGTTTGCCCAAGATCTGACCCGCTTCACCGAGGTATTGGTTAGTATAATGCATATGGTTCCCTGTCATCTCTTCAACGCAACATGAGAGCAATCCGTGGCTATTGCTCCCCGGTTGCCACCACCGCTCTGCCCATTGTAGGCCCCGCTCAGAAGTTCACCAGCACCTTGGCACCTTCGAAGTCGAAATCGTAGGGCATCTCCCGAGGGCCGGCAGCAGCTAAGACGTGGCGGAGACGAGCTTTCTGATGGTTGGGGCAATAAAACATGAAGAACCCGCCCCCACCGGCCCCCATGATCTTGCCACCCAGTGCCCCGTTCTCCTTCGCAAGTTCGTACCACTCATCGATTTTGGGATCACTGATCTTTCCCGAACGGCGCTTCTTGTTCTGCCAGTGTTCATCCAAGAGAAGCCCGAAACGTTCCGGGTCGCCTTGTTCCAGCGCCTCTTTGATGCAGTAACCCAGCTCCTTCGTCCGATGCAAACTGTCCACAACAGCCCGATCAGCGCGAAGCGTGTCCTGTTTCTGCGCCTCCAAGATGTCGCTGCTTCGCCGCGTGATCCCCGTGTAAAAAAGGAGGACGTTGTTCCTGAATTCCTCTACAGTGGTAATCGAGATGTTCAGCGGACTGACACGTACCCGGCCGTCCTTTTCAATCTCCATACAGGTGATTCCCCCAAATGCGGCTAAATAGTGGTCGTGCTTGCCGACCGGGTGACCGGCCAGGTCAATCTCGATATGACAGGCCATTTCGGCCAGAGCTTGGGTGGGGACCTTCTCTCGCTTCAGCTCGTACAGCGCCGCCAGCAGGGCGACGAGGTACGTGCCAGACGAGCCCAAGCCGGTTCCTGCTGGTACATCCGCCATTGACACGATTTCCAGGCTGCCATTTAGGCCTAGCAGTTTCAAAGCGGGGCGGACGAGGTCATGCTGCACTTCCTGCGGAGATGTGACCTGCTCGTAGCGGGAGTACTTGACGCGAATGAAACCATCGGCAGCGGGTCGGTTCACATAAATGTAAAGGTACTTGTTGATGGCTGCGCTCAGAATGAAGCCGCCGTACTGAGCATAGTACGAGGGCAGGTCTGTGCCGCCACCCCCCAACGAGATTCGGAAAGGTGCTCTGGCGAGTATCATGGCCGCTCTCCCTCTCTCCACTCGCTTTGAACCCGCCGAAGATCCTCTAGTGTGTCAATCCACCACAACCCCTCGCTATCGGACAACGGGTAACCATACAGTGGTTGTCCAGCAGCGAGCAACGCAGGGAAGACGTCTCGCCCGAAGTCAGGAAGGCCCTCTGTCGGAATGTAGTCGAGAACCGAGGGCTCCAGGACAAAAATCCCGGCATTGACCCAGTGGGAAAAAACATCATCCGGCCGCGGCTTCTCGACAAAACGGGTGATACGGTGCTCCCCGTCCAGGCCGACGATGCCGCTCTGGCTAACCTCCTCGCGATGATGCAGGGTGATCGTAGCTAAACCGCCCCTAATTCGATGGAACTGATACAGCCGATCGAGCTTGCATCTGCTTATGTTGTCTCCGTACCAAAGATAAAAGGGTCCGTCGAAGAACCATGCCACATTCTTTACTCCTCCCGCCGTCCCCAGCGCACGATCCTCAATTGAGTACATAATCTTGATCCCCCAGCGTGTCCCATCGCCGAAGTGATCAGTGACGACATGTGGTAAGTAATTCAGATTGATGATCACCTCCTCGACCCCATAGGCACGCAGCCATTCGATCGTTCCTTCCAGGATGGGCTTACCACCAATCGGAATCATGCACTTGGGGACATTCTCGGTTAGCGGGCGCAACCGCATGCCCTGACCTGCAGCCAGGATCATCGCTTTCATAGGTCAGTATTGAGACCTGAGGGACGGCGGTTCTGGCTCGGAGTATTTTCCGGTTCTGCTCGATTCGTAGATTGCGGCGATGAGACGCATCGCCTCCAAGCCATCGTCCCCATTGGCCGTCGGCTGACGACCCTCACAGATAGCTGAAGTCAACTCCTGCCACTCCGCGTGCCAGGACCGATCGGGTCCAGGGAATTCCTGCACCTCAACGTCGGGCGGTCCCCCTTTTACATTCCGCCTCCCGACCTCCAAGTGCTCCATTCCGTAACTTGCGCCCAGCCCTTCCACCCGGACATAGCCATCCCTGCCAAAGGCCTCAAAACTGAAGCGGTTCTTCCACTGGGTCCAACTGGTGTGGAACTGGGCGACGCGGCCATCAGCAGTGCGTAGGAGCGCGAAGGCGTTGTCTTCCAGTTGACGACCACTGGCTGATGACTGACGGCCGACGGCTGATGCCTGACGCACGTCCGCCGACCGCCGTGCGCCCTCTGCCGTCTCGAAATAGCCGAGGTCCCAGAAATAAGTGCCGATGCAGCCAAAGACTTTGGAAAAATCGCCCATGAACCAACGGCAGAGATCGAGGATGTGCACACCCTGATCGAGTAGCTCACCACCGCCGGCTAGCTCCGGGTCCGCGCGCCACTCTTTGCCGTACCCGGGCCGCCCTCCATGGCCATACACAGCCCGGACGAACATTAGGGGGCCGATGGCCCCTTGCCAGCATATTTCGTGGGCCTTCCAGATTGCGGGGTGATGCCGATGGTTGAACCCGACCTTCAGGATCCGACTGGCTTGCCGCGCCACCTCGACCATCTCCCGTGCCTCCACCGCATTTCGCCCCAACGGCTTCTCGCACAGGACATGTTTGCCCGCCTTCAAGGCGGCAACCGTCACGGGCGCGAGCAGCTTGTTCACCGTCGAAACGACCACGATGTCTACATCGGGCTTGCCGACCACCTCGCGCCAGTCAGCGGACCACTTGCCCCCACTCTTCTCAGCCAGTCCCTGCGCCCGGGCGCTATCTACGTCCGCGACAAGGACGACCTTCTCACCGAGTTCACTGGCGACCGCCGCGCGTCGGCTTCCCATGAGGCCGCAACCGACTACGCCAATTTTCATTTTTCCGGCAGGTCCTTCACACCAGATCCTTGATCAGGGGCTTTATCGTGAAGGGATCCAGCCGGCGAATCGTGTAGAGCGGTGTGCTGTTCAGCGCTTCAGCCTTGCCGGCCCATTCCTGCCATGGGTCGTATGGGGCGGCGATCAATTTCCCCGTCAATTTTCCCGAGGCAGGGGATGCGAGGAAAATCGCAAGGCTGGCAGCGACCTCTGGGGACACAGCGCCAGCTCCGGTCTCGCGAGCTTGCTTGATCTTGCCAAGAATCGGGCCAGCACGAAAGCCCGCAGCCAGCACCTCGTCCTGGAGACGGGTGTCCACAAGCCCTGGAGCAATGACGTACACCTGAATATTGAACGGCTTGAGTTCTTCCGCGAGTGTGTCCGCAAGACGGGCAAGTCCCGCCTTAGCGGCTGCATACGAGGAGAAATTTGGAAGGGGGGCGGTTGCCCCACCGCCACCCAGAAGAATGATCTTTCCTTGCTGACGTTTGATAAGGTAAGGAAGCAGCTCACGGCATAGGAAAAGGGGCCCGAAAAGATTGACCTCCACGCCCCGAATCCAAGCGGCGGTATCAATCTCTGCGGTCGGCCCTATCGGGCCGTAGATTCCGGCAGAGTTCACCAACACATCCACATGCCCCGCTCTCTCGATTGCCGTTGAAACCAGCCGCTTTACCGCTTGTTGGTTGGCCACATCTGTCGGAACGCCTATGGCCGTGGCCCCTTGCATCTCGCAGGATGCTACGACCGCTTCCAGCTCCGATGTGGTGCGAGCGGCTAGAAAGAGTCGCGCGCCCTCCCGAGCAAAAGCGACCGCAATAGCCTGCCCGATGCCACGCCCTGCACCCGTGATGATCGCCACGCAGTCTTTCAGAGCTGTCCCCATTAACACGCTCCTCTTCCTCTTTTTTCATGTCGAGAAGGCCTAGCCATACTCCCGCAGGATGCCTCAATCTATCCTAGCCAGCGTTGTGATCGTTACCGACCGATCCCGAAATAGCGGAAACCCGCCTCGGCCATTCGCATCGGATCCAGCAGGTTGCGGGTATCAAGGAAAAGGTCTCCCCGCATTTGCCTTCTCAACTGCTGAAGATCCAGGTTTGGCAGGTCGGCCCATTCCGTCACGAGAACCAGGGCGCTGCTTCCACGCGCAGCTTCGTATGGGCTAGTGCATATTTCCATTGGGGGCAGGTCTGCAGGCTCGGTAAAGTTTGCCAGAGGGTCAAACGCCTTGACTTTTGCACCCTGTTGAATAAGATCCCGCGCGATGTCCAGAGAGATTGCCCGCCGAAGGGTGCTCGTACCTGCCTTGTAGGTTACTCCAAGGATGCCAACCTGTCGCCCTTCCAGGACTCCCAACGCGCCCAGCAAACGCCGACCAACCAGCCCCGCCCGCTGCGAATTCACCTGCCACACTGCGTCGAGCAAAGGGGTCTGCAACTGAGCGCTGCGTGCAAGCTTTTGAAGTGCACGAATCTCACGTCCTAGGGTACCACCGGCGAATCCTAACCCGGGGCTCAAGAATGCGTATCTGCCAATCCGTCGATCCAGCTTCAGGGTTCGCGCAACCTCCAGCGCATCTGCGCCAAACACCTCGCAGACATTGGCGATCTCGTTGATGAAGCTTATGGACGTTGCCAGAAATGCATTTGACGCGTGCTTGGCCATCTCAGCCGAGCGAATGTCCATGAAAATGATTGGTCGCCCGAGAGGCTCATACAGGCCGGCTACTCGCTTTGCCACCACCTGTTCATTGCATCCAACGACAAAGCGGTCGGCTTCCCGAAAAGTCTCCACGGCGGTTCCTAGTCGAAGGAACTCAGGAACATAGGCCACCCCACACTGGTGTGGCGTCGCAAGTTGCCTCACAATGCCTGCCAATTCCTCACTTGTCCCGATGGGGACTTGGGCTGTGACGCATAACGTAATGTCATTCTGGAGATGCCTGCCAATGTTCCGCGCAATCTCATGGATGGATCTCAGGTCTGAATCATCGTTCTGATTCACGGGAGTGTCCGTGCAGATAAAGACGAATTCGGCGTCGTGGAGGCCCTCGGAATAGTCTGCAATATACCGCAGCCTTCCCGCCTTGACGTTCTCCTGAATAATGTCGGACAGGCGTGGTTCGTACACAGGGGTTTGGCCAGAATTCAGCCGGTCGGCCACCTGCTCATCACAGACTCCTCGGACGTTGTTCCCAAGATCGGCCAGACAGGCCGACACTACTGTTCCCTGGTGCCAGATTCCCGTTACGCAAACCGTCGCCATGATCACCCGACTCGCTGAATCACGCCCTGGGTCCTCATCATCCTGTCTGCCTCGCGGAGGAACTCCGGGCTGGTCTGCTGCTGACGGATCCACTCGATGTATTCGTGAACGTTCTGCTCAACAGGAACGGTTGGATGCCACCCCAGAGCTTCCAGGCGGGATACATCCGAGATGGTGTGACGAGTATCCCCGAGGCGAAACTCGCCTGGGACTGATGGCTCCACATTGCCACCAAATTCCTTGATCATGATCCGCGCAAATTCCAACACCGAGACCGGACGCTTCCCCCCCACGTTGAACACGCCGAAGTCCGCGCGCTCGTCCTCCATGACCAGGATATTGGCGCGCGCTACATCCTTTACGTTCACGTAGTCGCGCAACTGTTTCCCATCTTCAAAACAGACCGGCGGAAGACCATGCAAAAGACGCAGGGCAAAGATCCTCGCAATTCCTGAGTAAGCGTTGTAGAAAGAATTGCGCTGACCTTGAACATATGTGTAACGCATACATGCCGTAGGAATGCCGTACCGCTGGCCTAGCCGCTCGGCCAAGAGTTCTATTGCAAACTTCGAGATGCCGTACGCCGTGCCAGGGCTGGCCACCGTTTCCGGGATCCGGGCGTACTTCATTTCCTGACCGCAGTGCGGGCAGCGTAGCTCCCAGTCACCCCTCCGAAGTTGCTCTATGGATCGCCCTGGGGGCGTCAGGAGCCCGTGCCGTCCGCAGCGATACAAGCCCTCGCCGCACACGGACTGGGATGATGCGAAAACGATTTTGCGAACAGGAAACCTCTTCCTGTCTGATACTATCAGTTCAAAGATTAGCGCCGAACTCTCCGCGTTCGTGTGGATGAAGGTCGAGAAGTCCGGCATGTAGTCCTGATAGGCGGCCAGATGGATGACGAAGTCCATCCCCCGTAAAGCCGGCTCAAGATCCAAATGGTTTGCAACATCGCCCTGGATAAATTCCGACCCCGTCGGAACCCAGGCCGGTTTCCCGTTGGGGTGCACACGAGGTTGGAGGCTGTCTAGGATGCGGACCTCGTAACCCTTCCGCAAGAGCAGGTCCACAGTGTGCGACCCGATGAATCCCGCGCCTCCCGTGACTAGAACCCTCGCGCCTTCGTATCCCACTTATCCGCCCCAGTATTTGCCGGGCTTCGGCCGTTGGAATAGACGAGCCAAAAAGCCGAGCCCGTAGCCAAAATGGATGCAGAGGTAGGCCGCGAACAACCGGCCCGCAAGCTGGATCTTCCCAACCGTGAGAGCCTGGGAGACCGACACTAGAAGATTTGTCAGCAGGAATGCGCCGAGGAGGGCGAGCGAGAGGAACAGGAAGATCGGATTCAACGGAGAGAGGATCGCAGATCCGATCACGCAGAGGAGAAACCCCGGCGGGCCGAGTTGTCGCCAGGCACTGAACGTCCGATGCTTGAGAAAGTTGCCTGCGCGGGCCCCGCCGTAGCGGAAGTACAGCTTCCAGAAGCCGGCCAGTGTCTCCCGGGGGTAGTAGTAGACCTCGATGTCCGTGCTGAGATACACTGACCCGCCCGACTCGCGGATCCGCTGGTTGAGATCTGAGTCCTCGCTGATGACGGCCGCGTCCTCGTCGAACAGCCCGATCCTTTCGAAGATCTCCCTCCGGAAGCATCCCGGGTAGACCGTATCCACAAACCCGCTCTTCCGTCCTAAACGGAATTGCGCGTTTCCTACCCCGAGTGGGTGCGACATAGCCAGACCGATCGCCTCCTGCGTCGGCGTCGCCGCAACAGGTTTCAGCACTCCGCCGACATTGGCGGCACCGGTCCGGACGAGCGTCTGCACACACTTGCTCACATAGTCCCTCGGAATCCGGCTCCGGGCATCCAGCCGCAGGATGATCTCTCCTTTCGCCTGTCGGATCCCCGCGTTCAGTGCAGCCGCCCGCTGGAACTTGGGATTGTCAATGAGCCGGATACCGGCGAATCCATGGTCGCTCCGCAGGAATCCCTGGACGATTGCCCTTGTCGCATCCGTGCTCATGCCATCGACCACGAGGATTTCCAGCCGCCTGCGGGGGTAGCTCTGCTCCAGCAGTTGCGTGATGCACCCCCCGATGTAGCGGTCCTCGTCTTTCGCGGGCACAATGGCCGAGACCATCGGGAGTTCAGTCTCACCGCTCGCCGCCATTCTCGCCATCGCCAATTACGATGCCGCGCCCGGGCGCGCCGCTTCCCCGATAATAGGGTCCCCGATAAACTCCGATCGCCGGATCTGGTACAGCCTCCACAGTGCCATCCAGACAAACCGGGGGATGCAGAGCATCATCAGTGCTGCGGGCGTCCAGGCCAGGCCTACCGCATCACCGAACGCTCCTAGGAATCGCCGTCGCTGGCCGTTCACCAGATAGGCCAATGCTAGTTTGTTTTTCAATTCCCGAATGGTCTCCTCGCGACTGTAGGTCTTCCCTTCAACCTCAACGCTAGCCGGAACCACCCTCCCAATCATCCGAATGGCGTTCTCCTTGAGGATCGGCTGGATCTGGGTCGTCGTATTGCTGTCCTTTCGGATCTCCACCACAACGAGGTCTTCGTCGAGGTACCCAAACTCGTACCCCGACAGGGCGATCCGGAGCCACAGCTCCCACTCCTCCGGGAAATATCTCGTCTCATTGAAAAGGCCGCACCTGTCCAAGACCGAGCGCGCCATCATAGCGGTGTTCGGGTTAATGAACGATGTTTGGAGTAATTCGGGGAGGATATTCCCCGAATAATATCTCCCCTTCTTTTTGAAAAAGAGCTTTGGCTTTTCCGCATAGTAGTGGAGCGCATTACAATACACGATCTGATACCGTTTCTCGTTCGCAAGGAAACTCACTTGTCGTTCGATCTTCCTTGGGAGATAGTAATCATCTGCATCAAGGAACGTGATATATTCTCCCCGGCTTGCCCGAATTCCACGATTTCGCGCCGGGCCCTGCCCGGCGTTCTCCTGATAGCAGTAAACAATGCGGGGGTCCGTGAACTCCTTGACGATCTCCGCGGTCCCGTCCGTGGAGCCATCATCCACCACGATTACTTCCAGGTGAGCATACGACTGTGCCAGAGCACTCCGAAGCGAGCGCTGAATGAATCGCGCGGCGTTGTAGACGGGAACAATAACTGAGACGAGGTCGCCAGTGCCCATGCGCTACACCTATCGCCTAGCCTGAACGTAGGCAATATCCGCAAACGGCATCACACCCAGGCATTTCAGACGAATCATGTGATGCGTCAGGCGACCGATCACACGAACTCGCTTGCATACTGCCTGGTCATAATCGTAGAAACCGACATCCACTTCTCGGAACCCAGCTCGCGCAAATGCCTTTCTGAGGAAGCGCTGACTATATGATTCCTCGTAGCCGTACCGCATGTACATGCCTTTGAAGACTTTCGCGTGCACTGCCCACACAACGTCTCCAAGCACCGGCAGATGAGGAACGGTCCCAAACCGGAGCGAACTTGTAATCAGCGTTGTCAGAGAAAGGTACGGAACCGTTTGAAAGGTCCTGCCACCCTCTATGGCGACCCTTGACAACTCGACAAGAGAATCCTCGATCGTGCGCGAGTGCTCCAGGACGCCGATACCAGCGGACACGTCGAAGATGCCGGATCGGAACGGTAGTTGGTTCATGGAGGCGCACACGAAGTAACCTTTTCGTCCGGCCCTCGCAAACGACGCCTTGGCCTTGAGAAGAATGGCCAGGTCCAAGTCGACACTCACCACGTTGAGCCCGAGCCCGCTCACTTCATAGCACAGGTACGAAGGTCCGCCCCCCACCTCAAGGAACCACTGCCCTGACTCAAGCGGCATTAGATGCTTGTAGATGAACGGCACGTTCATCCGCCGATAGCCTTCATGTTCCGCGTCCCAGTTCCAGGCGTTCCAGTGCTGACTCCACTTGTCCTGGCTGACCCGAATATCCTCCCGCTCCAACAACTCGTGTGTCCGGAGGACGGGGATGCCCGCCTTGACCGCGTACTTCATCCCACACCCCTTGCACGTCAGGCTTTCTCGCCCATCGATCAATCCTTCCCTACACACGGGGCAGCAAAGGATGGTAAAGAACTCCTCATCCAACATGTCGCTCCTGAATTCCCAGAAGGCTCAAGACCTGACGCACCCGATTGGTGGACAGATGTTCCTGCAGGGCTCTCTTCGTCCCTTTCGCCTGAATCTGTCGCCTTTCTTCATCATGTGCGAGGTAGTACTCGATCTTGTCGTGCCATTCTCTGGCATCGAGCGACGCCAGCACGACTTCGTCGTCCGAAAAGTATTTCCGAATCGCGGGAACATAATCGCAAATCTGAAAGCCTCCACACGCCGGGATCTTAAACGTACGCTGGTTGACAATATAGTGCGGCTGCGACCCATCAGGCTCTCTTTCGTGAAAGTTCAAGGATATTTTCGCTGATGAGTAGAGGAGGTTCTCTTCGTCAGGAGGGATGCTGATCCGATGTCGGTCCACGCACTGAGCGATCCCTCTCAACCCAGCAAGGCGCGATGCCTTACTTATGGCGCGGAGAACATGGTCAGTAACATTCCACCCGGGCCCGAAGATAGCGACTCTCCGCCCCGCCCTAGTTGGCTGCAGCACGTTTTCAACGAACCAGCGTTTATTCGGGAGATTAGCTCCCAGGTACACGACATCGTATTCGTATTTTCCTACAGACTGTGTGGGGAAGTGCACTCTTGGGTTAGCTGCATTGGGTATAACGTGGTACTTCTTACCAGTTTCCAACTCAAAGTTGGCCATCTGCTCTGGCTCTCTTTCGCCAAAGTATATATCTGCAACGTCCTCTTGCATCAACAAATCTCGCCATCTCCGTGGCACGCTAGCTTCCAATGGCCAGTGCACCCATAACAGAACCGTAGTGCCCTTGCGTCCCCAGTACCTAACGCTTGTGGCGAGATCTGGATGTAGTATGTTCACAGCAGAAAAGAACAGCGTCGGCCTAATCGCCTCTAATGCGTGCAAGATATCCTTATCTTGCGAAACGATGTGGAATCCATGTCCAAGTTCTTCAAAGCCGTCCTTCCATCCTTCACAAATCCATCTATCTGCACCCAAGCCCTTCCAGTAAGGAAGATGATAGAGAACTTTCAACTCACAACTCCTTATAGAGAAACATGCTGTCGCTGCTTGCGGTCAGCCTCCAAGTCCTTCGGGGTGAAGCGAGGTCTTGTCAAGAAGTGTGTAAGTGAGATCAGACGGCAGCCTCCTCGTTGCACTGCTACTCCCGCACTCCGTTGACGTACGCCACGCCCTCGGCGAGCTCAGCCAGCAGCTCCGGGGCGTCGAGGCGGCGGAAGCTGGGCTCCGCGACGAGGAGCGTCTTCAAGGTCCAGACCCTCGCCGCTATCCGCGCAGAGGCGGCGACATCAGTTGCGTAACACGGCGAGGGCCACCGGGATGAGCGCCTGGATCAGGGCGACGCGTGCGTCCACGGCCTCCAGCTCCGGCTGGACGGCCAGTTCCTGGCGTCCCCCCTTCTTTCACCTTGCCTGCACCTGCGATTCGGACTACCTTCTTCATGAAGCGGTTCCTTTCTGTGTGGGGTTGTCGATTTGGGCCACAAACCGCCTCCCCATAGGGGAGTCGCTTCGCTTTTTCAACTAACTATGACACACCTTCAGCATGCATAATGACCAGAGCACATGCCACAGATCGGCCCCTTCCTCTCTGCAATCCGACAGCAATAAGAATCTCTCGCGCTCATCACGCGGGACAGCTTCCTCAAGTCGCACTTACGCTCCACTCGATTCGGAAGTTTTCAATGATCTTGCAACACCCACGTGGGCAGGTGGCGCATTTTGTGTGGTGCCCGCCTCCGTCGGTGGGTTAGGATGTGCGAGTAAATAACTGAAACAAGTTACTTCCCGTGCGGCCGGATGAAGTAGTTCCAATCGCCGTGGAAGGAATCCGGTCTGAGGCGGATGGTCGCCATTTGCTCGTCGGTGACTTTGATCTCCTTGGGATAGCGACGTTGATCGAGAAGGCAACGCACTTTCAACCCCGTGGAGGTTCGGGTGTTAGAAATGAGCT
>Ga0326597_10008295_pt1 | contig 14042 bp, 14 predicted proteins | sample RVTome_12_FD_203789 | JGI IMG/M metagenome (GOLD analysis project Ga0326597, IMG submission 203789) | Soil microbial communities from uranium-contaminated site in the Upper Colorado River Basin, Wyoming, United States - RVT100D185 | ecosystem: Environmental > Terrestrial > Soil > Contaminated >... | reverse complement strand
TAAGCCTTTGGAGAGAATGTAAGACCGGAGGACATGGGTTGTAAAAAACGTAAAAGTCCTCTATGAGGACATTTGCGATAACCAAGCCGTTTCCTCCTGGCTGTTCTCTGTGAATTAGGAATCCCCTAGCTTTAGCCATAGGGAGCTGTCAACCAAGGATCGATTCCCCGAAATTTACATTTTAATATCTGATCAGCTTTTTCAGGAGTAACCATAGAAAAATGTTTGGGGGCATGGATTGCCATATTCATTTTTTTTGTAATGATCTTGTCATCATGATTATTTAGTTTTTGCCAAATCATTTCATCGGTTCCATGATGCAAATCTTTGTGTGTGATGCAGCCCACTTCTATACCACGTAAAATCGCATCGGCAAACCATCTTGAGATAAAGTGGTTGGTAGCACTGCCCCAGCAATCTTGAGTCATGAAATTATTCTATCATTTTTTTTATTCAGTTTGTTAGGGTAGTTCCGCATTTATTTTAAAGGGGGGCTCATGCTAAGCAAAATAATACGTGTCGTAGTTATTTGTTTTCCTGTTTTCTTTGTATTTAGTCACACACCTAAAGCTTACTCCAAGAAGAACAAATATTTGGTTAATGTGCCTGTTACTACACTATACGAAGAATGTTCAACCGGTTCTAAATATGTGACTCAAGCAGTTTATGGCCATCAGATTTATCTTATCGAAAGTAAAAAAGATGGATGGGCTCTGTTAGAGACTGATGATGGAAGTAGAGGATATGGGGTGCAAAAAGAGTTGATCATTGACAATCCTAGATGGAGAACAAGCCAAAGGCTTTGCAAAACCAAATCTATTGGAGCGATGGTTTATTTAGTAGCGGATACTGAATGGCCTGCTTTAATGCGCCTGCCATACGATGCTAGAATTGAATTGGATATTGACTATAATCAAAATACCGATAGATGGTTATCAGCGCAATTAATCAATGGAAAAAAGGTCTGGATACAACGAGGGGATGTAGAGAAGATTACACCCAAAACTTTTGATGAAATCATTGCCTTGGCGCATCAATTTCAAGGATTGCCTTACATCTGGGGAGGCACCTCTTCTGAAGGATATGATTGTTCAGGTTATATACAAACTTTGTTTAAACAAATGGGAGTTCTATTACCTAGGGACAGTAGACCTCAGTCAGATTCTGATAAACTGCTAAAACTCGATGCTCCTACTCTACCAGGTGATATATTGTTTTGGGGACGAACTAACATTGGGCATGTGGGCTTATATCTTGGGAAAGAGAGATTTATTCACTCTGGAGTTTGGTCACATTATCCCAAAATCGGTATTGGAAATTTACATGCTGCACCTTGTAAATTATTAGCTGTACGCAGAATTAGACCACCGGTATATGAATCCTCTATTTTTCAAATAGATAAAAATATCTTAAAAAAAATGGTTTTTTCATGGAGAGAAAATAATCCGGTACCTTTATCAGATCTTCGATATGTTCGATTAACTCATTGGGGATTTGATGGGTGTGTACATGAAGGAGAATTCATTGTTCATGAGAAAGTTGCTAAGGAAGTCATAGAGATTTTCCAAGAATTATTTGAGAAAAAATATCCGATAGAAAAAATGCTCTTAATTGACATATACAAAGCAGATGACGATCTGTCTTGTGAAGATAATAATACCTGTTGTTTTTGTTCTCGGCCATTTACGGGTAAAAATGATGAATGGTCTATGCATAGCTATGGTCTAGCCATTGATATCAACCCATTATTAAACCCTTATTATAATAAAGCCTTTCGCACAGAAGGTATTATTGGGGAAGAATTTCTAGAGCGTACATTAGATTGCCGAGGAATGATTAAAAAAGATGATGATTGTTACAAGGCATTTACTTCTCGCGGCTGGAAATGGGCTGGGCATTGGTATGAAGAAAGGGGCTATGTAGATTACCAGCATTTTTATAAAGAACTCTAACTGTAGTAATTAAAGCGATATTTCGCATAAGACTTCTTGTTAGATTAAAATTATCTTTATATAGTTTTATATAGAATTTCTTGTTATAATCAACCTTCATTTTGGAGGTTGTAAATGGCTGCTGCAAGCGCAGAAGTAAAATCCAGTGCAATTACCCTAGGTCAGGGGGTATATGTTTTCTATAAAGGAGACGAAGAACCTTTAGAGGAAAGAATCGATCATTTAGCTAGAGATATTTTCAATCAATGGCAACATCAGCTGTACACAGGTGAGATTGATGCAGAGTCCAGATATGAAGATCTATGTAAAAGATTGCATGATTTAGATCCTGAAATGCAGGCTTTATTTATTCCTCAAACCTTATTTGAGTTAGTTTTTCATGAGCTCATGGTAAAAGAACATGTAGATGGTATATGCGATAGTAAAAGGTTACCTTTTAGATTTGGAATATATACTCGTTTTAGGGAAGCCAAAGATCCTATCGAAGATTTGATTCTGGATGTAATTGAAAGAGGGCATAGTTTTGGAAAAAAATTCGTTGAAGCAAGCCTTTTTTGTATGCATCGTAACAAAGATTTTACTCTTTCTGAAGAGGAACAAGCATTATTTGATTCTTTTTTTGATGATGAAACTAAAAGCATTACTAACCCAGAAGGATTATGTAAATTTATCGCTAGTTTAAGAGATAGAATAATAGCAGCAAGTAGAGAATCAGAACGTATACCCTCATTGTTTTTATATCGTCATTATTTTGGTCATCCTGAACAAAAGGCATATGGTTACTATAATGATGAAGTAACTGGTGCAGAGCTTCATAATGAACATGCCTATCAGGCTTTTCGTATTGTAAGCCTTGAGCTGCTACATAGAATAAGAGTAGTCGTTGGAAAAACAGCCTTAACTTTAGAGGATTATTTAGCTATAGCTGATACGTCATTAGATGTTATCAAAAAAATGCCTTCAGATTCAAGATGTTATGCGACTGTTTGCATGGGTAATGATAGAAATAGGATAGGTGCTGTTGGTTCTCTGATAGGGATTTTACCAGAGCTAGATGATTCGTTTGATGATAGGGTGGTAAATATTTGTAGAAAAGCCATTGGCGTAGAATGTAGCGAAATGGCAGTACAAAACAAAATATTCTATAGAGGGACAAGCTGGAAATCAGATCACGTAAGTACCCTACCTCGTCATCCTACTTCTATGCAGTCTCTTTCATTTGGTAATTTTCTTATAGCCGGACTTGCTGAAGATAGAACCGCTTCACCGATTTCTTATATGAAAAAAAGAAAACAAGCTATTGCCTATCCAGTGCCTTTCAGCCATTTAAAGCATACAATGTATTTAGGACAAACAGATATCGTTAAAGCTGCCTTTTCTGTACATGAATGGTGGCATGCTCGTACAAAGATTGGTCATGATACTGAAAGATATCAAGGAGTGTGTAAACTAAGTCTCGATGATCCACCTACTGCTGAAGTATTAGAAGAATTCCGTAGTGATTGGTCTACTGAAGCTTTAACTCTTTATTTCGATGATGCTAAATCACGAGCTATTAATTTAGTAGCAAGTGGGACTAACTAAGGTTAACCATCAGTTTTGCTTATCAGCTATCTAACGGCTTCTCCCCAACATCTTCCAAAGATTCCTCCTTGGGATTCGATAGAGGCAATGCCTTTTATACGATTGAATATATCTCTTTGTGGCCTCTCAGGAATTTCTTGATCAAACAATGTAAGATTTAACATTTTTAGTGCTAAAAAGGTGCCTTCAGCTTGAGTAAAATCTTGACGCATTCTTCGTATCGCGTTTTGGGTAGAAGTTTGAAAGAAATTAGCTACAGGATCATCGCGTTTTGTGCCAAAAGCATAGATATATATAGCTCTAGAAAAAGTAAATGATACTACATCAGGATCGTATGCTTCAATACAGTCTTTAGTATCAGCGTTCATACCAGCTGCATTGAGGATATGAGTCGTAAAAAATGTTTTTCCTGCATTAATTTGTTCAGTAAGGGTTGATTCCACTGTTCTGAGCCCCGCAAGCTGGGCATTGTTAACAAATGCAAAAGCTAAGCGTGGATTTTCAAAAAGTCGGTCTACCAAATAAAGGCCATCTTCATTTCGCGTCCATCCATTTTCACCATTATAATGCATATCACGAAACAACAAGGATAGGGTTCCCACTCCATTACTTAGGACATCGGTAACTATGCATAAGAGTAACATCATAGCTCGTAATACGTTTCCTCGAGGCCAATAGTCAATAGTGATGCGCGCAAAGGATTCATGAGTTATAGCATTATTACAAAAGAGATTAAAAATAAGAATATTGCCTATATTCCAATAGGTAGTGAAAAACGCACTGGACATTAAGGAATAAGCATATCTAGTTGGAACGGTACTAATAAGACAGATGGGCAGAGATCCAACCAATAGAGTTGCATAGGCAACGGTTTCTACGGTTGATGTAGTTATTAAAAATACACTGGCGCCTTCAGTAATAATTACTTTAGGAATATGCGTCCAATAATTTTTTATACGATGATCTGCTCCCCAATTCTCTTCTATCCCATCTTGATTGCGCCAAGTAAGCATGGGTGTTGTTAATTGGCTAGAAAGGCATCTAGTAGGTGCTGTCATAAGTTTTCTCCGTTAAAAAGAGCATCATTTTATTAATTTATTAAAAAAAATCAATCAAATAGTGTAAAAAGTTTTCTCAATTAATAATTAAAAATAAAAATTTGGAAATAAAAATGTTTGGTGTTGATGTCACAAGAACAGCGCCTGCTTTTCCTGTTGTTTATGATGCAAAAGAAGGAGTAGCAGAAGTATGTGTAGGCCATTATTTCAAAGAAGATGGGCAGTGGGGGCTTACAAGAGCTTTTTTTCCTATAATACCAACGCGCTGCTGTAGATGCCGAAGCTGGGTAGTATTAAAAGTGATCAATGGGGATTCTGAAGAGCATGTAAGGGTTTCTAAAGTCGCGGTTGAAGCCTTTTTACTCAAAATTGGTTCCACAGAAAAAGTATCCAATCATGATTATGCACATTTTAAGCTGTGGATTGGAATTGGATATTATTTGAAACGATTTGACTATGGAGAGGTGTTAGCTGATATCGATATAAATACAGGATTTACCGAAGACAGGATTAAAGAGTTATCCGCATCGAATCCTGAGGCGTTAGCTTGTTTTAGAGAGCATTGTAAGGTGGGAGAGAGACCAGATCACAAGCGAGTATCTAAGACAAAGCACAAAAGATCTACAACAAGACCAGCTCAAATAGAAATGATAACTAATCCCTTGAGAAAATAACGCTTTATTTATTGAATATTCCGGGTGTATGATTGTGTAATTTTCATAGGAGTTTATGGCCATATTACTACAGTCTTTTCAAGCTGATGCGGATGTATATGAAAATCCAGCTTTTCCTGTTACTTATGAGAGAGGGATCTGTTATGTTGAGACTAGCTCTTTTTTTGAAATAGATAAAGGAGCCGCTGTGATTACAGAGGAGTTAGAAGTCAAAGAATATGGATGTTTATCTTCTTGTTTTGGTAAAAAATGGGTAACCATCAATGCTATTGAAATTGAAACAGGGCGTACTTTTGTGGCTAAGGTTTCTAAGGTTGCCGTTAGAAGTTTTTTAATTCGATTAGGTGATCGCGCTCCGATTATTCCTGGAGAAAATGTACATGATAGGATTTGGTTAGCTATTAAAAGTCAACTAACAGCTTTTCCACATGCAGCTTTATTATCCGATGAAGAATTGTTATTTGGCCCCTCCTATCAACGGATCAACGAGATCCATGCAATTAGTCGAGAGGCAATTATTTGGTTAGCAGAAAATGCTGCTTTAGAAGAGAAGCTCGATAATGATCGCTCAGCGAAAATAACAGACTCAGCATTTGTTAATGCGATTGATCAAACTATAGCAATGGTTACAGAAACTTTAGGTAGGCCAGCTTTTTAAAAGGGTGATGATGAAAAAAATTTCTAGTTCTGAACAAAAGCAATTATCGCTTTCTTTAAACTTTCTTTTGATGAGTGAGTTAAAACAGATTTGTAAGAAATTAAAACTACCCACTACAGGTAAAAAAGGTGAAATTGTTCTTCGTATTCTTACGTTTGTTAAAGATGGAAAAGTCATCACATCTACCAAACTGCCTGAGGCATCTATCGCTAAAAAGGGGACGAAATATGTGCTGTCAGAGCGGTCTAAAATATTAAAAGGGGCTTATATTAATAATGATGAAACCAGAATTTTTATGAAAAAATTAGTGGGGTCTCATTTTCATTTTACTGCTTTTGGGCAGCAGTGGTTGACAACTCCCCATGACTCAAGTCAGGGGATTCCTAATTCACAGAGAACAGCCAGGAGGAAACGGCTTGGTTATCGCAAATGTCCTCATAGAGGACTTTTACGTTTTTTACAACCCATGTCCTCCGGTCTTACATTCTCTCCAAAGGCTTAACATCCCGAGTGTCCCTCGGCTAGACCTTTAAAGGTAGGAGTAGTTTAACATGAGCACAGTAATATCCAAAGAAAAAAAGCGGCTTATATCCCCACGCCTGAAGGCGGGGGTTTTACGCCGTCAGCGATAAAAAAGAGATGGCAACAAGGAAAACCTCCTACTTATCAGGAGTTTGCAGACTTTTGGCAAAAAGAATATTTGGCCAGAAAAAATAAACAAGCGACTCCTAACAAAGAATGGGCTTATCTAAACTTTGTGCAAAGCTATTTAAAAAAACACCCTAAATGTACACATCAGGATATATCTAGAGGGTGGGAAAAAGAGCGATTGGCTCAAAAGAAGATAGCCAACGCTATTTTAGATAAAGTCTTGTAATTTTATTCCTCATTATTACAAAATGCGCGCCCCAATTATATTCTTGAGGTAATTATGGCTGTAAAAAATGTAAGACTGGATAGTTTTTGTCCTAAATTTGAAGTAAAGAAAGCTAGAGATAAATTTGATTATCGAAAAAACACTACTATTGCTATGACCGATAGTGTAGGAAGAGATTCATTAGATATTTTTGCAGATGCTTTTGGACACACTTTTATTGATGATGGAACCATTTCTATTTTACCTTCAGAAGTTGATTTGGCGAAAGAATATGAAGCCATGATTAAAGAGCATATGGAACGAAGACTAGCGATATTTTTTCAGCAATTAGTCGCTTGCTATGAGACTGGCTATTATTTTGCTGATAGCTCAGCAAGAATACAAGGAGATTCTCCTAAGAGATTAGCTTTTATAGACGATTCAAAAAAAACCAAATCTTTTCAAAGAAATGCTGCTCATAGCAGTACGCTTCCTTGTTTAATTGCTTATGATAGAAAAACCGAATATGAAGCGCATTTAGCAGGTAAGGCGATTACAGGTTTTGTATTTTTAAGTGGATCTGATGCCTATAACTTATGGAATGCGACGATGAACATGCCCAGGTTCGTTAACAATGCAGATATTTATATCGATGGGAGAAGTCGAGAGTCAAAATTGCGCAGTGATGCTTTGGAATTGATTAATCAGGTAGCTAGGGCAATAGTGACGCCGGATAAAGCTTTTAAAACATTTTTAATAGATGTATTGCGTCATATTAGATCAGCCATTACTTATGCGACAAACAATAAAAAATTAGCAGAAAAGGCAACACTTGAATATTACAAGTCAGTTGTGAAAGACATGTTATCAGAATATAGAGCTGATAAAGATCGTATGCTGTCTGATATGCTCGATGTGGATATTACGAAAGGAGGGAAGAGCTGTCGGAAGGAAGCATTACAAATCCGTTATCAGATGATTAAGGATACACAAATCGCTCATGCTCGTATTATTCAAACTGTTGAAAGAGTGAAACAAACTATTTTAGCTAGTTATAAGCGCTCTCCTGATTATTTTGATGCTGCTTTTAAGAGCCTCATTCTTGAGCAGAAGCTCAGAAAGGATGAAAGAAGCGCTCTCAATAAATTGCTTAGATTTTCTTCCTATGACTATTATTTACGTATTACTAAAAGTAGAAGAGCTCGATTTACAGGAACATTGGATGCATTACGCGCCGCTCATGAAAAAAAGGTTCAAAATTTAGTTCGAGACGTTTTACGTGAAATGCGGATATTGAGAAGAGATGAAGTGAAGGGAAGATCTAGGATCGTAAAGCAAGTAAGAATAGCAAAAGGCTGGAGGCAAGTGGATTTTGCAAGAGAATTACGGCGCAAATATCCCACTTCTGCTTGCAGTCAATCTACGATTTCTCGGATTGAATCGGGGGGCAAAATTGTAAGCGAGCAAATTGCTGAAGAGCTAGCAGCTACTTTAGATATAGACACAGGGCTTTTGGTTTCGAATTTTTTCTATAGTTCAATTTAGCTTATACATAAATCAATTTATGAACAAAATCGCGACGCAATCCCCCGACTTTAGTCATGTGGTTAAGGAGCCGCTTGCAATTAATAGTCCTAGAACTTAAAATGTTTAGCAATAAGTTACAGTCGGTAATGTAGCCAAAGCAAATGTCTTACAAGACGGCTTGGCGAAAGCCAAGTTTGGCAACCAACCCGACGTATTGTGAGTCTTAGGTTTTAGTTGCTTGTTACGTAATCTAAGATGGTCTCGGAACGAGACTCGAGAGCGATAGAATCGCCCAACAACCATTCCGCTGTATGCCGTTTGGCTCTGTTGCTGGAATCCCCTGACTTTAGTCATGGGGAGGTTCAAAAAACACTATAGTTTAATGAAAGAAAAAGCTGGGATTTGCATGGCGTTAAATCCAATCAAAGGTAGAATAACTCCGGTATTGATTGAAAAATGATATCCTATGCTACCCCATAAATTATTATAGTGTTCTTTCAAAGAGCCGATGAGCATTCCCCCTAAGGTAACAACTAGAATAACAAAAAGGTTTTCTTCAAAAGACTGCAAAGGATGATAGTGCAGAGCACCAAAGATGAGCGCTTGACAAGCGACTCTTGTTGTCATAGCTAAAAGCCCATCTGGTTTGACAATCGGTAAATAATGATATACGAAAGACTGAAAATTCTTTATGCCATCTTGCAGTACTCCGCGGAAAATGATCTCTTCAAAGAAAGGAGCTCTGATACAACCATAAAATACTGTATAGGCTAATTCTTGGATGGTTTTGGATCTTAAAATCCAGCGTTGCACTTCTTGAATAGGCCCTAAGCCAAAATACCAACAAATCATTTCTTTTATAATGGCTATAACCAGTATGGTGGGTAGCATAGCAGAAACCATGCCAGTGAAATTGTGGAATTTTTTTGTTGATAGCCAATGTTCTTGATCTCTATTGGGATTCATCCAGTAGAGAGTTGCTGTAGCAATCATACTGATAACAGCTACCTGTGGCCCGAAAAATATTAAAGTCGCGCATCCCGCGCTAACTGTATTGATAAGGCAAGTATTAACTTCAGTTTTTTTGAGAGTAATAGTAGGGGAAGTAATTGTACTTGTAGCAGCGCTAGAAACCATAATTTTCTCTTTTTTTTCGAAACTATTTTAAATGAATCTAGCGATTTTCATCAAGTGTAAACAATTCTAGTCATATATTTGTAATTAATTGGTTATCAGCGTGTTACGTATGGTTAAAAAGGGGTGTTTTATAGCCAAGTTAATAATAAATATTTTAATAGTTATTATTTTTGTAATAAAAATGTTATAATAATTAATAAAATTAAGGCCGTAAAATGACAGCAATTAATTTTAATCCTTCTTATAGCTGGGGGCAGCAAGCGTGCCGTTTTATTTCACCATTTTATAGAGATAAGCAAGAACACAGCGTGGCTCAAGCTGCATTGCTTGCTTTGCAAGGGCTAACATCAGTATTTGATGATCACATGACAGCGCAGCACTTAAATGACGAGCAGCACGCTCTATTTAAAGCAGCAACAGTTTTAATAGGGCGTATTCAATCACAATGGTTTGTCTTTGAATCTGTTTCACGGTTGATTCATCAAATAAATCCGTTTGTAGAAGCATATAAAATGTCTACTTTACAACAATTGCCTTTAAGACCCTTGATTGAAAATAACCAAGCAAGAAACATCATTTTATCCAATTACTTGCATCATAAAATTACTCAGCAACATAGAACTCAAGGCGTAGCCATTGCTTATCGAGGAAGGAATTTTATAATGCCGGTTTGCTGTGAAGGAGCTAGTGAAAATGGGATAATTGCATCACACCGACGAATAATCAAAGAAATTACATTTGATCAATTAGAGGAACATTTTGGTGAGAGATATGATCCTAGAAGTGGAAGAATAAGAGATAGTGAATTTTTAGCTAATGGCCTTGAAATACATCCAGCCAAAAGTTGGCACATGCTACGTCCTTTATATGCGTTGAGTCAAAGAGAGGGCGAATATGTACATATTGATACAATTACAGGTAGAGAAGAGAAGATAGGTGAAGTAGGACATGATTATATTCAGCTAGTCAATGTATTGCCTTGGGGATGGAATCCTAAGGGAGGATCATTATTTGGACATAGTTGGATTAGAATGGTTATTGATGGACAGCTCTATCATATTGGCGAGAATCTTGCTGGTAGCATTTTAAATCCAGATTTTATGGCAACTATGCCAAGACAGGGAAAAAGAATTCAGGCTTATGATTGGATACATTTAGATCCTACTAGAGATGAAAGAGGATATAATCAAAGCGAGAGAATATTACTGAAGTTAGAGGCTCTACAAGCTAAATTGTATAATCGACCTGTTCAAAATGAAGCGGAATCTTACTTAGGAAGTGCTTATAGACTATATCAACGAGTTAGAACTGAGCGTGGCGGTACGTGTACATCCGCCGCACTTGCCATGCTTGGTGAAGTGACACGCCATGAAGATACTCAAACAGGAAGAAGTCTTTTATCTAAAATATTATTTAATTCGTTTGTAACGTCTATCTTAGATTTTTTCTGGTCTATATTACCAATGTTTATTAGAACAAAAATTATTCAGCCTATTCAAGTCCTCACTCGAGGCGCTAAACCTAGATGGTTATAGCTAGATCTTTTTTATCGGTTTAAAAATGCCTTGAGAAATAATGAGCCACTGTTTTTCAAAGATGCGACAAAGGGCTCCATTAGCAATGACATTGGAGCTCGTAATAATGGGATCTAACAGCACATTAAAAGCGAGTATCAAGGCAATCATCTCTGGATTGAAATGCAGATAGTTTTCATAAATGGGCAGCATGACAAATATAGCGCCTCCCATAATGGCTGCTGTGGCATAACGTGCTAGAGCAAACATAATGCTGAACAGTGCCCAAGTAGCAAAAGAGGGAGGGTATTGAAAATATTGATAGTAAATTAAAAAGCATAAAAAACTATTAGCAATACAATCTCCAATTTGTTGGATATTCGTAGTAGCTGGGATCACACTTTGAGCAAATTCTGGATTTTGTAAATTCTTGGAGGTGCCTTTGATAGTCCAGGGCATAGTAGATAGGCTACATCCGGTAGTGAGAGCTAAAAGGCCGGCTGGCATAAGATTTTTTATAGAAAAAGCCATTCTTTTCAAAGAAAATCCGGCAGAGAAAAAAAACAATAAAGCAATATATAAAATAAGCATAATCACTAGTGCAAAGATGACCATGCCATATTGTTGAGTCATCTGAGCCCATAGTTTTGTTTGAAATGTTTTTACAAAAAAACCAAGAACAAAAATTGGCAAAAGTTTTGAAAAGATATTTGTCAAAACCCATTGCATGGTTTGTTTAGATTTATTGATGAAGCCATGAAGTTTTCTGCTTTTGAGCAATGCTGTTGCAGCGCCTATGATCAAGCCTGCTGCCATACCATATTCTGATGACCACCAAAAAGGTTTTGCCAAAGAGAGATGAAATAGAGGAGTAAAATTGGCATTTGAAACAGATAGAGGAGACAGATAATAAGCAAAAGAAAAACTATGCGCTCCTGCATACGCAGCCCATACACTAGTTAAATTGGAAAACAATTCAAAAACTAAAAGACTCATCACAAACAAGGGGGCTTTTTTCTCAAAAGAAGCGATGGAGCTAGCAATAAAACTAGCAATGGTGAGTGGAAGCAGCCAAATGAGCACTTCTTTAATGAGTAAACTCATGCTATAAAGTGCCCTATGCAAAACAGGCGGTATTATATCTGTCAGCAATAGGTACGCGATAAGTAATAAAATGATTTGAAAAGCAGTATTTTTTATTAAGGTAACAAATTTTTGCATGATGAGAGCTCAGCGCTATTTCTTTGTAGGATAAAAAGGGAAAACTTTCTTGCCAATATCAATTTATTTTCTGAAGAGAATAAGTGAAAAAAAAGGAGCCTATTTGATAAACTTCATGAAAAAATATGAGTTAAACATGAAAACACGCATTTTTCGTAGTATTTGTTTATTTTTACTAATTATCAGCCCTTTAATTTCAAATGAGGATACAAAAATTATGCCAAAGAAAAATACTGTTGTAGTTATTGAAACCACACAAGGACCAATTGAAATTGAACTGTTTGAGGCCCAAGCGCCAAAAACTTGTAAAAATTTTATAGAGCTGGGAAAAAAAGGTTATTATAACAATGTAAAATTTCATCGCATTATCCCCCAGTTTATGATTCAAGGAGGCGATCCTACTGGAACTGGCATGGGAGGAGAATCTATTTATGGTAAAAAGTTTGAAGACGAGTTTAATTCAGAATTAATCTTTGATAAACCTGGAAGACTAGCCATGGCAAATGCTGGTCCTAATACCAATGGCTCTCAATTTTTTATCACTACAGTCAATACTCCATGGCTAAATATGCATCATACTATTTTTGGTCAGGTAATCAAAGGAATGGACGTTGTGAAAAAACTTGAAGCGCAAGGATCCCAATCCGGTGTTCCTAAAGCGCCTCAAGCGATTAAAAAGGTTTATGTTAAAGAATAAACCTTACTGACGGGCTTTTCTGGAATATAGATATAAAATCGTTCCTCCAACCATTAATACAACGCCACCAGCAATGCTCCAATTAGCTAACATTTGGTATTTGTGAATAGCGGGATCAATAGCAGCTTCTACTACTTTTCCAATGGGTAGTCCTGGGAAGCTCGTATCGTGTTTGACATCAGAAAGTGCTTGATTGGTTTTTACTTTTAAAAAGATACCAAAAATAAAGATTAGTATACCTAAGGCAAAACCTAAGATGCCTAAAATCTGTTTATAGTTCATATGAAAGACCTCACGTGATCTAATTGTTTTTGTATAGATTTTTAGTATTTCTGTAAAGCAACATCGTTGCAGTAATTATTAGCATTATTGTAAAATCTTTTGCTATTCAAAGGTTTTCATGATTAGTTCTATTGAAAAAGCCAAATTTCTAAAAAAAGAAGCCGATCAACTTTTGTATGAGCATGGTATTCACGATATTTTGCAAGAGTATGGAAAAGTGATCTATGTAGGATCGTATGCTTTAGATTTAATGGCTTGGCCGGATATTGATTTAGATATTATTGTACCTAAAGGAAAGAATGCTACAGCGTTAGCTTGCAAGTTAGCTTCTGATTTCATTGCTAGAGAAGAAAGTATTAAGGTAGCATTTATACGACGCTTGCATTTGAGAAGACAAAAAGGTATTCCAGTTGGGCTATGTGTTTCTGCGAGGATGGAAATACTAACAGCAAAACCAAATTGGAAATTAGATATGTGGCTTATTGATGAAAAACAAGCGGGCAAAACGTTGGCTGATACCAAAAAGATCAAAGCTCAACTGACTGAAGAAAAATGCGCTGCTATTTTAGAGTGGAAAAACCGATTGCTAACTAAAGATGGAAGAACTCCTTCATTGAGTGGGTATTGGCTTTATCAAGCCATTTTATCGCTGACGGCGTAAAACCCCCGCCTTCAGGCGTGGGGATATAAGCCGCATTTTTTCCTCTTGCAGGATACTTAATAATGTATTACAACGAAATCATGAAAATTGTAAGTCGATCATATCACTACAGATTCTATCCTACCGAAGAGCAGAAAATACAGCTCTCACATGCTTTTGGATGCTCTCGCTTCGTTTACAATCATTTTTTAAAGGAAAGAACCGACGCCTACTACGAAAGA
>Ga0326597_10008294_pt1 | contig 14044 bp, 29 predicted proteins | sample RVTome_12_FD_203789 | JGI IMG/M metagenome (GOLD analysis project Ga0326597, IMG submission 203789) | Soil microbial communities from uranium-contaminated site in the Upper Colorado River Basin, Wyoming, United States - RVT100D185 | ecosystem: Environmental > Terrestrial > Soil > Contaminated >... | reverse complement strand
TGGGGCGGATCTGTCTAGGGCGGATCTGTCTAGGGCGGATCTGTCTGGGGCGGATCTGTATGGGGCGAATCTGTCTGGGGCGAATCTGAGTGAGTGGGAGCGGGCACCAGGCGGGACAGCGAGGAGACTGTGAACGTGCCCGAACTGTTGGACGAGGACGACATCGAAACCAGGATGAGCCGAGCATCAGGAACCAGACCCCCAGCACCCCACTACAAATACGCCCGACCACTCGACGACGCCGCCGACCAATACGTCGACTGGCTCACCAGCAACGAAGAACGGTTCTGCTTCGGACTGCGGCCTGTAGATGCCATGATCCGAGGCATCGGTAGAGGCGAACTATGCTACGTGACGGGCAAAGCCCATAGCGCCAAGACCCAGTTCGTCCTGGCGGGCCTAGCCAACAACGCGGGCAAGCCGATGATTATGTTCACCCCTGACGAAGTAGACGTACTAATCCTATGCAAACTAGTAGGTATCAGCCGCGGCGTACCCGTCGAGGACCTGGAGAACCTGGTCAGGAAGGGCGACCAGGAAGCGATACGACTAGTTCACGACGTAGCCCGCAACACGTTCAAGGACCTGATCGTCATAGACGAAACCCTGGACATGAACGAGATGTCAGTAGCGATGGCAGAGGCCCGCCTAATGTGGGGCAACCGTGAACCCGCGGTTGCGGTGATCGACTTCTTGGAGTTGTTGCCTGGCGCGGGTGAAACGGCTGGCGTTCGCCAGAAGTCACAGGACATCAAACGTTGGGTCAAAGCAGAGGACGTGCCTGGCGTCTGCATCCACCAGGCCAAGCGTGGCGACGGCCAGCGCGGCAAGGCCCAAGGCATCGAAGGCATGAACTACGCGGGCGAGACAGAAGCGAACTATGTCATCGAGGTCTACCGCAAACGAGACGGCTACAGTTCGACGATGGCAGGACAGCGTGCCGACTGGAACCGCCAACGCGACACGGTGACCGTCAACGTGGTGAAGAACAAGCGACCACCATGCCACAAGGGCGAAGTGGATTTGTGGTTGGAGCCGACGTGTGGCCAGATCAGACAGATGTCTGAGGCGCCACCCCAGACACCGTTCGATCAACCTGACCTTATACCGACACTCAACCTAGAGGAGCCGTTCTGATGGGCACATTTCAATACCAAGTCACAGACCGAGACACGGGAAGATCCTTCAGAGGCTGTCTGAGTGCTTGGACTTTCAAGTCAGCACTCAAACGGCTACGTGATCTATACCCCGACGAACGTGTCGACGAATACCATTGGAGTCGACCTCGATGAAGCTGCTATTCGTAGGCGACACCCACCGCAACGCATACGAAGCACAACGGATCAACGCCCTCGCCCTCTACGAGAAGCCTGACCTCATCATCCAAGTCGGCGACTTCGCCTACGACTACGACAACCGCGACCCGAAGTTCCTCGAAACCTGCGCCGCAGGTGACGTGCCCTGGTGGTTCATCCGAGGCAACCACGACTCAACCGACTGGCTGAGGACCCAGACAGGGCTCGACACCACTGTAGCTGCCCCCGACCAGGAGCCCATCGACATATGGGACAACGTGTGGTGGTTGCCCGACGGCACGAGGGCAGAACTGGACGGGGTGAAGTTCCTGTTCGTCGGCGGTGCATACAGCATCGACCGTTGGTGCCGTACCGAAGGCGTCTCGTATTGGGTCGACGAACTGACACCAGACCCAGACCTCCTACCCAACCTATCGCTGCCTACCGACGTGCTCGTCAGCCATGACGTGCCCGCTGGGTTGGGGTCCGACTTCGAGAAGGGATTGGCTGAGGGGCGTTACAAGGAGGACGCCGAATCTCAAGCCAACCGCGATCGGATGCGGGTCATATATGACCGCTGCCAACCCAAGGTAGTGATCCACGGCCACTATCACACAGACTATCGAGAGGGGTGTCTGATTGGCTTGTCATGTGACAACATGTTGGGCAACACGTTCTCGATGGACACAACCAAACTAGAGTTCACCGAATAGGAGACTGTGATGACTGACGTCAAGTACACGGACGAAGAAATCCGAGCCAACCGCATAGCATGGGTCAAGGCTCTACGCTCAGGGCGCTACAAGCAGGGACGCGGGGGTCTGCTCGGCCAGCGCGTCAACGGCAACCCCACGTACTGTTGTTTGGGGGTGGCTGCCCGAATCCACAACCTCCCCGCCAAGGCATTGGGGGCGGCGGCTCTCTTGAGGCGGTCAGAAGGCAGAACCAGGGCAACCGCCGAGGCCCTAGTTGACGTCGCTAGGGCTTGCGGGCTTCATGGATCGACTCAGAACAAGCTGGCGAGGATGAATGACGACATGGCTAACCCGTCAGACTTCAAGGCGATAGCTGACTGGATCGAGAAGCGATTCGGTCTTGCGGACGAGGAGGGCTAATGGACATCTTCGCAATCAGCTACATCATCGGCGCGGTGCTGCTCTCAGTCACAGAACTCGGAGCAGTAGCCCGCCGCCAACGGGGCGACACGCTCACCGAGAAGGTCAGACGTATGCCGCTGGCCCACTCCGCTATCAGTGGACTAGTGACATGGGCCGTCTATCACTTTGTGGTGATCGAATGGACACCAGGTACGATCAACCATCCAGCAACCGACGTACTCATTGCCCTGGCTGGCACCGCTGGAGGGTATGGGGCGCATCTACAGCGGAAGAAGAAGGAGGAGGGCCGATGAACGGGCAGCGCCCGACGACGCTTGGCTACGCTGGGCTCACTGGCACCGTCTACGTGTTACTACGTAACGGACAGAAACGCCCAGTCCCCGAGAACGAGCTTGTCACCGTGATATCGGCGTACCTCGACGGCCACGACCTTGTGGTGACGAAGCCCGACGGGACCCGTGTTAGCTACGAAGCCGTAAGTAGCGATCTGACGCTAGCGACACTGTCTGAGGTCCAACTTCGAGAGGCGCTGATAGACATATTCGCCATCACCTGTGGAGTTGACACCCTTTACACCGCCGACGAGGCAATCAAACAGATTGACATACACCCCGCCATTCAGAAAGCGGCGATTGTGGCCCTAACTCCACCGAAGGAAGAATCGGAGAATCGACGATGATAGAGAATCTGGTGATCGGGTGGATCAACTACGCCATCGGCGTACTGGTCGGTATTTGGATTTGTCGATCGAGGCAGAGCCATGACTCTGATAGATGACTTCTGCAACCTGTTCTGGGGCCGAACGGACGCTGTCGGACTTGAACATGGCGGCGCGCTGCGGGCTCCTGACCCTGGCGAGGGGGGTTGGTGGCGTGAGCGTATGCGCTCACACTTGGAGATCGGTGGCGACGAAGCGATCGGCGTCTACCCCGTCGTCAACGACTCCGTCCGTTGGGGTTGCATCGACTTCGACGAAGGTGACGACGACTCACTCATCCACGCCCAGAACACGGTCAAAGTGTTGAAGCGGCTGCAAATCACAGGCTGGATCGAACGTTCCCGATCCAAAGGCTTCCATGTCTGGGTGTTCGCAGACCGTTGGATTCCAGCGGTTGTCATGCGACAAGCCCTCCTGGCATCTGCCCAGCTAGTGGACGCCCCGATGCGGGAGATCAACCCGAAACAGGACACGCTACGCCCAGACCAGCTTGGGAACTACGTGCGTCTTTGCTACCCAGGCTGGGGACCCTTCTACGATCTCGAAGCGTTACCGAGCGATCGACGAGTCGTGCTCGACCTCGACATACCCGCCGACGCCGAGGGCCATTGGGGCATGACGCTTGAAGCGTTCGTCCAAGAAGCACTAGCGACGCGCTGTAGCTGCGATCAACTAGAACGGATGGCAGAGTTCTATCAGCAGCCCCAAGCTGTGCCAAGATACCAGGTAGACCCGTCCAGGTTAGGCTTGCCAGTATGGTCTAGGCTTGACGGGCTGACGAGGCACATGGCTCATCACGGGCTCATGCCAGACCAGGATCGTTCCAGCTATCTGTGGAAGCTGGCCAACTCACTGTTGGAGAACAGTGAACTAACTGACACCGAAGCATTGGAGGTGTTGCGCGACGCACACGACACACATACGCCTGACAAGTTCGCTGGGCGTGGATACATATTGGAACAGATGTTCCAGAAAGCAAGAGCCAACCATGACTAGGAGCTATTGAAATGAGCAACTATGAGTACGACGACGAATACTACGACGAGGGCCTGGACATGCGGGCAGGAGGGTTACCGTGGTGGGTAGTGATAGCGTTGGTGATACTCGCGATGCTGGCATGGGGTTACGTGCTGGCGACACCGATAGAACCAGCCGAGGGAGGCAGTTACATACCGACATGCGAGGAGCAGCCCCAGTTTGTGGGTTGCAGGGGAACGACCACAACCACGACAGTTCCTCCCCCCACTACGTCGTCAGATGTACCGACCACGACAACTGTTGGGTCCACCACTACCACGACGGTCCCGTCCACGACAAGCAGGCCGCCCTCCCCTTCCCCGAGCTACCCGACGGTCGGGCCATCGACGACAACGACTGAGGCGCCACCTACGACCACGACGATTGTGGTTGAGGAGATCCCTGAGTCGCCCCCAGCGGAGGCAGTCACACCGCCACCGACGTTCCGACTGACGTTGACAGGATGACAAGAAGTCCAGACGAACAACGATTAAGGAGATGACATGACAACGATCACAGAAATCAAGAAGAACCGCAAGGCGTGGGTCAAGGCTCTGAGGTCTGGCAAGTACAAGCAGACCAAGAGTGCCCTGGTCAACGGCAGGGGTGATGCTTACTGTTGTCTGGGTGTGGCAGCGTGTGCGCTCTTTGGTGTCACCCACCAGAATGCTCAACGTCGCGGTCGACAATACCTCACCCCCGAAGAACTCAAGGCACTAGGTTTGTCTCGGGAGCAGCAGGCGAAGTTGGCCAGAGCGAACGACGGCGGCAAGGAGTTCGTTGTGATCGCGACGATGATCGAAGCAATGGAGATCAACAATGGCTGAGCCAACACAAGCCCAGATACGCGAGAACCAGATCGCATGGGTAGAGGCACTACGATCTGGCGTATACAAACAGGGCAAGGGAGTCCTGCATGACCAGACCGTTGACGAGTGGTGTTGTCTCGGCGTCGGTGCTAATGTCCTGGGCGCAGACTGTGGCACCCAGGTCCGCTTGATAGGTGGCCCATTCGGGGAACGGAGTGTTAGTAACAGCTTGGAGGGAATTGGCCGAGCGTTGGGGCTGACCTGGGAGTTGCAGGGCGAACTGATGCAGATGAACGATATCAGTAGCCTGTCGTTTGACGACATAGCTGACTTCTTGGAAGCCACGTTCAGGCTGGCCGATGGCACAGTCGGTGTCACAGATGCCACGTAGCCCCAGGACATTCAGATGCACCATCAACCATCCACCCCGCGCCAAACAGGGAGTCAGGTTCGGGCCGAAGGGCACATACCAGAACCCGAAGATCCTGGCTTACGAGAAGCTGGTACGTGAAGCCTGGTTAGAGACGGGTCACCCCATGTTGACGACGCCTGTGAAGGTCAGAGTCAAACTTCATCCCGACCGTTCCGAAGTCTGGGTCACAGAGATATTGGGCGAGGAACAGGAGAAGGGCACGGGGATGCCAACTGGTGACGTCGACAACTATTTCAAAGCTCTCGGAGATGGGCTGGAGGGCGCGGCGTTCGGTAATGACCGTCAGGTCAGGCATTTGACGGTGTCCAAGCACGGCCGTTTGTCACGTGACAAGAGGAAAGAGGCAGCTTCAACATGACGGATCAGCATGTGTGGTTCACCGCCGATCTACACTTCGGCCATGAACGCATCCTCAAGTTCCACCCCGACCGACCAGGCACCAACGCAGCCGAAATGGGAGAAGCACTCATCGACAAATGGAACGCCGTAGTTGATAGACACGACCATGTCTACATCGTAGGCGACTTCTGTCTAGCAGGCCAAGACGTAGCCGAGACGGCGTTCCGACGGCTCAAAGGACAGAAGCATCTGGTGATCGGCAACCATGACCCGCGACGGGTCATCCGTATGGCATGGTCCTCGGTCGACGAGATCAAGGAAGTCAGAGTCGGCGAGAACAAGTTCGTGCTCTGCCACTACCCGATGCTGACATGGAACCAGGCCCACAAAGGCGTGTACCATCTACACGGCCACAGCCACGGCATGATGAACGCCCAGAACCATCTACAACGGGCGCGACTCGACGTGGGGATCGACTGTCACCCGCACCACCGACCCTTCCATGTTGATGAAGTGTTGGAACGGCTGGGCGATTACACGCCAGTAGACCAGCATGGTACAGCTATGGACCATTCGTAAATGGCATGATAAGGTTTGGTATGCGTGCTTCCTATCGAGAGTGTCAGGAGTTTGTTGAATGGGCAGCCACAGTCAGGTCAGACGAGCAATGCGTGATTTGGCCCTACGCCACTACAGGAGATGGGTACGGTTGCATCAGGCTAGATGGAAGGACCCAGGCCGCCCATCGGGTTGTGTTGTCAACCGCGACAAAGCAGACTGGACAAGGGAAGGTAGTGTGCCATGGTCCATGCCACAACCCGCTGTGCGTGAACCCTAACCATTTGCGATGGGGTACGCACAAGGAGAACCAAGCTGATCGCTTACGAGACGGAACCGACAATCGCAGGAGGCGCGTATGATGGGGTTCAAGGATGCATCGTGGTCGCACAGGTACGGGCAGATGGGTGACGAAGCCGAGGATCGGTTTGAAAGATGGGCACACAAGGCAAGCGTCAAGACGGAACGGTACGGGTTGCATCGGCCGCGAATCAACATGAGTCGGCTCCCAGCCTTTCTCCGACATACGCCCGACTTTATCCTCCACGATCGACTAGTAGAAGCGAAGGGCGTCGGGCAGGACGGCCTCGTCAAGTTGAAGGAAGAACAACTCGGGGCATGGGAGTTCTGGTATCAGCACTATCCCGTCTGGCTGTTCGTTTGGGACTCACACCGCCATCGCGAATGGTTCGGTGAGGTGACCAAGCCGAGGATCAAGTGGTTCCGTAGCTGCCCCGAAGGGGTCTTTGAGGACAACGGCAAGGTGTACTACGAGGTCAACGTGGAGGAACTGTGGGCGCTGGAGTGACGTCGTGGTAGGTAGCTTCGGGTGTCAATGGAACACCAGCAAAGATGGAACAGTTGATTGGTTTGTGAATGGTATCCGCTATCCAGGATCGGATGGCTCATCAGACGACGAGTCAGGAGATCAGGGATGGCAGGTGGACACAGGAGGCGAAGCAATCCGCATCCAACTCCGACCGCTGATGCTGTAGCTGCCCTCGAAGCTGAGTGGGAAGCGAAGCTGTCGGCTGAAGGTCTGGGTTCCAGGGTCCGTTCACGTCAGATGCGTGGACCAAGGGGGACAGATGAGCGTAGGAAGGCGAAGGATCGTGAGGTACTTGTCAAGACCAGGGATGGCCAGGACCCCGACGAGGTACTGGAACGGCTCGGTGACCACGATGCCACCAGACGCCCTGTAAGCGATTCTGAGGCGATTATGAGGTCTGGGCCTCACGAGGAGGCCGCTAGAAGCCTGGAAGCCTCCTACGAGCTACGGGAGAAGGTGCTCGATGCGATGGAACAACTGGATACTACGGATTGTGAGATCGTGTCACAGATAGCGTTCGGTTCGGAATCGGCAGCCCAAGTAGCCCGCAACCTCGGCTACTCGGCAGACACAACCGTCATCCGTCGCTACCGTCGAGCAATCGCAGAGCTAAGAGAACTACTGAAGGACGATCCGATGATCTCCGACTACCTAGAAGGGAAGATTTGATGCAAGTCACCATAGAGATACCCGATGAACACGTCGAGAAAGTCAGGCAAGCCACGAAGTGGGATGAGTCTTACAGGGGGAAGTGGGCCACCTCCCCAAAAACCAATACCCTCCTGGTCGTCCATGACGCGCTGCCACCACCGCAGCCCGTCTACGTCCCAGGCGACCGCGTGAGGGTGTGCACGGCGGCTCTTGACTATCTAGTTGTAGCCGTCGACCCCGACCTCAGAACCGCCTGGATCAAGCGACCCCACCAGGGCATAGGTATCGTCGTTCAGATGGAGCATCTGTCTCACGTGGAGGACAAGTGAAAGCCATAGACGAAGGGTACGTGCTCCAAGGCTACACCGTAGTACACGGCGACCGCCAATCAGAGTACGACCACCCAGCCAACGACTTCGCCCGCATCGCCAAGGTCTGGTCGGCCCTGCTCGGCGTAGAGGTCACGCCCCTGATGGTGTCACAGTTGATGATAGCACTCAAGCTGTGCCGTCTGTCATACAACGAGACGCATGAGGATTCGTGGGTCGACGTAGTCGGCTACGTCGCTTGTGCTGATCGCGTCCAGCGTGTCGCCAACCAAATAGCCGACACCGAACCGCCGCAGACAGTAGAAGCCCGACCCGCTAGTTGGGAGAACCTGGAGGACATCGCGTTCAACAACGTACTGGGTCAAACACCATCTCGGCCAGATAACACGAAGGGATTTGTCACATGACAACACTCCAACCAGTAAACGACTACGACGGCAGGGCCATCAAAGCCAACCGTCTCGCATGGATCACCGCGTTGGAAGATGGCAGCTACAGGCAGGGACAGGGTACTCTACGCACGAGCGCCTACGAACAGGACTTGTTCTGCTGCCTTGGCGTGCTGGTCGATCTGACCGACGACGGCTGGCAGAACCACGAACACCACAGCGCCTCTCCCAAGAAGTACGTGCTGGACCTGGTCGGACTCTATGACGACGGCGGCGAGACCATGGTGTTGGGTTGTGAACTGACCATCCCATTCATCCAACTGATGAACGACCAGCTAGGCATGGACTTCGATGCGATCGCAGCCGCGCTGCGGTCGTACTGGCAGCTACCCCCTCGATGAACGACGAACGCACCCTCCATAAACTGAAGCATCTCGAACAAGAGAACATGCAACGACTCAAGACACTGCATGACCTTGGCATCGGACAGATCGACCCGTTCCAGATGCTCCAACTACGTCTGGACTTCATGGCTTTCGAGATGGCCGAGAAATGGGGTCAACGATGGGCGCTCGAATCCAGGCTACGCTGGGAGGAGATGATGAACGAACTGTTGACACAGGCGGTCAACGCCTCCGAAGCCGACGAAGAACCACCCCAACAACAGCTATGGACCCCAACCCCAGCGAAGGGAGAACCCGAAAGTGAAACAGTGGGACCCTAAACGGGGCTGGCTCATCGAATGTCGCGGCGGGCCGATGAAAGGTCAATGGATACGGGCCTACAACATGGACTCCAAGACCAAAGAAGAAACACCGTTCGACATGGTGTTCACCGTCATCGGCAACACCGACGGCCACTACTGCCTCCAGCCGCTCCACAAACGAGACGGCGAACGCAAGATGGCCAGACGCAACAAACAAGACGTACCCGACTGGTACTACCAGTGGGTACCCGAGGAGGAAACATGACCATCAGGCTCAGCATTGGGTCACCCAAGGACACCACGTTTGAGAATCTTCCCGAGGGCCACGCGTTCAGGCTGCGTGGTGACCAAGGGGGGGTTCTACTCAAGACCCGAGACACACACGGCGCCTACCTGGAGGTTAACTGCATTTGGCTCTATGATCCCGTCGAGTTCGGCACGGGACAACTGGACAACGTTGGCCAGGCTCAATCTGTGGAGGATCTGGGTGAACTGGTGGTAACCGATGAGTGAGGACACAGCCTCATCTGACGACACTGAGCCTGTAGATGCCATCACAGACGAGGACGAGCCGCTAGTACCACTAGGCGGATTCAACCCGTTCTCAGTAGACATCGACAAACCCCCAACCCACACAGTCACTGTGGTATGGGAACCAGAACCAGGACTGATCCAAACTGTCAGCCACGAAACATGGCTCGAAGGTTTGTTCTGGGGACTGTTCGGCCAGGATGTTGCCCTCAACGTCCACGACGACGACACCATCTCCAAGGTGGTCATCTACAAGCGTGCTCTGGTCCGCAAGGTAGAGATCATCCAACACACGCTCCTCGATGCCGCCAAGTATTTCATGGTCGGCACCGAACCCGACGCCGACGACGGCGGGTACTTCAACTCAAGGGGGTACTTGTAATGGGCAGACTCAAAGACATGGGAGCCATCAGCGCCACGCTAGAGACGCGCGAAGTGATGAGGCGACAGGTAGCGAAACTTGTAGGTGCATCTGAGCATCTTCAACAGATGGAGGAACGAGAACGAGACACGATAGAACAGGCACGTGACCGCAAACGGTTGTACCGCGACCGCGGTCAGGACTGCCTCGAATTGGCGGGGCAGCTACAGGAGATACTAGGAGGACGTAATGGTTGAGCGCAACGTAGAGATGTTGAGGGCCACGGCAGATGCCATCCAGACCCACCCCAGCAGATACGAACAGGGGACGTGGCAGAGGGTCGAGGAGTGTGGGACGGTAGGCTGCGTGGCGGGCCATGCCGCGTGGCAAGCTGGCTGGACCCAGTCCTCGGACCTCGACTCGTTCATGGTGCGACGTGATGGCAACAAAGGACGCAGCCGAGATGTTTCGGTCGTAGCCCGTGAGGTTCTGGGTCTGACGCAGACAGAGGCTCAGGCCCTGTTCGCTGGTGGCTGGCAGCCGCGAGGTTACGATATCGACAAGCACGGGCGCCGAGCCCTCGCCAACCGCGTGGCCAAGGCGTTGAGAGGCTTGGCGGATGGAGCATCCATCGCCGAAGTGTCAAACCCCTAGTGACTGTCCAGGCGGTTCACTACGGCACCAACGCCGACCTGATCGTCGCAGCAGCCGAACTAGGCTACATCGACGGTCGGGTTCTGGACCCGACCTGGGGCCGTGGCCGATGGTGGACGAAATGGAAGCCACAAGAACTGGTCTGCCATGACATGAACACACTCGACGGAGTCGACTTCACCGACCTGCCCTACGACGGTCCAGAGTTCGACACGGTGGCGTTCGACCCGCCCTACAAACTCAACGGCACTGCCAGCCTCGGAGACTTCGACAACGCCTACGGCATCGACGGCACCTACGTACCCTGGCAGGATCGGCACCAACTGATCCGTGAAGGGCTGAAAGAAGCAGCACGCGTGACCAAGCACGGTGGCCATGTCCTGCTCAAATGCCAGGACCAAGTATGTTCGGGCAAGGTGCGATGGCAGACCCGAGAGTTCGCCGACTACGGCGAACAGTGTTGCGGGTTGACGCTGATCGACCAGCTACTGCTGGTGGGGACAGCCCGTCCCCAACCGATGGAAGGTAGAACCCAGCGGTTTGCTCATGGGCGTCCATCGGCGTTGTTGATCTTCAAACGGCGCAACTTCGACTTCTAAACTTCTTGTCACATGACAAGACCAACGAAAGGAAAGCTATGACTGTAGGTTCCGAACTGGACGCCCGCTTCGACGGAGTAGAACGGCACACTGCCGACTTGGGTGAGGCGTTGTTGGATTTGGAGAATGACCTGTACGACTTGGGGGTCCGTGTCGGCGCCCTGGAGGGCGCCCCTCCTCCACCTCCCCCGCCGCCACCCCCGCCACCGCCACCTGATCCAGACCCCGACCCAGGCCCTGATCCTGGCCCTGGCGACATGCGGCCCTTCCCGAAGGTGTCCGACTTCGTCGGGTTCCCTGTTCGTGGCGCGATCCGCTGGGGCGACGGCGACGTGTACCGTAACCTCATCGTCCGCACCGACGGCGAGCACGGATTCACCGACGCAGGAAGCAACGGACTGCTCGACCATTGCCTCGTAGATGTCGCCAACGCGGACGGAGGCAAGCCCCACGACCGCATGACCATCCGTGACAGCTATGTCCGAGGCTTCCTGGGAACGGGAGGCCACGTAGACCTGTTGCAGTTCCAAGGATCAACCGATTGGTTGATCGAGAACGTGGTCCTCGAATATGTCGACGGACCACACAACACGGTCACCGCGCATTTCTTTGTCCAGAACAAGCTGGGCGGGGGTCGTGGTTACCGCAACGTCAAGGGCGTAGTCGACGGGCTGAAGCTCATCGGTAAGGGCTCACCGTTCAACCACGACATTCGTCTCGGAGCCTCCAACGGCTACACAACCGAGATCACGTTGCGAGGGCTAGAGATCCCGACGACGTCGAAGATCCTGACGACGGCAGGCACGACACTGTTCGTCGACCACACTGTCCCTCGTGGCCAGATCGTGGGAGCAGGCAAGATCATCACCCTGAACGACTGAAGTAGGGTAGCCAGGACAGACAAGAGCCCCCGTCCTTGTCGGGCGGGGGCCTTGTCGCGCATGGAAGTCCAACTCGTGGAGGTCCAACTTCATGGAGGGCACGGTGGGACTCGAACCCACGTTGCTGTGCTTTGCAGGCACAGTCCTAAGCCACTCGGTACGTACCCTGGCAGGGAAGATAGGAGTTCAACCCATCGAGCCAAGGTTTGGAATCTCGGCACCGCATCGGCGGCTTCCCTTGGAAGAAGGTCAGGGATTTGAACCCTGGGGGCATCTACACGACACCCGCTCGGTTAGCAACCGAGAGCCTTAAACCACTCAGCCAACCTTCCTGGTTCCCTCGGCAGGACTTGAACCTGCAACAACGCAGTTTAGGAGACTGCTGCTCTGTCCATTTGAGCTACGAAGGATGGCACCCCATCTCGGTACTGACCCGAGGCTACCAGCTTGAAAGGCTAGCGTGCTAACCATTGCACTAATGGGGCTGGCGATAACGACGGGGTTCCAACCCGCACCTTCCACCTTGACAGGGTGGCGCTCTAGGCGGTTGAGCTACGCTACCTGGCAAAGCGCGTCCTCGTGCTGACGCACTTCTGGGGTGAACGATCGGAGTCGAACCGACGATCTTCGGGGTCACTACCCGACGCTTTGGGCCTCTAAGCTACGATCACCTGGCGGAAACACAGGGAGTCGGACCCTTCCCCACTCTCGTGAAGTACCTGCTTTCAAGGCAGGGCCAGCCCATCTGCTGGTCGTATTTCCTGGTTCTTCCCCTGGGACTCAAACCCAGACCGTACCGCTTAAGAGGCGGACATGCTGTATTGACACTAGAGAAGATGGAGCTTACACGAGGAATCGAACCCCGACCTCGGCCGTACAAAGGGCGCGTGCTTAATCCGTTGACACTATGTAAGCTGGGCAGAGGTCCCGTTCTGGTTCCTTAGCTGGTACACCATACGGGGCTTCAACCCGTCCCTGTAGCTTGAGGGGCTACTGTGCTGAGCAATTACACTAATGGTGCTGGTTCCCCCACGAGGATTCAAACCCCGATCTGAACGGTTCGTAGCCGCCCGCTCTATTCATTAAGCTATGGAGGATGGTACATCAGGTAGGGGTCGAACCTACGTATCGCTGGGTGTAAACCAGTTGCCTTACCACTTGGCTACTGATGCTGGTACGCCCCGAGGGATTCGAACCCCCAACCCCTGGTTCAGAGCCAGATGTGTTGCCGTTGACACTAGGAGCGATGGAAGGGCATATCGGATTCAAACCGATACCAAGTGGTTGGAAGCCACGTGTGCTGATCGTTGACACTAATGCCCCTAGTAGGCGGAACCTAAAGTGCGTTCTCACCCTTGGTAGACCCGTCGGGACTCGAACCCAATCACCCGTCTTATCAGAACGGGGTCAGCAACCACGCTGCAAGTCATGGTAGACACCCTGGGACTCGAACCCAGACTGTGCGGCGTTTGAAACCGCTGCCTCTGCCATTGGGCTAGGTATCCTGGAAGCCCCTGTGGGATTCGAACCCACACTGAACTGCTTCTAAGGCAGTTGCCTCTGCCGTTGGGCTAAAGGGCCTGGTGGAAGCGGAGAGAGTCGAACTCCCACAGCCAAAGCGACTGGTTTACAGCCAGCGGGGCTCACCTATGCCCAGCACTTCCTGGTGGATCAGGAGGGAATCGAACCCTCATCTCCTGCTTGCAAGGCAGGCGTGTTCGCCGTTGTCACCACAAACCCTGGTGGGACGGGAAGGAATCGAACCTTCGCATACTCGGCGTTTCAAACCGAAGCTCTACCATCTGAGCTACCGCACCTGGTCAGGAT
>Ga0326597_10008293_pt1 | contig 14044 bp, 15 predicted proteins | sample RVTome_12_FD_203789 | JGI IMG/M metagenome (GOLD analysis project Ga0326597, IMG submission 203789) | Soil microbial communities from uranium-contaminated site in the Upper Colorado River Basin, Wyoming, United States - RVT100D185 | ecosystem: Environmental > Terrestrial > Soil > Contaminated >... | reverse complement strand
TTGCGCACGACGCGGTGGCGGCCGGTATCGTCACGGAGCCTGTCGAACTGGCTCAGGACCTCAGCAACTTCGAGCTCAAGAGCGCGCTGGAGAAGCTGACGAGCGCCTTCGCTCACCAGCTCGTCGAGCGTGGAGGCTGGACGGTCAAGCGTGCTGTGAGTAACTTCGGGCACGGGGCGTACCGTTCCTTTCTGGATGCAGTCTTATCAACCGCAAGGTACGCCACCCACCTCCCTCATCCGGCCTCGTCCCCAACTTTCATTCATATCTCCGCTTGCCGGTCTTGCCTCGGTAGGAAGAAACATCAGGAAAGAATTGCGTGATGCTTGGTCCGAAGTAATCAGGCGGCGTTTCTAACCGACCATCAGATCAGGGACAACAGCTAGAGCGGTGTACTCGGAGAATCGGCGGATACCAGCCTATGAAGACTTACTCCAAAACCACTATCGCGGTCGGCTCACTCATTGCCGGTCCGACTGCGCTTTACGTTCGGTTCGTGGAGAACCCCGGGCTATCCGTCATCGCGCTGCTCTATGTCGCTGCCTTCGCGATCATCCTTGCTATCCTAGTCTGGCAGCGAAACCCGGGCTTTGTTCTCGTCCTAGTTGGCATGGGTCTGAATATGCTGGTTATCCTGAGCAACGGCGGCCGTATGCCCGTGGTCGCCTACAGCGGGGAAGTGGGTAATCTCTGGCAGCCTGCGACCGAGGACACTCACCTGACCTTCTTGGCGGACCAGCCCTATCTCGGATACTCTTCACCAGGGGACGTTCTGTTCGCAATTGGTATCGTCGCAGTCGTCGTGTTTGCGACCCGCGGGTGGGTTCGCTATAGAAGCAATCGCTCGGGCCCTGCCCTCGAGGTCTAATCTGAGGTCTCCTTAGAGCCTGCACCCCGCTGGTTGTTCTCTGTTTGTGCCATCTAACAATCAAGGCCTACGCAGTTTGGTAACGATAGCCAATGCCGTGGCCGAGCGAGTCTAAGAGCCGTTAAAGAGTGGACCGCAGGCCGCGAGGTCGAGGTACAGTAAGTGTCGATTTTCAGGCATTTCGAGATATCCGGTGTATGCTCCTGCCCCGGAGCCTGTGTTCGCCGGCACGGGTTGCAGGACGCCGCAGATCTTAATTTCGAAGCCAGTCACTTCGCTTGGCGAAGTAGCGCTTGGGCTGTATCGGCCCAGTCGAGTTGCTGGCGTTCTGCGCGCTCTCTTAGGGCGCTGTGCATCAGCCAGCACTCGTTTTCGAGATGCGTCACACTGAATGCAGAGTTCCGCTTGCCGACAGGTGGAAACGGTATTGGCTATACTTCGATCATCTCAGACTGAAGTCGCATCCTATCCAAGCGCTTTGCGTTTAGCAAAGAGTGGTCAACGGCCTTAGTGGGGTGGGTTTGGTAATCGTTGCAGCTGTCGTTCTGGTGGCAGCGTCGGCAGTCGTGGTTTTTGTCGTGATCGGGCTGTCACGCTTCCGGCGCGCTCGAGAACGGGGTCGGGCTGTTGCCGAGAGAGTGCAAGAGCGAATGGTGGGTGGTGATGGTCCGGTCGCGGATCACGCTGCTCCCAGCCCGGCTATTCTCACGATCGAGGAGGCAATACAAGAATCACACCCAGCACTAACCAATGACCCAGAGCAGACCGCGGCCGTGGGTCCCACTCCGACTGAAGAAGCCGTCACGAACGAGCCTGAGCCGCTCGCCTCCTCAAGCGAAGTCGGGGAAGAACATCCTCCAGAACTGAAGGAGGACTCAGGATCACAAAGTCTTCAAGAAAAACCAGCGACTACTCGTGGAGCTGACGCTCGTCCGGGCATCGCCCATTCCATCGTTAGCTTCATGACTCTCCCGGTGCGCCTAATCCCATCGCTGCTGAAGCGGAAAGCCTCCGCACAAAGTCTAGAAGTACAAGACGCTCGCTTCGAATCGGGCTGGCCAGAAGTTAACGCCGAGTTGCGGCAGATTGAAGTGGATCCGCAAGAGGACTCTCCACTCTCGCTAAGCCTATCCGTTGTCAACTCCGGACCGGAATATATCCTTGATCTGTCGGCTACTGTGCTACATCCCTCCCATAACTACACCGAAGTTGCGCTTGGCAACTGGGGACCAGGTGTGGCAGGGCTAGCGGAGATTCGCCGGGTCCAGTCGAGTCGAGGCTTTGATAACCATGCCGAGACCCCTCAAGTTCTGATTACGTATCGCGATCGACACCACTTCAAACATGAAGTCCGCTATACCCTAAGGTCGATAGACGGTACGTACGAGATGCAAGTTTTCCGGCGGAATCGTGGCGAGGAGGAGCTTCCGCTCGGTTAACACTCATGAGTCGAAATCGAGCTCGAACAATCAATCACTGTCAAGCAGCTAGGATACGGTCTCGAACCTTACGAATGAAGCGCCGCTGCCAAGGCAGCTGGGCTTCGATCAATTCGCCGATCTGGTGCAATCTATTCTTGCACATCAGAGATTGGATCCTCACAACTTTGCACGCTGGACCAACGGTGACCTCGCTATCGAAGTGCCCATCATTACTGCCGCTCGCGGGCGAATCCATGGCAGGTTCTCCCCTTTCAATATCTGTTTCCAGTATTGTTCAACTTGAGGAGTAACGATCCTATGGGGGAATGCCGTACTTGTCGCTCTCAACCCCCATTAGGGGGCGTCCGTACTGGACTCGTGTTCGGCATGCTGCTGTTAGCTGCCTTCACAGCCGACTCGGAAGCGGCTCAAGCCGACGAGCATGTCTCTGCCACCATTCTTGATATAGACGACACCACTTTCCCGGAGGTGCGCGCCATCCTGACTATCGTTGAGTCTGGCGGACGGCCGATTGAACAGATAACTGCGGATGCTATTACGGCAGAAGAGACTGGCATGCCAGGCGAGGTCATTAACGTCGACCGCGTTCTCGACGAGAAAATCGGTGTCGGTGTAATCCTTACAATTGACGCTAGCGGTAGCATGTTTGGTCTCCCGATTACTCAGGCCAAGTCCGCAGCAAGTGCTTTCGTACGAGACTTACAGTCCACAGACCAGACAGCGGTGATAAGCTTCTCGGCGAACGTGACCATCGAGGACACGCTTTCATCTGACCGCTCCTCGGCTCTGGAAGCACTGAATTCGCTATCAGCGCAGGGAGACACAGCCCTGTATGAGGCCGTCGCACGATCCATCCAACTCGCTCAAGATGTACCTCTGCCACGCAAAGCGATCATCTTGTTGTCGGATGGTGTGGACTTTGGTGGCTTGTCAGGCACCACTAGAGAACAGTCGCTTTCACAAGCACGTGCGGCCCGCGTACCGATCTACGTCATTGGGCTCGGAACAGGTGTTGACCGCGAATACTTGGAAGCGTTGGCAGAGGGCACCGGAGGCGCCTTCCTCGAAACGCCGACGCCTAACGGCATATCCGAGCTATATGGTCGACTGTCCGAGCTCTTACGCAGCCAGTACATAGTTACCGTTCGATCGACCGCGCCAGCGCATTTCGGCGACCGCTCACTTACGTTGAACATTAACACGCCTGGTGGGCCAACCGAGGTCAGCTTGGAGTACAAGACGAAGCGCACGATTCTTCCCACTCCCTTCCCCTCGCCAGTTCCGTCACGGATCCTCCCGCCACCTACGTCGTCCGAAGAAGGTCGATTAAGCAGCACGCTTCTTCTTCTGTTACTCGCAAGCCTTGTATTGGTCACATCCGTATTTGGTGTGAGGTATGGCTTGACCGGTATTCGAAACCTCCGAGTCACCCGCAATATCACAGCCCTAAGTCAGCGAGCGGCGGTTGAAACTGGAAATCGACTAGCGATAGCCGGCGACAACCCTGCAGGCCGACCAGCTATCCTTGTCATCGACGGACCTGACGGCACCCAGCGTCATCGAATCGAGCACGAGCCTGTGACGATTGGCACCGGCACGACGAATGAAATGCGAATTGGAGCTGCCGGCGGTGACATAGCTGAAGAGCATGCCCGGGTTTGGATGAGAGACGGACGGCTCGTCTTTCACCACCTTGCCCCAGGCTATCGCTCCACCGTTCATGGTGAGGCCGTCACCTGGGTCTCTTTGGATGACGGTGACGAACTACAGATCGGCACCTACAAGTTGAGGCTACAGATGGAACGAGATTAAATCGCGCAAAGATCCACTGCGACATGCCATAGATTCCGCTTTATCACGAACGAGTTTCTTCCTCCTGCATATGACAAGCCGTGGGAATCGTACTTCGAAGCGTCTAAGCGGATGGCTTAGGTTACGACAGTACCGAACATCAGGGTGATTAGGATGGCACCGACAGCGAGTGACGGCGTTAGAGGTAGCATGTCTCCTCGCCCTCTACGCCCAAGCAAAACGAGGATGAGCGCTCCTATAGCACCGACGACAAATCCAACCGCAAGGGCAAGGATTCCAAAAATAAGGCCAAGACTTGCGCCGACTAAACACGAGAACTTCACATCTCCCATCCCCATCGAGCCACGCGCCACCAGCGCTAACGCGAAAGTGATAGCCAGGATCGCGCCGGCGCCGATCGCCGCGTCAGGCAAAAGCGTAATGTCGACTAATGTTGTTCCAACTAGCATAAAGAGGATGCCGGAAAAGACTATGACGTTAGGTATTCTAAGCGTCAGATAGTCGACTAATCCGAGGAGAATCACCAGAAGAACAAAAATCATCGTGAGCAAGAAGCTTGCGGCATCGCGCGTAACGAATGGGAGAACAACGAGCGCTATAGCTAGAACCACCGGAATGGCCAGCGGAGCGTTCTTCTCAACACTTGATCCCGGATCAACTTTCATAAGGAACCGTCGTTATCCGAGTCCTATCTCTCGAATGCCGTCCAGCAGATTGAGAATTGATGGCACAACGATGACGGCTGCCATTGCTGGCAAGAAGCAAAGCGCCAGCGGGAGGGTCATCCAGATGGCTGCGCGAGAGGCCGCGGCTTGCGCCCGCAGTCGTCGTACGGCCCGCATCTCGTTGGCCTGAACGCGTAAGACATCGCCCATGCCAGTGCCCACCACCGAGGATTGAGCAACCATCGCAGCAAGCTGAGAGAGGCCCTCCGCGCCCGTCTGGCCGGCTATTCCTTGGAGCGCTTCAGAACGTCCCTGTCCGAGTCCCACCTGCCTTAGGTATTCGTTGAGTAGCACTGCTAGCGGACCTTTGGTGCGCTGAGCAACAACAGCGAATGCAGCGTCGACTCCGAGGCCTGCCTCAACGGCAGAGACTAGTAGGTCTAGGGCGTCTGGCAGCGCTCGGTTTACGTCGCGCGTTCGCATCGCAGCGCTCCGCCTAAGCAAAAGATACGGAATTGAGGAGCCGTAAACTACCACCAGCGCTGCCAGAGGTAAGACGGCTAAAGCATCCCACGTGAGTGTCGTGATCATCCAAAAGGCCAACAGAGCTGTCCCTGTAGTCACTAGCAGAGATATCGTTAGAAAGGCGCCAAGCGACATTGGTTGACCGGCGTGAATGAGCAATCTATCGATATGAAACACCCAATGATGAGGTAAAAGTCCGCTCAATAAGGAACCGAACTTGATGATCAAGGGCGCGATTAGGCGAGGGATTGCGCCGCCCGAGACCGTTCGACGACGGGGCAAATCGTTGGGGGTCGAGCCCTCGAGAATGCGAGTCCGAACGGCATCCGTTCGTGGCTGCGTCAGGTACATCACGGAAAGGGCGACTGCACCAAACGTCAGGACAGCGATAAGTAGCAACATCAGGGCCGGCTAGACCTCGATTTCGCCAAAGCGTCGTACCATCCAGAGTCCTAATAGCTCAAAAAGAATGCCGATCGTGAGCGAAATCTGGCCGGCGGTCGTCTCGAAGAGCCGTCTGGCGATCTCAGGATTCAGCGCAAAGAAGAGGAGGGCAACGACTACCGGTATCAAAGCCGACAAATTTCCTTGGAGGCGGTGCCGCGAGGTCAATGCGTGGAGCTCGTTACGAATCGTCTTCCGCTCCCTGATCGTGTTCGCGACATTCATCAGGATCTCGGAGAGATTACCGCCAACTCGGCGCTGAATGAGAATCGCCGTCGAAGCAATCTCGAGGTCAGAGCTACCGATGCGACCATTCATCTCTTCGAAAACGACGTCCAGTTCGGCACCAAGCTGCAATTCACTGAGGACTCTCTGAAGCTCTGGCCCGAGCGGTTCCCCAACCTCGCGTCCCGCGTACTCGAGCGCCTGTGGAAAAGAAAGGCCTGTCCGCATCGACCTGGCGACGGATACAAGCGCGTCGAGAACTTGATCTTCAACAACTCGCAAGCGGCGAGCGGCGCGTCCATGCAAGTAGGACACAGGCAAGTATTGGCCCATCAGGAAGCCAAGTGTCGCGACCACCGAACTGAAGAGATAGCTTACTTCGAACGAGGAAACGAGCAGGAAGCCGCCGATAGCGATCGCCGCGCCAGCCGTGGAACGTGTGATCATGAACTCAGCTACCGTGAGATTGAGCCCTGCGCGCTCCAAGTCGAACGCAATCTTGTGGGCGCGCGCCGACAGGTTTGGCAAGTGCGTGATCGGCACGTTGATCGTCCGATATTCGCCAGCAAGAGGCCCGCCAGAGGCCATCGTCCGCTGTTGCACGAGCCGCCTCGTAGAGCCCAGAGTTGGCTGGATCGCAAGCACCGCAATGAACACCGCACTGGCAGCGAGGACGGCTGCTCCGAGCAACAGACCCTCCATCAAGTCCACCTCTCTACGCCGAAGAGATCTTCACTCGGTTCTACGCCGAATGCCCTCAAACGATCAGTGAACTGTGGTCGCAAGCCGGTCGGGCGCAGCTCGCCGATGACTCGTCCGTTTTCATCGATGTTCTCCTGATGAAAGGTGAAAATTTCTTGCATCGTAACGATGTTGCCTTCCATTCCGGAGACCTCACTTACGCTCACGACACGGCGCGATCCGTCGAAGAGTCGTGCGAGCTGGATGATCAGGTGAAGGGCCGACGCCATTTGCTCACGGATTACCAGCACGGGTAGCTCGAAGCCCGCCATCAGAACCATGTTCTCGATTCGTGCCAAAGCATCTCGGGCTGAGTTCGCGTGGACGGTGGTCAGAGACCCTTCATGGCCCGTGTTCATGGCCTGCATCATGTCAAAGGCCTCAGGTCCACGGACTTCACCAATGATAATCCGGTCAGGCCTCATGCGCAGAGCGTTACGGAGCAACATGCGCTGAGTCACCTCACCGGCACCCTCAACTGAAGGAGGCCGACCCTCCATAGAAATTACGTGTTTTTGTTGAAGCTTGATCTCGAGTGGGTCTTCGATAGTAATAATTCGCTCCGCGAGCGGGATGAAGGCTGAAAGGGCGTTCAGTAGAGTGGTCTTGCCCGTTCCGGTACCACCGGAAACGACGGTGTTCAGTTTGGCGCGGACGCAGCTTTTGAAGAACTCTCCCATTCCGTGGGACATGGTTCCCGTCTGTACCAGCTCATCGATCGAAAACAGGTCCGACCGGAACTTACGGATGGTCAATACAGGGCTCGACGGCACTAACGGAGGGATAATTACGTTGACTCGAGAACCGTCAGCGAGGCGTGCATCCACCATGGGTGACGCATCGTCGACATGGCGGCCAAGCGCCACCGTGATTCGCTCTATGACGCGCATCAGGTGTGCCTGGTTTTTAAACTTGACATCTGTCTCGTAGATGACGCCTTCGCGTTCGACGTAGACCTCCGCGGGAGAGTTGACCATGATCTCCGATACCTCTGGATCGCGGATCAGAGGTTCTATGGGGCCAAGTCCGATGATCTCATCAGTCAGTCTACTGACCAGTTCCTCTTTGGCGTCGCCTATGATGTTGGCGTATTCCTCCGCAAGAAGACGACGAATCGCCTGCTCAACCGCCGTCTGAGCCTGATCCTTCGCGAGGCCACTGAGGTTAGCTTCGCTAAAGGCGCGGATGATGCGTTGATGAACCAGGTCTTCGAAATCCTCCGAGTCACCGCTAACCTGATCTGGTGAAAGAATGGATTGCCACATCGTCATGACGTCAGCTTGCCTCTCGCCAGCCTTTTGAAGCTGAATAGTCCTCTCCGTTGATTCGCAGTGTGAGTATTTCCGCCAATAGCTGATGCGAGAGCGAGAATATTGCGAGCAGCCGGGCTATCTGGTTTTTCCAGCACCAAAGGGCGGCCAATCTGAATGGATCGGCCTACTTCTCGGTCCCGCGGTACATCCCAGAAAAAGGGTCTGTCGAAGGCCTTTTCGAGGTCTACTAACTGGACACCGTCGACACGAGCACCTCGGTTCAGGATCAGCTTGATCTTCTCCGGTGCTACGCCCCAGTTGTTGAGGCGGGTTAACGCCGCCTTCGTATCACGAACGCTCGATACCTCTCCCGTCGTTACGAGGAGAATGAGTGTTGAAGGCTCAATGAAAGCGCGAGTGTATTTGTCCATGCCACCCGAAGTGTCCACGACGACGAAATCGTGACCAAGCGATAAGAGGTCGACGATTCTACGACCCGCCTGGGGCTCTGCCGTTTCCCAAGCGTCGTATACGTCAGGCGGACAGGCGAGAACTCGTAAGCCTTCAGGCATCTTCACCAGGTAGTTTTCAATTGTGGAGCGGTCTACCTTGTCCAGATCTCGCAACAGATCTGCCGCCGTCGTCGCTGGCGTGAGGTCGAGCATCGTGGCAACATCACCGAAGGAAGTATCAGCGTCGATGACGACGACGTCACTGCCTGTCTGGAGACGTAACGCCATGGCGAGGTTGACAGCTAAGACGGATTTGCCGATGCCTCCCTTAGCGCCTGTCACCGTAATCAATGTCCCACGTACCGGCGCTGCGGCAAGTTGACCCGCCCGGCGCATGTGTCTTTTCTCCTCGAACTCGAGGGCACGTGTCACGGACTGCAGGAGAGCTTCTGCCTGCAGCGGTTTAAGAAGGTAATCGCGCGCACCATATAGGGCGGCACGACGCGCTGACTCAATATCATTGAGTGAGGCGTAGAAGAGATAGGGCGTCTCAGGCAGGACATTGGCCAGCGATTCAGCCGTCTCGATCGGCCGCGAAACCGGCTGCTCAACCGATATGAGAATCACGTCTGGCCTTGCGTCACTAGCAGCAGTGATGGCTTCGGTGCCGAAGCCGACCTCAGCGACCAATTCCAACTGAGCGCGCTGCAACGCACGGCGTGTTGCCACTCTGCTATCCAGATCTTCGTCAACAACGAGAACTCGTGGGCTGATTGCCATTGTGAGCCTTATCTGGCTCTAAGGCTCGAGCACGAGCGGCTCAATGCGCGGCCTCAAAGGTAAGATCCTGTCATCAGCGAAGGCTCGCAACACGAGGGTCAGCCTTCCTTTGTCCTGTGACAGCCACAGAAGTTGCGCGTCCTCCGGCGAAACAGCCAGAGTGACAAAGGCGACGGCTTCGTCGTCCGCTGGTGGCTCGCCACGAGTCGAAGCTTCGTAAACGACGCCGGTATCCACGTAATTTCGCGCTACCGAGAGCACTTGCACGTTCTGAAGGATGGTGGCTGCTCCTTTAAGGTCTTCGTTTCCTTCGCCGGCCACGGGTGTAGGCAAGAGCTCCGAACTTACGCTTCCTACTAGAGCCAGCACTTCTACGCTGACGATAACATCTACGAAGTCGCCAGGCGCAAGCAAGGCGGCGGGAGTGTCGTTCACCGAGACAGGTATCGTCATTCCGCGCATACCTTCCGGAATCTGAAACGACAGCGCCTGCACCTGTGGTGGATCCACCAGCCGGCCTCCGGTTATCTGCTCGCCCTCGGCTATGGGATAACGCGCCACCTTCCCTTCCACCAGCGCACGCTCCCCGAAGCCATCCGTTGCGGCCGCGGCCTCAGGCACTTGACTCGTGTCCAGCTTCGAGCCCGTTATCGTCTCACCCGCCGCAATCGGCTGTGCCGCCACGACGACGGCCATCAGTGGCACGTTCGAAGGCGGATTGTCGTCGTCGGCTTGACTAAGGAATATGATCACGAGAACCGCAGCTATGAGGCCGAGGGCGGCCGCAAAGAATAGCTGCAGCGTTGTCGATCGTTTCGGCTGAGGCGCTTGGCTGGCAGTGCTCATTACTTCTGAAGGGGCCTCCTGGGGTCTATTCGACGAGTGCAACGACTACGGGTGCAAACGGATTTGGCGAGCCGCCTATCTTGTCTAGGTTGAAGCGCTTCGCAGGATCCTCTCCCTGCAGTAGGAAACCCCAGGTGACGCCGCAGTTGTAGTTGCCGGGCGCATCCTCGTCCACCGCGCTATCGCAACTTTGCGCCGTGTTTCCTCCGACATCTTGAGGCGCAGCCCAGTCGGCGATGTAATACACAGCCAACCCTACAACCAACAGCGTATTGCTGCCGTTAGGCGGAACGCAGTTGGTGGCTGCCTCATAGCAGACGATGGCGAGCACGACCTTTCGATAGTCGCAGAGTGGATCGTCTCGGTTAGCCGGCAAGTCGTCGGCTCCTGGGCCGGTGACAACGTCTGCATCGAGACCATTCGCGGTCCCATCAGGCGTAGACGCAACATCGCAGCTATGAGAAGAATCGCCGTTGGCCGCGGCCAGGTCATCGAGAGTATTGGAGGTGTTCACGCCGAGGTTACCGGGAGCCGTCTCGACGACAACCGTATCCCCTACTTCGAAGCCGCTCTCATTGTCCTCGTCACCCGTGATGCAATCGCGGTAGTTGCTCGCTCCGGTACCGCAGGCGGTAATAGCGATAGCAGGACATGACTCTGTCGTGCAATTGTTGTTGTTACCATTCTTCATCGGGATTAGCCGTTCCGGGTCCAATCCAAATGGACAATCGAGGAAGGTACAGGCGCCTGTCTCACCCGGGTCGTCGGTGTCGCCGTCGCCATTCTCGTCGACGTCGCACATCTCGCCGATCGCGTCGCAATCCCGATCTGGAGGAATGGCAGCCCACGGCATCACGGTCGTCCCGGCGGCGCTGCCTCCCTTGGCGCTGGCTACAGCGCTGATGTTCGCCACGCCGACGCCCGACAGAAGCGTGGACAGCACAATGGACTCGCGGCGGATACACGTGCGTACGGTGTCGTATTGAGGATCTCCCGCACCGCCAAGCGTGTTCCCGATGATCACCCTGATCTCCTCGGAACCTATGTCGTTGCAGGCGGCATCGATGGTCGCCTGGTCGGCCGCCAGGATAGGACCGGCCGGCAGATCGGCGGCATCGACGCCGTTTTGCTGCAGCCACTCCAGCGCCCTGGCAAAGGCACCACTGGGGTCGCTATCGGGCAGCTCAATGACCGCCGCCAGCGAAGCTGCCTCAGCCTGGCCTTGTGCTTTACGGTGATCAAGGAACCAGAGGCCGCCGTCCAGGGAAAGTGCCATGAGGATGAAGGCCCCCAGGCTCATGAGCAGCATTGAGAAGGCGATTTGCCCTCGCTCATCGAAACAGAGAGCTCGGAGCCACTTAGTGCCGCCTCTCACCAGCACGGCGCCGGTCCAGTCAGCGTGGTGGTATCGTCGGTCTGCTCCAGACGCATGTCGGCGCCGGCTAGAACGTCAATCTCAATGAAGGGAAAGAAGAGGAATTGGTAGCGATGCGAGACGTCTACAGTGACGGAGTCGCCTTTATTATATGTTTGGCCGTTGCCGGTGCGGTCTACCCAGCCAACCGTCACGACATCATCCGGATCCCCGTCGCTAATTGTGCCACTAGAGCGCTCCACGGTCCTGTCGCAGACCAGGTCGCGCGCACATGGGACGCCCTGGCAGTTCACGGCACCGAATCGGGCGCCCTCCCGCACGGCGTTGTTGGCCGCGACAGCCTGGTAGGTGAGAACACTCACATCTACAGCAAGCAAGACGAAGCCGAGAAAGAACGGGATCGTTAGCATCAGCTCGATCCCAGCTTGGCCTTCGTCCTCCTTAAGAGCGGCATAGATCGACTCGACGATCTTTTTCAGCGTCTCCATTGCTCTCTACTGAGGTTACGTCCTAGGGTGGCACCGGAGCTGCATCAGTCAAACATTCGCCGTGTGCGCTCGACCCAAGCGGATCCGTAGTCGTACAAGCGTTGCCGAGGATCTCAGGCGCTATGACCTGAAAGGCGATGATCAGCGCCGCGACTATCGGGATGGCGAACGCGCCCAGCGCCAGGAGGTACTCGATGCCCTCCTGGCCATGCTCCTCCCTCCAGAGGCGTCGAAGAGGGGAGAGGATGGCCAGACAAAGCCCGGTCACCCTCTCACGCCCTCTGTTAGCACGAGAAGGTACTGAACTCTGGAATGGTTGCGATGGCACTGCAGACTGCTGTCGCAAGCGCACCGGGTCCGATGGCGGCGATTGCGACGATGACAGCGACGCTGACACCGCCGACGATGAGCATGTACTCGAACCCGCCCTGGGCATCTTCCTCATGTAGTAAGGCGCTTAAGCGCTCTTTGATGAAGGCGAGAATCCGCATCCCTGCACTCTCCTCGGAGAACTAGGCCGGAGCGTCCGGCGTCCGAATGATCACAACTCTCTCAAGGTGATAGCTTCCCAGACAACCTCCTTGCGCGAACCCACAGGCTCCGGAGCCGAAATGCTCCAATGCCTGGACTAGTACGAGACGGGGGCGGGGACTGCAGAAATTAGTCCCAGAACTTCCTTCGGGAGGCGATATGTTCGTTGGCGCCCGGCGCTTAACGACACACGGGCGTATTATTACATTTTTTGGTTGAGTCCGGGTTGAGACCCTACCCGTGTTCAGGCTGGACTTCCTCAACGTCTTCGAGAGTGGCGCACGCGCTCTTCTAAATGAACATCCGCCGTTCATGACCGTCAACCGTCAGCCGCCGCACATCACGGTCGTGGGCCTCGGTTGGCTCGCGGAGAGTCTGATCGCTCAGACAGCAAGGATGTGGCGAGAGCAAAGAACGAAGGCCAATCAACGCCTCCGCCTGACCATTGTGGACGGGAACGCAAGCGCGAGACTCGAGGAGTTCTTCCGCCAGTCGATAGAGCTCTGCCGGCAAGCGGGTCTTGTGGAAGAAGGGCCGGTCTACGTGGACAGCACCCTGATCCGGGCCGGAGCGTCAATGGATTCTCTGATCCGTCGCGAGGACCTGGTCCGGCCGCCCTTGTCCATAGCGGAGTATCTGCAGCGTCTCGACCAGGAAGCCGGCGAACCGGAGGAGGAGCCTCGGGACGACGCGGGCGGAGGGCCTTCACCACCACGCAAGCCACTGCCGCCCAACCAGAAACTGGTGAGCCGCACCGACCCGGAGGCGACACTGGTCAACCGGCCCGACTTCGGTCGGCATCTCGCCTACAAAGCTCACCTGGCGGTGGCCGGTCGCCAGGGACAGGTGATCACCGCTGCCGTGGCCACCACAGGAGCCGCGGCGGACGAACACCTGCTTGCCGAAGTGCTCTGGCAGCATCGGCGGCTCAGCAGGCTCGGAGTCCCGGAGGTGGTAGCAGACGCCAAGTATGGGACGACCGGCAACTTCCTCTACCTCGGTCAGCTCGGCATCCCAACCGTCATTCCTACCACCCGCTTCGGCAACATGCGTCGGGACATCTGGGGTCGTGAGCACTTCGTCTGGCTAGCGGCGGAGGACGCTTATCTCTGCCCAGCTGGCGAGAAGTTGAGGCGACACACGAATGTCAGGGGCACCTGCCGGGTCCAGTACAGAGCACCCAGAGGCAGCTGCTCCACCTGCGTTTATCGGAGACAGTGCACCCCTTCCGGCAGTGAACGCACCATCCACCGCTCCTGGGCGCAGGAGTTCGTCGAGGCTAACGAGGAGCGTCTGGCCAGCCCGTTGGGCAAGCAGCGTCTGGTCGAACGGCAGATCTACGTGGAGGGCCCATTCGGGTTAGCGAAGGAGCTACATGGCTTGAGGCAAACGCGGTTTCGAGGCAGACGCAGAGTCCAGATTCAGGTCTGGCTCACGGCTGCGGCGATGAACATTAAGAAGGCGGTGAAGCACACGCCTCAGAGCCCCGAAAGGCGAGGGACTCCGCTGCTACGACCTTGGCTCCGCCTTTTGCTGTCACTCGGAAGCCTATCCGGGCCCAGGCTTGCTCACGTCTGAACCCTTCGGCAACAAGCCC
>Ga0326597_10008292_pt1 | contig 14044 bp, 13 predicted proteins | sample RVTome_12_FD_203789 | JGI IMG/M metagenome (GOLD analysis project Ga0326597, IMG submission 203789) | Soil microbial communities from uranium-contaminated site in the Upper Colorado River Basin, Wyoming, United States - RVT100D185 | ecosystem: Environmental > Terrestrial > Soil > Contaminated >... | reverse complement strand
GTCGGCGTCTTCCGGCGGACCCCTCTCGACGAGATGTCGGAGGAGGCCCTGGACGAGGCCTTCGACGTGAACGTCAAGGCGGCGGTGATGTCGTCGCGCTCGGCGGTGCCGCACATGCGGCAGCGGGGAGGCGGGGCGATCGTCAACGTCGCAAGCCTGGGGGCCTCGCGCCCTTGGCCGTCGCACCTGGCCTACTGTGCGTCCAAGGCGGCGCTGGTGATGGCCACTCGGTGCCTCGCTGTCGCGCTGGCCCCGCAGATTCGGGTGAACGCAGTGGCCCCCGGGGTGCTGGATCCCCCGGGAGCGGAAGATGGGGTGCGGCGTCGCATCCCTGCGGGTCGGTACGGGACTCACGCCGAGGCGGTGGAGGCGGTCCTGTTCCTCGCCGCGGGGGCTCGCTACACCACGGGCGAGGTGCTCGGCGTCGACGGCGGACGCGCCCTCGTTTGATCAGGAGTGAACAGGCCCACCGCGAGCGGTGGGACGAAAGGAGCAGTCACGAGGTGAACATGGTCTTGACCCGCGAGGAGGAGAAGCCCTGGAAGACGGACCTGGCGCGTAAGGCAGCGCAGCGCCGCGATCAGGTCGCCCAGGAACTGGAGGACGTGATCACGAAGGCGCCGTCGTTCGAGGAGGCGCTGCGACAGGCGGTGGAGCTGATGAAGCGGCGCTTTGCCCGCTTCTCCTCGGTGACCGCGTATGTTGCCGACGGAGAGGAGCTGGCCGTCCACATCGCGCTCGAGCGGCCGCAGGGCCCCGACCGCGTCGGGTCGACCGGCGGTCCGCTGGCCACCGCCGCCGAGGGACCGGCGCCGACCGTGGTCCCCGACCTGACCGCGAGCCCGCAGTGGGCGGCCGTCGGCCTCACCACCGGCAGCGCGATGGTGGCGCCTGTCCGCACCGAGGCCGGGCTGTGGGCGATCCTGGAAGTCTGGAGCGACTTCCGCGACGCATTCTCGGCTCCCGACACCAAGCTGCTCGTTCGGGCCGCACAGGCGCTCGCTCGCAAAACGCCGGCGGCCTGACCTTGTCGCTGCGCGGCGTCGTCCCGCCGCTCGTCACACCTTTTCGAGAGGGCGGCGCGCTCGACCGGCAGGGGCTCGAGGAAAACCTCGAGTCCCTGAAGCGTCACCGCTTCGCCGGTTTCCTCGTGCTCGGCTCGAGCGGCGAAGCGCAGAGTCTCGACGAAGACGAAAAGCTCGCCCTGATCGCGACCGCCCGGCGCTGCCTCGCCGGGCGGTTCCTGCTGGCGGGTACGGGAATGGAGAGCACGCAGGCCACCATCGCCCTCACGCGCAAGGCGGCCGACCAGGGCATCGACGCCGCCCTCGTCCTCACCCCGCACTACTACCGCACTCGAATGACCGACGAGGCGCTGCGACGGCACTTCGAGGCCGTGGCCGACGCCTCGCCGGTGCCGGTCTATCTCTATTCCGTGCCCGCGTTCACCGGCCTGCCGTGGCCGGCCGGGCTTGCCGAGACCCTCGCCGGCCATCCCCGAATCGTGGGCATCAAGGAATCGAGCGGGGACGTGGGACTCCTCTCCCGCATCGTGGACGGCGTGCCCCCCTCGTTCGAGGTGGCCTGCGGGAGTGCGGCCGTCTTCTATCCTTCCCTCTGCACGGGGGCGTCGGGGGGCGTGCTCGGGATCGCCAACTGCCTTCCGGACGTGACCACGGCCCTCTACGACGCGGTCCTCGACGGCGACCACGGGCGCGCCCGGCGCCTGCAGGCGGCCCTTCTGCCCCTGGCCTCAGCGGTCTCTTCGCGCTGGGGAGTGGCCGGTCTCAAGGCGGGCATGGACGAGGCGGGTCTGCGCGGCGGCGTGCTGCGGGCTCCCCTCCTGCCCGTGACCGACCCCGAGCGCGACGAGATCCGGAGTCTGCTCGCCGCCGCCCGCGCCGCCCTGGCCTGACGCACCACGGGTCTCGAGATCCGCCCGGGGGCGCTCTTCAGCCCGCGTCGGGAACGAACGGGCCGGTGGGGTCTTCGACGACGGCAGGGGGAACGAGAACGTCGAGCGCCGACTGGACCACCTCGACCTCGACACGGGCGACGGGGTCCCCGGGGTCGCCGTCGCGATGGATCGGAAAAGGCTCGTCCGCGGTGACGACGATCCGGTTTGTGGAGAGCCGACGATAGTGCGGTGACCTCGAGATCCCGCCCAGGAACATTCGAGGGGCAGCGATCACCGCCGCCAGCAGCGACGGGCTGTCGAACACCACGAGCTCGAGCCGCCCGTCGTCGAGGCGGCCTCCGGGATTGATCACCGCGCCCGACCCGTACTCGGGGCCGTTGGCGAAGGTGACGAGGAACGGGCGGGTGTCGAGCCTCAGCCCCTCGGCCTCGATCCGAAGCGGCCGCGCGCGGTAGCGGACGAGCTCGGCCAGGCTCAGGCGCGCGTACCCGAGGAACCCCCGGCGACGACCACGGCGTCCCGCGCGGTGGAAGGCCAGCCCGACCGCGGCGTCGAAGCCGGCACCGGCCACGTTGAGGAACAGGCCGCCGTTGAGACGGCCCACGTCGATCCGGCGGCGGACGCCGGTCTCGAGAGCGCGCAGCGCGTCTGTGGGGTGAAGGGGGATCCGCAGGGCCCGGGCGAGGCCGTTCCCCGAGCCGGCGGGCACGATCCCGAGCGCGGCACCGCTCCCCTCGAGCCCCCTCGCCACCTCGTTTGCCGTCCCGTCCCCTCCGACGGCGATGACGAGGTCCGCGCCGGAGTGGGCCGCCTCGCGCGCGAGCTCGGTGGCGTGGCCAGGCTCCCGGGTCATGTAGATCGCGTAGTCCTTCCACGCGGGCCGGCCGCGCTCGACGGCTCGCCGGGCGGCGGCGGGGGCGACGCCGGCGCTCGGGTTGAGGATTGCCCGGACCCTCACGCGACCTCGCGCAGCACCCGCACCGTCTCCTCCGCCATCCGCGTGGCGGTGAAGCGAGAGAGGAAGCGTCTTCTCCCGGTCTCGCCCAGCACGCGGCGCCGCGCGTCGTCCCCGAGCACCTCGTGGAGCGCCGCCGCGAGCGCGGGCGGGTCCCGGGGCGGGACGAGACGGCCGGTGACCCCGTCCTCCACCGCCTCGGGGATGCCCCCGGCCGCGGTGGCCACCACCGGCAGGCCGAACGCCATCGCGTCGAGGACGCTCGTGCCCAGCCCCTCCAGATACGAGGAGAGACAGAACACGGTGAGCGCGGGAAGAAGACGGTCGAGGTCGCGCCGGAATCCGGCGAGCACGACGCGGTCGCCCAGACCCCGGTCCCGGACCAGCGCTTCGAGGTCGGGACGCAGCTCCCCCTCGCCGGCGATCACGAGGCGTGCCTCCGGCGCGCGCGGCCTCAGGAGCGCCATCGCCTCGATGAGCGTCCGGTGGTCCTTGTGCCCGGTGAGCGCGGCGACGTTGCCGATGACGGGAGCGCCGGCGGGCACGCCGAGCGCCTGCAGGGCCTCGCGTCCCCCCGGCTGCGGCGTCCGGTCCGGCACTCCCTCGTAGACGAGTCGGACCCGGGCCGGATCGACGCCGCTCTTCTCGACGACCGCCCCGACCTTTCGGCTCACGACGATGACACGGTCGCAGGCCGCGTACTTGCGCCGCGAGAGGGGTCCCCGGAGGGGGAAGTCCACGCGCCGGACCGCCACGAGCCTCGCCTTGCCGGCCAGGCGCGCCGCCACGAGTCCCGCCGTGACCGCGTGCGGGTCGTGCAGGAGGAGCACGTCCGGACGGAGGCGCCGGACCGCGCGCGCCAGCCCGAAGATGGCGGGGGGCCACAGGTCGCCCCGAAAGGGCAGCCCGCACACGGTGAGCCCGGCCTCGCGGGCCCGCGCTTCGAGCGGGCCCCCGGCCCGGCAGCAGAGCGTCGAGGCGAGGCCCAGCCCCTCGATCTCCCGGATGGTGAGCAGGACCTGGTTCTGCCCTCCCCGCCAGGTCGCGGCGGAGTCGACGTGCAGAACCTTCATGCTCATCGGGCCGTCGCCGTCGCCTGCTCGAGCTCCCGGAGCTTGGCCAGCTTGGCGAAGGTGTAGTGCGTGTTCAGCACCGAGACGATGAACCCGGCGCTGCCGAGGAGAAGGCCTCCCTTGAGCACGTAGTTCCGGAAGAAGGCCCACGAGGCCGCGCCCGCCATGTCGACGACGTTCGTCCGCCGTCCCGCCGCCCACGCCTGGCGCGCCCACAGCGTGGTGTAGGCATCGACCTTGCGCATGTGATCCGCGACGTCGGCGTAGGGATGGTGCTCGAGCTCGCCCCGCAGCCGCCCGACGCGACCGACGACCCTTACCGACTCGTGCACGAGGTCGCCCTGCCAGCTTCCGCGGCGGCGATCGAACAGCCGTACCTGCCAGTCGGGAAACCAGTCCGTGCCGCGGATCCATCGACCCAGGTAGAAGGCCACGCGGGGGATGCGATAGCCGTCGCGGTCGAAGCCGGCCCGGCCCAGCTCCACGATCTCTTCGTGCAGCTGCGGGCTCACGCGCTCGTCGGCGTCGAGGGCGAGCACCCAGTCGTGCTGCGCCTGACGCACGGCGAACTCGCGCTGGGCGACGAAGCCGGGCCAGGGAGAGTGGACCACGACCCGTGCCCCCGCCGCCGCCGCGGTCTCGCGCGTGCGGTCGGTCGAGCCCGAATCGACGACCACGACCTCGTCGCAGAAGGCCACGCTGCGCAGGGCGTCGCCGAGGTGGTCCTCCTCGTTCTGGGCGATGAGGACGGCCGAGATCGATGGCACGAGAGCGAGTATAGCCACATGCCACTCCGGGAACGTCTCTTGGCGCAGCGTTCCCGGAGTGGTGTAGTCCCTTTGTCGTCCATTTCTCCGCAAGAGGCGAAGGCTCTCGCGGACGCTCCTCGCGCTCTGCAGGTTCCGATACTCCTCGAAGAAGGAACGGAATACTCCGGGAACGTCGCTTATGCTGCGTTCCCGGAGTGGTATAGCATCTGCGGCCGTGAGCGAGCTTCTCCTGCGCACGGGTGAAGACGTCCTGCGGGTGTTCCAGGACCGGGGGGCGCTGCTCGAAGGTCACTTCCTCCTCTCCTCGGGGCTGCACTCCTCGCGCTACCTTCAGTGCGCGCGGGTGCTGATGGACCCCGCCCTCGCCAGCGCCCTCGGGGCTTCGCTCGCCGAGGGTTTGCGGGCGCTGCTGAAGGGAGAGTCCCCGACCGCGGTCGTGGCCCCCGCCCTGGGCGGGGTGCTGGTCGCGCACGAGGTCGCCCGCGCCTTCTCTTGCCGGGGACTGTTCACCGAGAGGCAGGACGGTCAGATGACCCTGCGCCGGGGGTTCGCCCTCGCGCCGGGGGAGCCGCTCCTCGTGGTGGAGGACGTCGTGACCACCGGCGGCTCCACCCGGGAGGTGATCGACGCGGTGAGCACCGGGGGGGCCCGCGTTCTCGCCGTGGGAAGCCTGGTGGACCGCAGTGGGGGGCGAGCCTCTCTCGGTGTGCCGCGCCACAGCCTCCTCGAGCTCGACGTGCCCACCTGGGAACCCGGCCATTGCCCGTTGTGCGCGGGGGGCTCGAAGCCGGAGAAGCCGGGCTCGCGCCGTCCGGCCTGATCGGTCGCCCGCGTGCCCCTGTACCGGGTCACCCTCGCTTACGACGGAACGGACTTCCTCGGGTGGCAGGCCCAGCGGCCGGGAAGCGGTCGGACCGTGCAGGGCGCGCTCGAAGGGGCGCTCGTGCGGCTCGCGGGTGGGCAGAGGGTCGTGGTGACGGGAGCGGGACGCACGGATGCCGGAGTGCACGCGCTGGGTCAGGTGGCCTCGTTCGACTTCCCGCGCGAGAGCGACCCGGTGGCGCTCCAGGCCGCCCTCAACGGCAACCTCCCGGAGGATGTGCGCGTCCTGGCCGTCGCCCTCGCTCCAGCCGGCTTTCACGCCCGGCGCAGCGCAGTCTCCAAGCTCTACCGCTACCGGCTCGACACCGGTGGGGTGCTGCTGCCGCAGAGGAGGCGGCTGGTGGGCTTCGTGCCGTGGCGGCTCGACGAGGCCGCGGTGCGGGCGGGTGCCGCCCTGTTCGCCGGCCGCCGGGATTTTGCCTCTCTCGCCTCGTCCGGGAGCTCGGTCAAGACCTCCGTCCGCCACGTGACCCGCTCCGAGCTCTCCTTCGACGAGACGGGGCTCACCTTCGAGGTCGAGGCCGACGGCTTCTTGCGCAAGATGGTCCGCAGCATGGTCGGCGGGCTCGTGGCGGTGGGCCGCGGAGCGATGTCCGTCGCCGAGCTCGCCGCCGCCCTCGAGGCCCGCAACCGGCGGAGGTGGCCGGCGCCGGCGCCGGCGGCCGGCTTGACCCTCGTCCGCGTCGACTACGCGGACGATCGCGACAGGGTGCTACCATAGGCACAACCGAAAGAAGCCCGGGCGTCATGTCCCTTCAGGACCTGCTCGCAGTCGTGCCCGCCGGCTCGGACGAGGGCGATCTCGCTCGCGCGATCGATTTCAGCCGGCTTCCGCGCCACGTGGCCGTCATCATGGACGGCAACGGGCGGTGGGCGAGGTTGCGCCACAAGCGCCGAGTCGAGGGCCATCGTGCCGGGATCCAGGCCGTGCGCGACACGGTCGAGACCTCGGCGCGCATCGGACTCGAGGTGCTGACCCTCTACGCGTTCTCGATCGAGAACTGGAAGCGGCCGCGCAGCGAGGTGGCGACCCTCATGGGGCTCCTCAAGCGCTACCTCCGCAGCGAGCTCGACACCCTGCTGCGCAGCGACATCCGCTTCCGGGTGCTGGGGAGGGTCCACGAGCTCCCGCCGGAGATCCAGGACGAGCTGGGGAAGGCGGAGGAGCGCACCCGGGGTGGCCACGGGCTGCGCTTCAACATCGCTCTCAACTACGGGGGGAGGGCGGAGATCACCGATGCGGTCCGCGGGCTGTTCACGCAGCTCCTCCAGGACGGGCGCGATCCGTCCGGGATCGACGAGCGCGCCCTCGCCGCCCACCTCTACACCGCCGAGCTCCCCGACCCCGACCTCCTCATCCGCACGAGCGGCGAGCTTCGGATCTCCAACTTCCTGCTGTGGCAGATCGCCTACGCGGAGATCTGGGTGACCGACGTGCTGTGGCCCGACTTCCGGCGCCGTCACCTTCTCCAGGCGATTGCCGACTACCAGAAGCGTGAGCGACGATACGGCGGCATCACCGCGGTCTGAGCGAGCGGTGCCGCGCGGCCTCGCTTCCCCGGGGTTCCTGGCCAATCTGGCCCGGCGGGTGGGCACGGCCCTCGTTGCCCTCCCCGCGATTCTCGCCGTCGTGTTCAAGGGTCCTCCCTGGCTGGGAGTCGCGCTCGTCGCCGCCGCGCTCGTCGTGGGCTTGTTCGAGTTCTTCTCCCTCCTGCGGGCGCGGGGGATCCGTCCCCTGCGCTGGACCGGCCTCGTGCTCGCAATGGCCCTGTTCCTCGACGTCGCCGGGCCGGCCTGGCGCCCGGTCCCCCTGGCGCCCCTCGGCGCGCTCCTGCTGCTCACGTTCACGCTGTGGCGAGGCGCCGACCTCGAGTCGGTGTCGGCGGCGGCGGCGACCCTCCTTGGGGCCGTCTATCTCGGCGCGCTCGGAGGCACGATCGCCGCGCTGCGGCTCCTGCCCAGCCCGGAAGAAGGGTCCTGGGGGATCGTCCTCCTCCTCGTGATCGTGATCTTTTCGGACACCCTCGCGTTCTTCTTCGGACACGCGCTCGGCCGCCACCGCCTCGCCCCCGCCCTCTCCCCGGGGAAGTCGGTGGAGGGAGCGATTGCCGGTCTCGCCGGCGGGGTGCTCGGGGCGCTCGCGGTGAGACATCTCGGCCTGCCCACCCTCCCCCTCGCCCACGCGCTCCTCCTCGGTGGGGCCGTCGCGGCGATGGGCATCGTGGGCGACCTCGACGAGAGCCTGCTCAAGCGGTGGGCGGGGGTCAAGGACTCGGGCACGCTGTTTCCCGGGCACGGGGGCATGCTCGACCGCCTCGACAGCCTGCTGTTCGGCGCGCCCGTTCTGTACTACTATTTTCTGTACGCCCGCTGAGCGGCCCCCCCGCGGGTCGTTTCGCCCTCGAGATCTCCCCAGAGCATGAAGACCATCGCCATTCTCGGCTCGACCGGCTCCATCGGCGCCAACACCCTGCGCGTCGTCTCGGCCCACGCCGGGCGGCTTCGGGTGGTGGGTCTCTCCGCCGGAAGGCGCGTGGAGATCCTGGCCGAGCAGATCGCGCGCCATCGCCCGGCGGTGGTGTCGGTGGCCGACGAGGAGGCCCTGTCCCGCCTCGGCCGGCTGGTCGACCTCTCCGGTGTCCGCGCCCTCGTCGGGACCGCGGGAATGGTCGAGGTGGCGACGCACACCGACGTCGAGATGGTCGTGGCGGCGGCGGTGGGTGCGGTGGGGCTCGTGCCGACCTACCGCGCGCTCGAGGCGGGCAAGGACGTGGCCCTGGCCAACAAGGAGACGCTCGTGATGGCGGGCGAGCTGATGCTCGCGCGGGCCCGCGAGTCCGGGGCCCGGCTCCTGCCCATCGACAGCGAGCACTGCGCGCTGCACCAGTGCCTCGATGGCCGCACGCCCCCGGACGTGCGGCGGCTCCTCCTCACCGCCTCCGGTGGCCCCTTTCGCACGCGGCCGGTTTCGACCTTCGACCGGATCACGGTGGACGAGGCACTCGCTCACCCCACGTGGCGCATGGGTCCGAAGATCAGCATCGACTCGGCGACGATGATGAACAAGGGACTCGAGGTGATCGAGGCACGGTGGCTGTTCGGCGTGTCTCCCGATCGCATCGAGGTCGTGATCCACCCCCAGTCGGTCGTCCACTCGATGGTCGAGTTCGTGGACGGGACCGTGCTCGCCCAGCTCGGCGTCACCGACATGCGCGTGCCCATCCAGTACGCGCTCTCCTATCCGCAGAGATGGGAGGCCGCCATCCCCGGCATGGACTTCACGAAGGCGATGCGCCTCGATTTCGACGCCCCCGACCCCGCGCGATTCCCCTGCCTCGCCCTCGCCGCGCGGGCCCTCGAGCGCGGAGGAACCGCGACCGCCGCCTTGAATGCCGCCAACGAGGAGGCGGTGGCGGCGTTCCTCGACGGCCGGGCGCCGTTTCTGGCCATCGCCGAGGCCATCCGGGATGTCCTCGAGGGAGAGCCTCCGTCGGAGGTTGCCGCGCTCGAGGACGTGATCGAAGCGGACCGCCGCGCCCGAGAGCGCGCCCGGCGGTCTCTCGCGCGCACCGCGGCCGCGCGCGCCGCATCCTAGCGCTCATCCATCGGTAAACGATCAAGAATGGACTTCATCACCACACTCGTCGCCTTCGTCCTCGTTCTGGGAATCATCATCTTCGTGCACGAGTTCGGGCACCTCATCACCGCCAAGGCGTTCGGAATGAGAGTGTTCGTCTTCTCGTTCGGCTTCGGGAAGCGCCTGTTCGGCTTCCAGTGGGGCGACACCGACTGCCGGGTGTCGGCGGTTCCGCTCGGGGGATACGTCAAGCTCGAGGGGGAGGGCGACGACCTCATCAGCGAGGACACGAGCCGTCTCGGCGACGGCCGCGACTTCCTCAGCCGCCCCCGCTGGCAGCGCTTCCTCGTCTACCTCGCGGGGCCGGCGATGAATGCGCTGCTCACCATCACCGTGCTCAGCGTGTTCTACATGATCGGCTTCGCGGTCGCGGCCAGCCGCTACGACCGCCCGATCGTGGGCTCCGTCGACGCCGGCTCGCCCGCCGAGCGGGCGGGGATCGAGCCCGGCGACGAGATCCTGTCGATCGACGGCGAGGCCTTGCCGTCGTGGGAGGAGGCGCAGTACCACATCCTCCTGCGGCCCGACCGCGCGCTGCGCCTCGAGGTCCGCCGGGGCGGCGACGAGCGCACGGTCGAGGTGCGCTCGGAAGCGACCTCCCAGGAAAAGGTGGGCAGCATCGGCGTGAACCCCCTCGTTCGCGTCGGCGAGGTCATGCCGGGCGAGCCGGCCGAGGCCGCGGGCCTCCGGCCCGACGACGCCATCCTGGGGATCGACGGCACGACGATTCGCTCCTTCACCGACATCCCGCCGCTCGTGCAGGCGGCCGAGGGCCGCGCGCTCGACTTCCGCATCTGGCGCGACGGGAACTTCCTCGACCTTGCCATCACCCCGCGGGACTCGGGAGCCGGGCCCCGTATCGGTGTCGGGCAGAAGACGGTCGTGAAGAAGTTCCCTCCCCTGGGCGCGATCGCGGAGGCCGTGCGCTGGACCTGGGAGATGACCCGCCAGACCTTCGACGTCCTCGGCCGCCTCGTGACGGCCCAGATCTCCCCCAAGACCATGATGGGCCCGCTGGGGATCGCTCAGGCTTCCGGCGACGCCGCCCGGGGCGGGGCGGGATCGCTCTTCTTCCTGGTGGCGGTGATCAGCCTCCAGGTCGGCATCCTCAACCTGTTCCCCCTCGCGCCCCTCGACGGGGGACACCTGGCGATCATCGCGCTCGAGGGCGTCGTCCGGCGCGAGCTCAGCCCGACGCTGAAGACCTGGATCATGAACGCGGGGGCGATGGTGATCTTCTTGCTCATCGGCCTGGTTCTGTACTCCGACATCAGCAAGCTCAGCTTCGTTCAGAAGCTGCTGCAGTGATCGTTCATCGACCCCCCCACCTGTCCTCCCCCACGTAGGGGGGAGGGACACCTGTGAGCATCGGTCGCTGTCACTCTCCAGAGGTCGAGAGACAGCGACCATGGCCAGCCGCTCTTCATCGACCCCCCCTCCTATCCTCCCCCACGTAGGGCCGCCGCCCGTCCCGGCGAAGGCTCGCCCTCAAGTCGCGCGGCCGTCGGGAGGCGAGTCGGGCAGGGGGACGGGCGGAGGCGCCGCCGACGAGATCCCTCTCAGGCGCTCGGGGCGGTCGGCCGTCTTGTCGAGCCTCCACAGGATGAGGGCTCCGGGCAAGGCGAGCAGAGGCATCAGGGCCCAGAAGGGCCGGCCCCCCAGGGCCGCCCGCAGAGGCAGGAAGACGGCGGGGTTCACCGCGAAGGCGACCGACCACGTCGCCTGATAGAGGCTGAGGTAGCGGCCGCGAGCCTCCGGGGGAGCCCAGTCCGCCACGAAGGCCATCTGCTGGGGAGACGAGAGGATCTCGCCCGCCGTGTACACGAGCACGGCCAGCAGGAACCACGCCCAGTGGAGCACCAGGCCCATCATCCCGAAACCGGTGCCCACGAGGGCGAGGCCGAACGCGGCGAGGCGCAGCCGACGCCATCCCCGGAGGCGCTCGACGATCGAGATCTCGAAGAGCGCGATGAGCGCGCCGTTTGTCCCCACCAGCAGCCCGAACACCAGCGAGGGGTAGCCCGCATCCTGGATGATGGTGAGGGGGAGAACGCTCAGCTGCGAGCAGAACATCAGGGTCAGGACGAAGCCCGCCGCCGTGGCCTGGAGGAAGACGCCGTCGCGGAACGGGTTGGCCGGGCCCTTCCCCGGAGCCCGCGCCGGGCGAGGGACGACGTCCGGGCTCGCCGACGCGTCCGCCCGAGGCTCCACCGGACGCGTCTCCGGAACGGCCAGGAACACGACGGCCCCGAACGCCAGGGTGGTCAGGCCGTCGCCGATGAAGAGCAGCCGCCAGCTCCAGTCGGCGAGGGCTCCCCCGACGGTCATCCCGACCGCCCATCCGACGTTGACCACCATCCGCAGGCCGGCGAACCCGCTCGCCCGCTGGGCGGAGGGCAGGAGGTCGCCGATCAGGGCCGACGACGCGGGCCGGTAGAGGTCGGCCACGAACCCGAAAGCGAGGAGGAGGGGCACGAACGCGTGGACCGACCGGGTCACCCCCATGCCCAGCGCCAGCAGCCCCGAGCCCACGAGGCTCGTGAGGAGCGTCCGCCTCCGTCCGAGGCGGTCGGTGAGGTATCCGCCGGCGAGGAGCGACACGAGCGATCCCACCCCGAACGCGAGGAGGAGACGGGCCGCCTCGCCTTCCGACATGTGGAAGTCGCGCAGGAGCACGAGGGTGAGGTAGGGGACGATGAGCCCCCCGATCCTGTTCACGAGCGTTCCCACGATGAGAAGACGCACCGGCCGGGGGAAGCGACCCACGATGCGCAGGGGGCTCTCGAGCATGGGAACGGCCCACTCTAAGGGCGGCGCCCGGGCCCGCCAATCAGGCGATCAAAAGTTGCCGACGACGCCGCCGGGGGGGAAGGGGGTGCCGCGCCGCCTCGGCCGAGCGCGGCGAGGCTCTTGACCTCGTCGCCCTCGTCCGCATGTAATGAGCGCTCGTTCCGGGAAGGAGCCCTCATGCACAAGCTCGTCCTCCTGCGCCACGGTGAGAGCCAGTGGAACCTCGAGAACCGGTTCACGGGCTGGACCGACGTCGATCTCTCGCCGCGGGGGGTCGAGGAGGCCCAGGCGGCGGCGGACCTGCTCCGCAAGGAAGGCTACGCCTTCGACGTGGCCCACACCTCGGTCCTCAAGCGCGCGATCCGGACGCTGTGGATCACCCTCGACGGGATGGACCTGATGTGGATCCCGGTGAGGAGGAGCTGGCGGCTCAACGAGCGTCACTACGGGGCGCTCCAGGGCCTGAACAAGGCGGAGATGGCGAAGAAGTTCGGCGACGAGCAGGTCAAGATCTGGCGACGTTCCTACGCCACGCCCCCTCCCGCGCTCGAGCCCGACGACGAGCGCCACCCGGGGCTCGATCCGCGCTACGCGCTCCTCACGAAGGACCAGCTCCCCCTCTCCGAGGCGCTCAAGAACACCGTGGAGCGCTTCCTGCCCTACTGGCACGACGCGATCGTCCCCGACCTCCGATCCGGCCGTCGAGTGATCGTCGCCGCCCATGGCAACAGCCTGCGCGCCCTCGTCAAGCACCTCGACGCCATCTCGGAGGACGAGATCGTGGGCCTGAACATCCCGACCGGGATCCCGCTCGTCTACGAGCTCGACGCAGACCTCGCCCCCATCCGCCACTACTACCTCGGCGACGCCCTCGCCGCGAAGAAGGCGGCGGAGGCGGTGGCGAAGCAGGCTTCCCGAGGGTGAGCCGACGAAACACGGCGTGACCAGCACGACGGACGCCCCCACCCGTCGCGGCATCACCCTGCGCGTCGCCTCTGGGGTCGTGGGCCTCCTCGCCGTCGTCGTCGCCGCGAGCGCGGGGTGGATCACCATCCGACTCCGGGCGAGCCTTCCCCGGCTCGAGGGAGAGGTGGCGCTTGCGGGTCTGGACGGAGTCGTCCGGATCGAGCGCGACGAGCATTCGGTGCCGGTGGTGCGCGGAACGAGCCGGCTCGACGTGGCGCGGGCGACGGGCTTCCTCCACGCGCAGGAGCGATTCTTCCAGATGGACCTGCTGCGGCGACGCGCGGCCGGCGAGCTCGCGGAGCTCGTGGGGTCGGGCGCGCTCGACGTGGACCGCGGCGTCCGAGTGTTTCGTCTGCGGGCGGTGGCGCGCCGGGCGGTCGCGTCCCTTCGGACGGAGCGGGCGCTCCTCGAGGCCTACACCGCGGGCGTCAACGCCGGCCTTGAGGCCCTGGGCGGGGTGCCCTTCGAGTACGTGCTGCTGCGCGCGTCGCCGCGGGCGTGGGAGACCGAGGACTCCATGCTGTGCGCCCTCGCCATGTTCGTGACGCTCCAGGGCCGGGCTCCCGAGGACGAGTCGAGGCTCGGCGCGCTCCACGACCTGCTGCCGCCGGAGCTGTTCGCGTTTCTCGCACCGCTGGGCACGGAGTGGGACGCCCCCCTGGAGGGAGAGGCCTACTTCCAGCACCCCGTGCCCGGCCCGGACGTCTTGGACCTCCGGACGCGGGCGCCACGCGTCGACACGCGAGGGCGAGCCAAGAGCGGCGGTCCCTGGGCCTCGTTCCTGCCCGCCGACGCGATCGTTCCCGGGAGCAACAACTGGGCGGTTGCCGGCGCCCACACCGTGCACGGCGGCGCGCTCCTCGCCAACGACATGCACCTGGGACTCTCCGTGCCGAACACGTGGTATCGCGCTTCCCTCGTCTTTCCCACGACTGCGGGCGGGGAAAGGCGGGTCACGGGGGTGATGCTCCCCGGGGCGCCGTTCGTGGTCGCCGGGAGCAACGGGCGCGTCGCCTGGGGCTTCACCAACAGCCAGGGCGACTGGGCCGACCT
>Ga0326597_10008291_pt1 | contig 14045 bp, 8 predicted proteins | sample RVTome_12_FD_203789 | JGI IMG/M metagenome (GOLD analysis project Ga0326597, IMG submission 203789) | Soil microbial communities from uranium-contaminated site in the Upper Colorado River Basin, Wyoming, United States - RVT100D185 | ecosystem: Environmental > Terrestrial > Soil > Contaminated >... | reverse complement strand
GCGGGAAGAAACGGCCGCCGGTCGCGTCCCAGGAAGGATGCTGACCCCGCCCATCGCGGCCCCGATCGAAACCCCGGCTCGAACCCATTGACCTGACCCCTGATCGAAACTGTTGAAGAGGAGCGTCCCATGTTCACCACGCAATTGCTGGTCGCCGCCCTGTTCTCGACCGCCCTGGCCCAAACCGGGCAGGAGGACTTCGAGTTCGCGACCGTCGAAGACCGCACGATCACGCTCGAGTTCGCCGAGCCGGGTGGAACACCCCTGGCCGACCTGGTCGCGTTCGCCCAGACCGTCGTCGGCGTTCCGCTGGACTACGACGAGCGGGACCTGAAGGACGTCGCACTGACCGTCCACGGGGCGAAGTCGCTCGACCGGGCCGACTTCTGGTACTACTTCCAGGCCCTGCTGAGGGCCCATGATTTCATCGTCGTGCCGTACGGCAATGTGCTGGCGCCAAACCAGCGGGTCTCCGGTCCAGACACTGGCTTCTTCGCGATCCGGCCCTCCGCCGGAGGCGCCGGTGGAAAGTCCAGGCCGGGCTACATCAAGTCACAGGCAAGGGTGGTGACACCGGACGAACTGAAGGATTTCCGCCATGACGTGGGCATCGTGCTGACCACTTCGTTCATGTTGGAGCACGTGAACGTCCAGGAAGCGGCCAACATGCTGCAGACCTACTTCACCGATCCGATGCTCGAAAGCGTACGCGCGGTCAGTAACTCGAACAGCCTGGTGGTCACCGGCTTCGCGCAGACGCTCTGCGGACTCCAGGAACTGATCGAGCTGATCGACGTGGAGCCGGCCGCGCCGGAGCGGGAACTGAAGCGCGTCGTGCTCGAGTACGCCGTGGCCGATGAGGTCAAGCCGGTCATCGTGAGAATGATCGCCTCCGAAGCCGAAACAGTCGATCCGCGCCAGCCCCGTGCGGCCGGCACGGCCTCGAGCCCGCCGCCTCCGGCTTTGGAAGTGGATCCGCGCACGAATTCCCTGCTGATCCTGGCGACCGGTCCGATGCATGAGCGGGTCTCGCGGTTGATCGAGAAGCTCGACGTGGCGACCGTTTCCACTGGCGAGACGATCGTGCTCCCGTTGAAAAACGCGGCGGCCTCCGATCTGGCCCAAACGCTGAACGCGTGGATTCGCGCGACCGGCGCCGTGACGGTCAGCGTGGTCGCCCACGAGGCTTCCAACGCCCTGCTGATCACCGCCTCCGAAAAGCAGCTGCCGGCCGTGCGCAAACTGGTCGAGCAGCTGGATATTCCCAGCCGCCAGGCCGCGGCCGGCGGGGAGCTGAAGGTCGGGCTGTTCTAGGTTCCCGGCCGCTCCCATACGCTGCGTCCATCCGCGTTCCGGTTCACTTCGTCAAGTAGCCGGCGATGAAGTAGAAACAGCTCAGCCGGGCGGTGCCGCCCGCGTCCCGCTCGAGCACCACTTCGCTGCCCGGAGCGAACTTCAGTCCGACCGCCGAGCCGGTGCTGCTGTTGAAGGCCGGCACCGAGAGCTGCCAGGGAATCACCAGCGTGCCCTGCTTGGCTCCCGGCTTGCGCCAGACCAGGTTCGGTTCCGGGAAGAGCTCCCTCAGGCGCTTGACCGTGCGGAAATCGGTGATGACCAGCCAGCGGTCCTCGGGCACGGTGTAGATCACCTCGGAGTCGCCCTGCTTGCGAAACTCGGCGATGCCCGTTTCGTTCACGATCTCGCTCGCCACCGACGGAGGCCAGTTGCCGGCGGAAGGCTCGGGCTGGGCCTGTCCCTCGGCGAAGTTCCCGGCCAGCACCAGCCCGGCCGAGAGACCGACCAGCGCCATCAGAATGCTCTGTTTCATGAGTCATGCCTTTCTGGTATTCGCATCTCAGGTGAATGGGGTGAATGGGGTGAATGGGGTGAATCGCGTGAATCGGCGGAGTCACCGGAGTCAGCGAGCGAATCGTGCATGATAACCATCCAGCGGCCGGATCCCCGCGTCCCCGGCGCGCTTGACTTCGCAAAGATCCTCGCTTTTGATCCGCCGCATGAGCGCTCCCTCGCTGGATCGGCACAAGATCTCGTTCGTCCTGCTGGAAGGCATCCACGAGAGCGCCGTGGAGACGCTGGCGAGGGCCGGCTACACGAATGTCGTGCGCTACCCGGGGGCGCTCGAGGGAGCCGCGCTGGCGAAAGCCGTGTCGAAGGCGCACTTCCTGGGCATCCGCTCCCGCTCCCGCATGACCGCCGAGGTTCTCGCGGGCGCCGGGCGTCTCAACGCCATCGGCTGCTTCTGCATCGGCACCAATCAGGTCGATCTGGAAGCGGCGCGCGGCGCCGGGATTCCGGTCTTCAACGCGCCGTTTTCGAATACCCGCAGCGTGGCGGAGCTGGTCGTGGGCGAGATCATCCTGCTGATGCGCGGCATCTTCGAGAAGAACGCCGCCCTGCATCGCGGGCAATGGCGAAAGTCGGCCCGCGACTCCTTCGAAGTGCGAGGCAAGCTGCTCGGCATCGTCGGCTACGGCCATATCGGCACCCAGGTCGGCATCCTGGCCGAAGCCCTCGGCATGCAGGTGCTCTATTACGACATCGAGAAAAAGCTGTCGCTCGGCAACGCCCGCCGGGCGGCATCGTTGGAGCAGCTCCTGGACGAGGCCGACGTGGTCACGCTGCATCTTCCCGAGACCCCCATGACCCGCGGCCTGTTCGGGACTTCACAGTTCGAGTGCATGCGTCCGGGCGCAGTGCTGATCAACACGTCACGGGGCAGCGTGGTCGAGATCGACGCGCTGGTCGCGAGCCTGCGGTCCGGAAGACTGCGCGGCGCCGCGCTGGACGTCTTCCCCCAGGAGCCCCAGTCCGCCCAGGAGGAATTCCTCTCGCCGCTCCGCGACTTCGACAACGTGCTGCTGACGCCCCACGTCGGCGGCTCGACGCTGGAGGCCCAGCGCAACATCGGGGCCGAGGTCGCCGAGAAGCTCCTGCGCTACAGCGACAACGGATCCACCATTGCGGCCGTCAACTTCCCGCAGGTCGCCCTGCCGGAACTCGCCGGCAAGCACCGCCTGCTCCACATTCACCGGAACATCCCGGGGATCATGGCCCGGGTCAATGGCGTCTTTTCGGACCGTCGGATCAACATTGCCGGCCAGGCCCTGCAAACCGACAGCGAGATCGGGTACGTGGTCATCGATATCGATCAGGAGCACAGTCAGACGGCTCTCAGGCTGCTGAAGCAGATTCCGGGGACGCTGCGCTGTCGGGTGTTGCATTGACCTGCTAACTTGGTGGCCATGGTATCGGCCCTCGCACCGCTCGCACCGCTCGCCCCGCTCACATGGTTCCTGATGGCCTTCCCGGTCGGCGCGCCAGCCCCGCATCCCCCGCCGCGCCCGCCGCGCATCGAGACCGAGGTGCTCCCTTTCCTGAGGACCCATTGCGTGGAATGCCACGGCGGACGGAAGACCGAGGCGGACCTGAACCTCCTGCGCGTCGTCAATGAGCGCCGGGCCGGCGCGGCGCTCTGGCGCGACGTGCGCGACATGCTTCTGCTTGGGGAGATGCCTCCCGAAGGGCAGCCCGCGCCCACCGAACAGGAGCGCGCCCTGGTGCTCGAGTGGATCTCCCGGACGCTGGCCGCGCTTCCCGAGGAGCGCCCTCCCGCCAGCCTGCGCCGGCTGAGCCGCTTCGAATACGAGAACACGATTCGAGATCTGCTCGGGGTGCACTTCGATGCCGCCCGCTGGCTGCCTTTCGACGAGGTCGGCAACGGGTTCGACAACCAGACGGCTGCGCTGGCCCTGTCCGACCTGTCGTTCGAGAAGTTCTTCGAAGCGGCCGAGGAGATCGCCTCCCGGGCGATCGTTGATGACGCGCCGGCCGGCCCGGCCGTAAGGCGCTATCTGCCGCTCGAGATGAACGGCACCACGAAGGGTCACCAGATCCGGCCCACGCTGTTTTCCCTGTCGACGAATGGCGCGGCGCGGTTCGACGTGCCGCTGCAAGGAGGCGGCGTCTACCGCCTGAGGGTGCGCGCCCACGCGGACCAGGCCGGACCCGAGCCGGCCCGCATGCAGTTGCGCGCGGACGGACGGGTGCTGAAGACCTTCGACGTCCAGGCGGCGTCCGGACAGCCGGCGGTCCAGGTCGTGCGCGCCGAGCTGAAGGCCGGCGAGCACAGTCTGGAGGTCGCCTTCATCAACGACTACTATGCGCCCGCCGATCCCGATCCGGGCGACCGCGATCGGAATCTCCACCTCCACTGGGTCGAAGTGGAAGGCCCGCTCGGGCCGCCGGCCGAAAGCGTCTTCTTGCGGCGCCTGCTGGATTCGGTTCGCGGCCGACCCGATCCGCTCGCCGCCGCGCTGTCGCAGATCGCCACCCGCGCCTGGCGCCGGCCGGTCACCGATTCCGAACTGTGGCGGCTCCTCGCGCTGGCTCGCCCGGGCGAACCACTGTCGCGCTCGCTGCGGCGGGCTCTGGCGGCCATCCTGGTCTCGCCCCATTTCCTGTTCCGGGTGGAACCACTGAAGGAAGAGGCGCTGGACAAAGCCTCGCTCGAGCCGATGCCCCTCGCGACCCGGCTCTCCTACTTTCTGTGGAGCAGCATGCCGGACGCCGAACTCTTCCGGGCGGCCCGCGAGGGCGGACTCGACCGCCCCGAACAGCGCGCCGCAGAGGTGCGGCGCATGCTGCGAGATGCCCGCAGCAGCGCGCTGGTCTCGAGTTTCGCCGGCCAGTGGCTGAAGCTCGGCCAGCTCGAGCGCGCGGAACCCGATCCGAGGACCTTTCCGGACTTCGACGCGGACCTCGAGCAGGCCCTGTTCCTGGAGACCACCCGGTTGTTCGAGGCGGTGCTGCGTGAGGGACTCGGGGTGCGCACGCTGCTCACGGCCGACTTCACGTTCCTGAACGAGCGTTCGGCCCGGCACTACGGGATCGAGGGCGTGGCCGGGCGGCACCTGCGCCGGGTGCCGCTGCCGCCGGGACACGCCTCCGGCCTGCTGGCCCACGCCGGCATCCTGACGCTGACCAGCGAACCGAACCGGACGTCGGCGGTGAAGCGCGGCAAATGGGTGCTCGAGGTGCTCCTCGACCAGCCTCCGCCGCCGCCCCCGCCTTCCGTGACCGCCCTCGAACAGAGCGCGCCCGCCGAACGGGGCGGCACGCTGCGCCAGCGCATGGAACGCCACCGCGAGGATCCCGATTGCGCGAGCTGCCACGCGACGATGGACCCGATCGGATTCGGGCTGGAGAACTACGGGCCCACCGGCCGATTTCGGATGCTCGACAACGGCCTGCCGATCGATGCCTCCGGAGTGCTGCCCGACGGCCGTTCGTTCGACGGCCCGGACGAACTGCGCGCGCTGATCGCGGCCGACTCCGCCTTCGTCAAGAGCCTGGCCCGCCACCTGGCCGTGTACGCCCTGGGACGCGCGCTGTCGGCCGCCGAGCGGATCGACCTCGAGGAACGACTCGAGCCGCTGGGCCAGGACCCCACGCTTTTCGACCTGATCCTCTGCATCGTGGAGCTCGATGCCTTTCGCGGGGTCTCGACCCGCTCGACCCTCCCGAACAAGAGACTCCCGGCATGAAACCGATCTCCCGCCGAACCGTTTTGAAAGGCGCCGGCGTGGCGCTGTCGCTGCCGGCGCTGCAGGCCATGAGTCCGCTCGCGGCGCACCCGTCCATCAAGCTGGCGGAGACCGGCCAAGGCGCTCCGCTGCGACTGGCCTTCGTGTACGTGCCGAACGGCATCTACATGCCCGACTGGCTGCCGGAGCGGATCGGCCGGGAGTACGCGCTGGCGCCTTCGCTCGAGCCGCTGGCCGGGCTGCGGGAGGAGTTCCTGCTGCTCTCCGGCCTGGCCCACGACAAGGCCCGGGCCAACGGCGACGGACCCGGCGACCACGCCCGCGCCGCGGCCGCCTTCCTGACCGCCGCGCAGCCGTTCAAATCGGAAGGCGACCGGATTCATGCCGGTCTCTCGGTCGATCAGCTCGCGGCCCGAGCGATCGGCGGACGGACCCGGTTGCGCTCGCTGGAACTCGGTTGCGAGGCTGGGCGCCAGTCGGGTCAATGCGACTCCGGCTACGCCTGCGCCTACTCCAACAACATCTCCTGGATGAGCGCCTCGACCCCGACGGCCAAGGAGACCCGGCCGGAACTGGTCTTCGACCGGCTGTTCGCCACTGATCAGCAGGGACGGACCGCGGAACAGATCCATGACCGGCTGCTGTCCCGCAGGAGCATTCTCGACCTGGTGCGAGCGGACGCCCGCGACCTCGAACGGCGCCTGGGAGCCGAAGACCGCCGCCGGCTGGATGAGTACCTGCAGTCGACGCGCGAACTCGAGCGCAGGATTCTATCAAGTCTGGCGCCTCGGGCGCCCCTTGCAACGGAGCGAAGCGCCCGGCCGCGCGCCGGCTCGCCGGAGCGTCCCGAGGAGATCGAGGAATATCCCGATCGGGTGCGTGCGATGTACGACCTGCTCGCGCTTGCCTTCCAGACCGACTCGACCCGCATCGCCACCTTGATGCTGGCCAACGAAGGCAGCGGGCGAACCTATCCATGGATCGACGTGCGCGAGGGGCACCACGCCGCCTCCCACCATCAAAACGATCCGGAGAAGATCGACATGCTCCGGCGCATCGATCGATTCCATACGCGGGAGCTGGCTCGCTTCCTGAAGATCCTGCGGGACACCGAGGAGGGATCGGGCCGCCTGCTCGATCATTGCATGATCGTCTACGGAAGTGGCCTGGCGGACGGCAACCGGCACACCCATCACGACCTGCCGATCCTGCTGGCCGGCCGCGGCGCTGGCACGCTCGAGCCCGGCGCCCACCTGCGCTTTCCCCGGGAGACTCCCGCCGCCAATCTGTTCCTCGCGCTGCTCGATCGGCTGGGGATCTCGCTGCCGCGTTTCGGCGATTCCACCGGGAGACTGAGCGGCCTCGGCCCATCCAAAGGCGAACTCGACGGATCGGATGGATGACCGAAGACGCGGATCTCCAGGCGGCTGAGGACCAGGCTTTCGATGAATACGTCGCCGCCGCTCGCCGCGGGGAGGTCGAGGAGGTGCAGCGCTTCTGCGAGCGGCACGGCGATCGATCCGGGAGGCTGAAAAAGCGCATCGAGGCGCTCTGCTGGCTGATCGACGGTCATCGCGGCACGGCCTCGCGGGAGGATCCCCCGCCCTTCGAACGGCTCGGCGACTACCGGTTGGTCCGGCGCCTGGGCGAGGGAGGGATGGGCGTGGTCTTCCTGGCGGTCCAGGAATCGCTCGGCCGGGAGGTCGCGCTCAAGGTGATCCGGCCGGAACGCTCCGGCTCACGGCGGGCTGCCCGGCGCTTCGACCGGGAGGTCGCGGCGGTGGCCCGGCTGCAGCACCCGAACATCGTGACCGTGTTCGGTACCGGCGAGGAGCAGGGCGTGCGCTACCTGGCCATGGAATACGTCCGCGGCCTCGGTCTGGATCGAGTGCTGGAGCAGGCCAAGGAGCGCGGCGAGACCGTGCCCTTGAAACGAGCGCTTCGAATCGCACAACAGATTGCGCTGGCGCTCGAGGCCGCGCATGCCTGCGGCATCATCCACCGCGACGTCAAGCCTTCGAACATCTGGATCTCGGAGTGGAACGACAGCGCCAAGCTGATGGACTTCGGGCTGGCCCGGGATCTTGGCGAAGGCGACTCCAGCCTGACCCAGGGCTTCACCGGTTCGCCGAGCTACGCCGCTCCCGAGCAGATCGATGCGGCGGCCGGGGAGATCGGCGCCGCCACCGACATCTACGCCCTGGGTGTGACGCTCTACGAGCTGGTCACGGGACGGGTGCCGTTTCAGGGCGACACCACCGAACAGTTGTTCCAACTGGTTCTGTTGACGGACCCACTCCCTCCCAGGCGGCACAATCCGGGCCTGCCCCGGGACGTGGAGACGGTCCTCTTCAAGGCCCTGGAGAAGGCGCCCCGCCGGCGGTACCCGAGCGCCGCCGAATTTGCGAGCGATCTGGACGCGATCCTGGCGCTGCGGCCGATCGCCGCCCGCCCGGCCAGCCGGCTGCATCGTTCGTTGCGCTTGATCCGGCGGCACCGGCGCGCCAGCGGGGTGATCGGCGCGCTGCTGCTGGTGCTGCTGGTCGGGTTCGCGATGCTGTTCGCGCAGCACCGCCGGGACAGCGAGGCGTTCGAGGCAGAGTGGACCGCCGCGGAGCGCTTCGTCGCTGCGGGCGACATCGAACGGGCCTTCTCGGCGCTCGACCGGGCGCTCGCGCACCAGCCGGGCGACTCTCGCACCCTGCTGCGGCGGCAAGAGCTGGAACTGCGGCAAAACCAGGCGCGGATCGAGCAGGCGCTGGCGCGTGCCGGCCTTGCGCTCGACGCCTACCGGGCCAGCCGGAAGGCGCTCGATCGGAGACGGGCCGAGTTGAAACCGCTGCTCGAGTCCGCGCGCGGCCGCTATGTCGGACCGGAGCAAACCCGGATGATCTCGAGCGTTCAGCGCGCCGTGAACGCCGGCCAGCGCGACGCCGACGAGCAGTTCTTCGCCTGCCTGGCGGCCGGACGCGCCGCGTCGCTCCTGGCCGGCGACAGCCCTGCCGCTCGTGAATTGATGGCCGAGCTGTACCTCGAGAAGTGGCGCGAGTCGGTCGCCGCGCGAAACCATGCGGAGGCGCTGTTCTATCAGGGCCGGGTGGAGGAGAACGACGTCGAAGGGCGGCACACCGAGGAACTGCGCGGTCTCGGCCTCGTCTCGATCCGGTCGGAACCGGCCGCGGAGGCCTTCCTGTTCCAGTACCTGCCCCAGAGCAGCTTGATCCCGGACGGCGACGAGCGCCTGGTGCCGGTGCCTCTGGGCGGCCCATCCGGAGAGGTCACTCCGGGCACGCACGCCCTGCGAGTGGTCCGGTCCGAGCCGCCGCTGGACACGAACGACCTGGTGCTCGAGATCGAGGGGCATCCGGTCGAGGACCTGGTGCTGGTGGCGAAGGGACAGGGCGAGATCCAGGCCTTCGATCGCCTGCTCGCGATCGACGGAATCCCGGTCCGGGGCGAGGACGACGTGATCGAGGCCCGCCACAAGGATGGAGGGGGACGGGACGGCCAGCCGCTGGTACTGCAGTTCCAGCGCGACGGCCGGACGTTCGAGGTGCAGCAGAGCTCCTTTGGCGCGTTCGGCATCACCGCCCTGTCGGCCGAGAGACTGCTGCGCGAAGTCGAGGTCGACGCGCTGGTCTATCGGGCCGGCGCGCTGGAGGAGCTGCGGCTTCCGGCGGGACTCGAGACGCGCCTCACCGCGGCACCGCTCTTGATCTCGCCCGACTGCCACATCGGGGTCACGCCCTTGATCGACCTGAGCCTTCCGCCCGGTTCGTATCTGCTGCTGCTGCGCGCCGAGGGCTGCATCGATCAGCGCTATCCGTTCGTGCTCGAGCGGAAGGGCCGCGCGGAAGTGACCGTTTTGCTCGAGCCGCTCGAGCACCAGCGCGACGACTTCGTCTACGTTCCGCCGGGGATGCTCGCGACCGGCGGAGATCCGGAGGCGCAATCGGCATTCGGCGAGGACCGGCTGCAGGTGGCGGGCTTCTGGATCATGGATCGCCCGGTGACCTGTTCCGAGTACCTGGAATTCCTGAACGCTCCGGGGACCCGGGAGTGGATCCGCTCCGAGCGCGAGGCCGTCGGCTTTCCCCGCCTGCTCTCCAACCTGCAGTCCGGCGGCTTCTGGCCGCGCGCGGCCGACGGGCTCTATCGGCTGGATCCCCGCGAGGCCGACTGGCCGGTGTACGGCATCTCGCTGATCGACGCCCTGGCCTACGTGCGCTTCATGAACGCCCGGGCCGAGGCCTCAGGAAGTCAGGAACGTTATGGGCTGCCGACCGAGCTGGAATGGGAGTGGGCGGCGCGCGGCGCCGATCAGCGCGCTTTCACCTTCGGCGAACGCTTCGTCCCGCTCTGGACCGATACGTTGTTCGGCCGGCCCGAGGCCCATCCCGAACCGGTCCGCAGCCATCCGATCGACGAATCGCCGTTTGGCGTCTTCGACCAAAACGGCGCGGTGTCCGAATGGTGCGACGGGCCCCCGGAGCAGGAGATGTATCCATTGCGCTCCTCCTCCTGGGCGAATGCCAACGCGACCTTCTACCGGCTGGCCACCAGGATCCACGCCGCCCGCAACCACACCTCGCCCGGCACCGGCCTGCGGCTGGTGATTCGCTTCCCCGGAGACTGAGCTTGTTCCGGTTCGCCGGATTGAGGTACAGTGCGGCGCTCTGGACCTCTGGATGCCGCACTCACCATGAATCGATCGACTCGATCAAGGGTCCAAACGGCCCCCGGACGGCCGGCGGCGCCGCCCGGCGCCCGGCGCAACGCGCGGATCCGAGCCCTGTGCCTGCTCTCGGTCTACCTCCTGATGATCGTTCATCTCGTTCATTGGAAGGTCTCGGGGCGCACGCTGGCGCCGCTCGAGCTCAACGAGGTGATGTACACGCTCGAACTCGGCATCGTGACCGCGGGCTTCCTGTTCATGGCCCTGGCGGTGGTGGCAACGCTCGTGTTCGGCCGCTTCTTCTGCGGCTGGGGCTGCCACATGCTGGCGCTTCAGGATCTCTGCGCCTGGCTGCTCCGGAAGTTCTCGATGCGCCCCCGGATCCTGCGCTCCCGGCTGCTGCTCTGGGTGCCGGTCGTGGCCTTGCTCTACATGTTCGCCTGGCCCCAGGTCACCCGCGTGATGGAGGGCCGGCCGTGGTCGAAACTGCACCTGGCCACCGACCAGTCCGGCTGGGCCTCGTTCATCACCGAGAACTTCACGCGCAATCTGCCCGGACCGGGGATCATGCTGCTGACCTTCGCGCTCTGCGGCTTCGCCATCGTGATCGTGCTCGGATCGCGCAGCTTCTGCCGCTACGGCTGCCCCTACGGGGTGTTGTTCGGTCTGGTCGACCGCCTCGCGCCGGGACGCATCCGGGCCGCCGGCGGCTGCCAGATGTGCGGAACCTGCACGGCCCACTGCACCTCGCACGTCCGCGTCCATGAAGAACTGGCGCGCTATGGCACGGTGGTGGATCCGAACTGCCTGCGCGACCTCGACTGCGTGAAGCTCTGTCCCAACGACGCGATCCGCTACGGATTCGGCGCGCCGGCCCTGTTCCCGTTGCTCGGGGGCCGGCGCGGCGAGACCGCCGTCTTGAAGCCGAAGGCCTTCTCCCTGCCCGAGGAACTGGGCCTGCTGCTGATCCTGGTCGCGTGCATGTTCATCTTCCGCGGGCTCTATGACCTGGTTCCGTTCCTGATGACGATCGGTCTCGGGCTGGTGGTCGCGGCCTGCCTGATCTTCGCCCTGCGGGTGTTCAGACGGTCCGAGGTCCGGTTCATCGGCTTGACCTTGAAGAGCGATGGGCGCGTGCTCCTGGCCGGCCACGCCTTTCTGCTGTTCTGTCTGCTGCTGCTGGGCCTGTGCGCCCACTCGGCGTTCATTCGCCATCACGAGTTCCAGGGTGCGCGCCTGCATCGCCTGGTGATGACCTCGGAGCATCCCGAACCGACGCGCGCGGCCGCGGCCATCGCCCATCTCGAACAGGCCCACCGCTTCGGCCTGCTTTCGAGCGACCGCACCGACCGCGCACTGGTGGAACTGCTGCTGAGGGAGCGGCAGTTCTCGCGGGCCCGGGCGCCGCTCCTGCGGCGCATCGAGCGCAACCGCTCCGATCACCATCCGCGCGTGCAGCTGGCGGAGATCTACATGCTCGAGAATCGGCGCCCGGAGGCGCTGCGCCAGCTCGGGCTCGCGCTGCGCCTGGCGCCGGATGATTTCAACGCCCACTTCGACCTGGGCGGCCTGCTGATCGAGAGCGGCCGCGCCGCGGACGCGCTGCCCCACCTGGAGAAGTGCGTGGAACTGCATCCCGACTTCGCCGACGCCCGCCTCAATCTCGGCGTCGCGCTGGCCGAGCTCGGGCAGTTCGAGCGGGCCGGCTCGGAGGTTCAACGGGCGCGCAGCCTGAACCCGGACGATCCGCAGATCCGCGCATTCGAACGGCACCTCGACGACCTCAAATCGACGTCGAGCCGCGGAAGCGCGAAGCCGGCCGGCCAGTAGAGCTATCATGGGCGCTCCCCTTGCAAGTGAGGGCAGTGGAGGCCGCGCCCATGACCACGACGATTCCGTTCAGAATGCTCGCGGCGCTGGTCGCCGGCGCGCTGATCCTTCCGGCTCCGGCCCGGGCTGCACGCTGGATCGTCGAGAAGGGAGGCGAGTTCCCCACCATTCAGGCTGCGGTCGACGCCGCCGGCCCGGGCGATCGAATCCTCGTGAGGCCCGGCGTGTACCAGGAGAACGTGATCATCCCGGCCAACAAGAGCGGCCTGCGGCTGAAGGCCGTGGGCGCGGTGGTGATCGAGGCGCGGGCCGCGTTGGGGCTCGGCCAGGGACCCGGCCTGTGGATCGACTGCGCCGGCGTGACCGTGGAGGGCTTCAGGATCCAGAACGCGGCCGCCGATCCGAATCCCCCCTATCGCGATGGACACGGCATCCAGACCACCCGCGAGGGATTGACGCTCCTGAGCGTCCACTTCCGGAACAATGCGGCCGCCGCGCTCATGGCCCCGGCCGGCGCCGGCACGACGATCCAGGGCGGTTCGTCATCGGGTGACGCCAGGCCGCTCGAGATCACCGGCGACAACGTCGTGGTGCGCGAGTTCGAGGTCGACTCGCCGGACCAGGGCGGCCTGCTGTTCTCCGGCAACTCGATTTCGGTGTCGAAATGCCGCATCACGAACTGCGACGGCCCGGCGATCGATCTCAGCGGCCCGTCCGCGCTGATCTTCGGGAACCAGGTCACGAGCTGCCGGGGCCCGGGGATCAAGGTCACCGGAAGCTGGGCCAAGATCCGCAAGAACACGGTTCGTTCGGCGCGCGACGATGGCGTCCTGGTCGAAGGCCACGATACGATCTGCAATGACAACCGGATCCTCCACACCGCGTCGGGCGCCGGCGTCCGGCTGATCGGCGACGACCAGACCGCGCGCGGCAACGAAGTGCGCCATAGCGCGGCGGCGGGGTTGCTGGTCGCGGGGGAGAACGCCGGCGTGCATGACAATCTGGTCGTGGGTCCCTCCGGGGGGCCGGGCCTCCAGGTCGTCGGAGATCACCCGCTGATCACCGGCAACCGGGTGCAGGACGCGCTCGACGATCAATCCGGGATCCAGTTGCAAGGCGTTGTCACGAGCGGCCTGCTGGACGGCAACCGGGTCGAGAATGTCTCGAACTCCGGGATCGTGGTCGCCTCGGACTGTTTCAACCTGACGCTCCGGAACAACGTCGTCGTGGGGGCCGGCAACGAGGCCGAGGCGGGCTACGTGATCCGAGGCGGCAGCCACCTGCTTTTCGGCAACACCGCGCGCGGCAACGCGGGCGACGGTTTCAACGTCCTGGGCGAAGGCATCGTGCTGAACGGCAACCTCTCCGTCCGCAATGGTCGCGACGGCTACGACCTCGAGGGCGGCAGCGAGATCACCGTGAACGAGAATCGGGCCCGGAAGAACGGCGCCGAGGGCGTGGAGAACAACGCCGCCGGGACCGTCATCACCGACAATTGGTCAAAGCAGAACCGGATCGATTTCGCCAACGACAACCTGGTGACGACCTTCACCGGCAACGCCAGCGGCGACGGTTCGGATGACACGACCCTGCCCGAGATCGATTGAGACGCGAAGCGGCCGCGCCGGCAAAACCGGCGCGACCGCCGCTCAAATGGTCAGCTTTGCCTTCCAGAGCCTACTTCGGGGTTCTCCGGATCTGCGGGCAGAACACCAGGTCGGTGATCGCTCCGGAGGTGTCCAAGTGCAGCACGGCACGGCTCACATTGGGCTGCCCCGGCATGATCGTTTCCACCGAGTTGTCGCCCAGGCCGACCAGCGGAACCGTCGACAACAGGTTGTTGTCCTTGTCGAAGAACCGCCAGAACGAACCGGGATTCTCCACGTCCAGCACCGAGATCTCCTCGAAGATCACCGGAGTCGCGAACTGGATGATGATCTTCCCGCCGGCAGCCTCGTCGTTGGGATCGTCGACCA
>Ga0326597_10008290_pt1 | contig 14045 bp, 16 predicted proteins | sample RVTome_12_FD_203789 | JGI IMG/M metagenome (GOLD analysis project Ga0326597, IMG submission 203789) | Soil microbial communities from uranium-contaminated site in the Upper Colorado River Basin, Wyoming, United States - RVT100D185 | ecosystem: Environmental > Terrestrial > Soil > Contaminated >... | reverse complement strand
GGCATACGTCAGGCGCTGGCCGACGTCCCACCCGAGCTCACCGCCGATATTTGCGATTCCGGAATCTACCTGACCGGCGGCGGCGCACTGCTCGATCGGCTCGATGCGAGGCTCTCGCAGGAGACCGGAGTCAAGTACAAGATCGCTGAAGATCCTTTGCGCTGTGTCGCGCGAGGAACTGGAAAGGCCCTGGAGCAGCTCGACACCATGGCTGATTTTTTGGTCAAGCCATGAGCCGGCCGTAAGCGGGAGGGGGCTGCTGGCTGAGCAGCCCCAAAAGTGAGGAAGGAAACGCGGGATGCGTGACCTTCAAGGATGACGCGAAAAATGCGCGGGGGCCATTCACCATTTAGGCCGAGGCCACGCCGATCCTGGCGGGCCCCAGGTGAGTTGCTCAATTTCACGCTCTACTTCCTCTGTGCCGTCCTCTTGGTGTTGAGCCGCATCGGTCACGGCGCGGTCGGCGACGTGCGGGACCGCTTCGTCGATTTGACCGCGCCCTTGCTCGAAGCCGCTTCGGCGCCGGTCATCATGGGGCGCCATGCCTTAGCGCGCGCGCGCTCCTATGTCGGCCTGGCGGGCGAGATCGATCGGCTGAAGGCGGAGAACGAGCAGCTCAAGCAATGGGAATGGCGGGCCAAGTCGCTCGAGCGCAATGTCGCGCATCTCCGCTCGCTGCTGAATGCCGTCGATGAGCCTGCCTTGCATTACATCACGGGCAGCGTCATCGCCGATGCGCGGGGTCCCTTCCTGCGCAGCGCGCTCATCAATCTCGGCAGGGACAACGGCGTGCGCATCGGCTACGCCGTGATCAATGGCGACGGTCTTGTCGGGCGCACCGTTGGTGCCGGCGCCTCGGTCGCCCGCGTGCTTCTGCTCAACGACCTCAACAGCCGCATACCGGTGTTGGTCGGGCAGGCCGGGGTAAGGGCGCTCGCCTCGGGCGATAACGGTGCCGAACTTAGGCTCGATTTCCTCCCCGACGGCGCATCGCTCTATCTTGGCGACGAAGTGTACACCTCGGGCAGCGACGGCGTACTGCCGCGGGGCTTACGCGTCGGCGTCGTGACCGGATCGCCCGGCGCCTTCAAGGTTCGTCCCCACGCCGAGTTGAGTTCGCTCGACGTGGTGAGCGTGCTCTTCTTCGACACGCCGGCCTTGACGAGCACCGATCCGCCGGTCGTCCCCCCGGAGCGCGCGCTCTCGACCACCCCCGAAGGTATCCAAGAGCCCGCGCCGGTCCCAACGGCGTCAGTCGAGCCCCGCCCGGAGGGCGCACCGGTCAAGCACGCCGGAGCGGCCGACGGCGTCCCGCCAGGCGAAGGCGTAGCGCAGGCCCAGCAATGAAGGCGGCTCTGCCAGCGCTCTCTGTGCTCTTTGCGGTTCTCGCGACCGCGGTGCCGTGGGGCCTTCCGCCGGACGCGACGTTCATCCTGCCGCTCGTCGTGGTGATGATGGTATTTTGCTGGAGCGCTCTTCCCGGCACGGTGCTCCCCCCCTATCTCGCCATGCTGCTCGGCCTCCTGACCGACGTCATGAGCGGAGGGCCGCTCGGGTTTTGGGCGCTCATGACCTTGATTGCCGCCACCGCCGGCGCCCGGGCGCCGTCGCTGACCGACGGACAGGACTTGAACAGGCTCTGGCTCGTCTGGGGCGCGGTAGCCGGCGTGGTGGCGTGCTTCGGCTGGTTGCTCGCTTCGCTCTATTTCCTCCGTTGGATCGACTGGTGGCCGATCGCCTTCGGTGCCCTGGCTTCCATCGCGCTCTTTCCCGTCGCGCTGCACGGTCTGCTGTGGATCAGGCGCGGCAGGCTCAGGCCGGTACGAGCCGCGCTCTATCGGAGGTGGACGTGAAGCCACCCGACTACGGTGTGAAGTTCCGCCGCCGTTTCTCGCGGCGGGCAGCCCTGACGCGCGTAGTCAGAAACGCCTTGTTTGGGTCGGATGTGAAACCGCCCGACTACGGCCTTAAGCTGCGCCACCGCTTCTCGCGGCGGGCGGTCCTGATCGGTGGCGGGCAGGCGGGACTATTCGGATTGCTGCTCTGGCGCCTGCGCCAATTGCAGATCCTGGATAGCTCGGAATATCGGCTGCTCTCCGACGATAATCGCATGACCATGCAGCTGGTGGCGCCGGCGCGCGGGACGATTTACGACCGCTCCGGCAAGACGGTGGCCGAGGACAAGGAGAATTTCCGCATCATCGTCATACCGGCCTTCTGCCGGGATCTGGCGGCAACGCTTGCCGCCGTCTCGAGAATCGTCCCGGTCTCGGCCGCCGACAAGGACCGGGTCATGCGGGCGGCGCGGCGCCAGAGCGGTTATTTCCCCGTGCTCGTCACCGAGGGTCTCACCTGGCGCCAGTTCACTTTGCTCAGCGTACTTGCCCCGCAATTGGCGGGCGTGCGCACCGACCGAGCAACATACCGCCGCTACAGCAATGCCCTCAGCATGGCCCATGTGGTCGGCTATGTCGGCATGGCTGCGAAGGCCGAGATCGACGAGGATCCCATGATGCGGGTGCCCGGATTCCGCACCGGCAAGGCCGGGATCGAAAAGGGCCTCGATCGCGAGTTGAGGGGACAGCCGGGCACCATCAAATATGAGGTCGACGCCCATGGACGCGTGGTCCGTGAGCTCGGCGCAACGCCGAGCGTGCGCGGCAAGGAGGTGGTTCTCACCATCGATCGAGAGCTGCAAGCCATCGCGCTCAAGCGCATAGAGGGCCTGCGCGTTGCTTCTATCGTCGTGCTGGACGCCGTGACGGGCGGCATCCTCGTCATGGCCTCGTTCCCTACCTTCGATCCCAACGAGATCGCCTTCAAGGCCAATCTCCAGAGATGGATCGAGCTTGCGCGGGCGAAGGACCACCCGCTCGAAAATCGTGCGTTGCGCGGAGTCTATCCTCCCGGCTCGACCTTCAAGGTCGTCACCGCGCTCGCCGGTCTCGAAGCCGGCGTGATCACGCCCGAAGAGCGCATGACCTGCCCCGGCAGCTATCTCTTCGGACGCCATCGCTTCCGCTGCTGGAAGAGCCACGGCGGCGGCATCGACGTGCACCAGGCGATCAAGCAGTCCTGCGATGTCTATTTCTACGAGACAGTGAAGCGAGTAGGCGTCGATCGCCTTGCTATCACGGCGCGCGAGCTCGGCCTCGGCCAGATTCATGACATTGGCTTCGCGGGGCAGAAGCAAGGCATCATTCCGGATGTCGCGTGGAAGCGCGCAACGCTTGGTCAACCCTGGTATCCCGGCGAGACCATCAGTTGTGGGATTGGCCAGGGCTATGTTGCGACGACGCCCCTCCAGCTCGCCGTCGCGACGGCAAGGATCGCCACCGGCTTTGCCGTAGTGCCGCGCCTGGTGGCGTCAGGCGAGCGTGAGCCCGAGCCTGCTCGGCTCCTGAAGATCAACCCAGCCAACCTCGAGCTGGTGCGCGCCGGCATGATTGCCGTGGTCAATGAGAAGGGCGGCACCGCTGGGCGCTCAGCGCTGACGATCCCCGGCGTGCAAATGGCCGGAAAGACCGGCACCTCGCAAGTGATCAGCGCGAAGAACCGTGGGTTTCTTAAAGGCTGGGAGGGCGAAACGCATGCCCTCTTCATCGCCTACGCGCCGGCGGACGTTCCCCGCTACGCTGCCGCCTGTGTCGTCGAGCATGGCGGGGGCGGCTCTCGCGCGGCAGCTCCCGTGGTGCGCGATCTGATGACCGAGGTCCTGCTGCGCGATCCAGCGGCCAAGCCGGTTTTCGTCGCCAGCAATCAGGCGAGCGCGTCGTCAACCGTCGCCGCTGTGGAGCAGCCCCAGTGAAGACGCTGTTCGCCGAGGGTTTTGAGCGACCCCAGCTCAAACTCAAAAAAAAGCTTCTCTTGCTCAACTGGCCCTTTCTGCTCCTCATTACCGCCATCACGCTGGTCGGGGTTGCCGCGCTCTATTCGGTGGCGGGAGGCGCGCTCGAGCCTTGGGCGAGCCGTCATGTCGTGCGCTATTGCATTGGGCTTGCGCTCCTCTTCGCCGTCGCTCTCATCGATATTCGCTGGTGGCTGCGCGCAGCCTATCCGCTCTACCTCGTGGCGTTGCTCATGCTGGCGGCGGTGATCGTCTTTGGAGTTGAAAGCGGCGGGGCCAAGCGCTGGCTCGGCTATGGCGAGTTCAGCTTCCAGCCCTCGGAAATGATGAAGATCGCGCTCGTTCTGGCGCTCGCGCGCTACTACCAGTGGCTTTCCCCCAAGCAGGTGTCGTGGCCGTATGCCGTGCTGCCGCCGCTGCTCATGATCGGCGGGCCGGTGCTTTTGGCGCTCGATCAGCCTGATCTCGGCACCGCGGCGCTGTTCGGCATCGTCGGCTGCGGGCTTCTCTTCCTTGCTGGCGTGAGCTGGCTCTATTTCCTCGCCGGATTCGTGGGTGTCATTGTGGTTCTGCCTCATGTCTGGGAGCGGCTGCACGATTACCAGCAGGAACGAATATTGACTTTCATCGACCCCGAGCGCGACCCGAGCGGCTCCGGCTACCACATTCTGCAGTCGAAGATCGCTATCGGCTCGGGCGGGTTCACCGGCAAGGGCTTCATGCAGGGCACGCAAGCCCAGCTCAATTTTCTCCCCGAGAAACACACCGACTTCATCTTCACCATGTTCTCCGAGGAGATGGGCTTCATCGGCGCCGCCGTGCTGCTGGCGCTGTACCTTCTCGCGCTCCTGTTCATTACCTATATGGCTCTGCGATGCCGGAGCACCTTCGCGCGGCTGGTCGCCGCCGGCATGGGGCTCTGCCTCTTCGCCTATGTCTTTATCAATGTGGCGATGGTGACGGGGCTGGTCCCGGTCGTGGGCCTGCCGCTGCCGCTCGTGTCTTATGGCGGCACCTCGATGCTGACCATGATGGTCGGCCTGGGCTTCGTGCTCAACGCCCACGTCAACCGGGAGGCCCGCATTAGGCGGGAGGAGCTTGGCCCCTTCTGGTGATCCCTGGTCCGACCCTGGACAGGCGAAGCAGCGCGGTGGTAAGGGGAGCACCCTTGAGGGTGGAACACCCTTGACGGTGCGCCCTGCCAAGGCAGAGCGGACTTAGGGCGCATAGCTCAGGTGGTAGAGCAGCTGACTCTTAATCAGCGGGTCGTAGGTTCGAGTCCTACTGCGCCCACCAATAAAATCAACGGTTTCCGGTCTTGGACGCTCAACCTTCTCCCTCCATAGGTAACCCTAGAGGTAACACCAGACAGGAGGAGGGATTGATGACACAGACCACCATTAACCGCCGCCGCGCCCTAGCAGTCGTTGCCACCGCGCCGGCAGCCGTAGCCCTATCAACCACGGTGCTGGCTAGTGCGGGAGAAGATGCCGAGCTGCTTAGGCTATGGGAGGAATGGCTCGACCAGGGCACCCGCACTCTTGCTGCTCAGGATACCGCCGACACGGCAGAAAAAGCGGCGAGCGCAGAGATAAGGGCAGTGCCAGGGCGCGTTTACGGCATCGGCTGGAGCAAATGGCGCGGCAGGTTATGGCCGACCGTGTTTGAGCACCGCCTTGAGAATGCCGACACGTATAGTCGAACGGTCGAGTTGAGGACGATACGCCTAGACAAAGGCGACAAGCCTCTAAAGCCAAGACCGGGGCCGATTCAGAACTGCAAAGGCTATGATGCAGCCGAGGCATTGCGCCGCCGGTATCAAGCGGCTCACCAGAAGGCCACGCGCAAGGCGCGCGCTGCAATCATGGAGAAGCACAACTTTGATGCACTCGACATGGCCGCGCGGCGGGAATGGGAGAAGCTCGCCGCAATCGACGAAAAGATCAGAAGCGCTCCAACAGAGAGCGCAGCCGGCCATGCCATCAAGGCGGCTGTCGGCCCGATCATGGCCTTTCGCCACGCAACCGATTGGGTCGGCGTCATTATGGGTGGTTCCACATTGCGGCTCCGCGAAGCCCTTGAGGTCCATGCATGACGGGCCTCTGGCTCCGCGCCCGCATTTGGTACGCCAACCGGTTGCTTGATCTTGCTGAGTGGCTGGAGAAGCGGAAGCGGCGAAAGGTTTTGAGCCGGCGCTGAATCAAGATAAAATTACAGCTCGGCGCCCTTTCGGGGTGTCGTTCCCGGTATCAACTCAGCCCCGCCCTCAGCGGGGCTTTTTGTTGCTGATGTGCCTCTCGCGCTACAGCGAATCGCCGCCGTTAGTGGTAACAAGTCACTAGTGCGGGGTGGCCGCTCTAATTCACTGGGGGTGAAAAAGCGGAGACCACGGTAACTCGCACTTTCTAAATCTCCTGAACTTGGACTAGCCCCGGTTTGAGCTGACACCTCCCGACTGGGGCTTTTCTTTAAGGGGGGCGCTCGCTTCGGCGGGCGCCCTGTCTGTCATCCACCCTGTGCTCAACGAGCAACACTCGAATCATTTTTCAGCGGAAGCATGAATACGCTTGAACGCGAGTGGTAGTGTTGGCTTGGGGTATCACCTCGGCGAATCAGGGAGGGTCCGATGTCGTTCATTATAGCGATCATGGCCGTGCCATGGCTGATGGCCACTGGCATTTACAATCCCCCAGTAATGCGTCATGGCCATTGCATTGCTCAGCCAGGCTCTTTTGACGCGCTTTATTGTCAGCCAGGCTCCGTAACACCCACTAATCGGCCGCGCCGCAAGAGGTAGGACCGACACACGCTTGATCGGCGTCATATCGTTCCCCGCTCACGCGGGAGCGGGCGATTGAAGTTTCTGCTGTAAGGCTCCTTGTAAGCGGTCACCAAAGCGCCAGCCACAGCGTTGGCAATATCATCGTGAGCACCTGGAGCATGGTCGATGCTGTCCTTGCCTGCGCGGGAAGTGCGGCGTTCAAGGGAGGTGAGTTGCAACGTCAGGCGATCATGGTCGAGAAGATCAATGGCACCGCTGTTAATGAGCGGTAGCAGGTCAACGTAGATTTCCGACTTCGACTTGTCGGCGGGCTCATAGAACACGCCTCGCTTCTGGAACTGCTCGCGCGGCCATTCCCCAGCATATCGATCACCGAAAACCTTAGAGCAGCGGTAGCTCCTAATCAGGCCGGCATACTCTTCCACTACTGCCTCAGGCGAGAACGGCGGTTTGCGCTCGCGGATCACGTCAAGAATCTCGGTCTCACCTTCCTTGTGGGCAATCGCCAGAGTCATGGCATCAGAGCTGCCGCCAGAGGGATCAACGAAAGCGATGTAATTGTGCTTCCGCTCGGGCGGTCTCTCGCGCGCTCCGAGTTTGACGCAAGCCTCCACCGCTTCCCGCGTAATGAAGCCCTCAACGTCGGTCCTGAACTGAGCCATGTATTCGGCGCTCGCCGCTGCCGGATCGCGCTCCATTGCGCGGTCGATGATTGACTGCGGCAAATCAGGATTGAAGTCGCGGGTTGCACCTTGGGCCACCAAGATCATCGGATCGCCCTCAGGCCAGTAGTGCCGGCGATAGGTCTCCCACAGGGCGCCTCGTCTTGCATACGGCGAGCTAATGGCAATCAGCGGGCCTTGAGTGGTCGCCAAAGCGGGACGCGCCGCGTTCAAAATCTCAACGTCAGGGTTTGCGCTCTCGTCGCTAAGCCAGAAAGCACATTCATCCGCCAACACTGCAACGCATGTCACACCACGAATACGCCGGAAGCTTGCGCTGCGAACCTCAAGCGTAACGCCGGTCGTCAGCGTCAATGTCTCCGCTGTTCTCGAAGCGAGCAGTTGCTTCATGATCGGAGTGGATTCCAACGTCCCCTCGGCATAGTCGAGCAACACCTTGGCTTGCTTCATGTCGGGCGCAAGCAACAGAACCACGCCCCTTTCACCTTTCACAAGCTTGTCGCTGTAGTCGCAGAGGCCAGCAAGGTAAGTGGCCAGCACCGCCATCGCTCGGCTCTTGCCGCCGCGTCTGCCGACGCAGCACCAAAGCTCGTCAACCCGCTGCGAGGGGGGCGCTTCTCGTCCAGTGAAGCGCTTGAAGGCCTCTAGCTCGTCGGGAGTTAGTGGTTCACCCATGGCTGCAATCAACAGCGAGCGCCAAGCGTGCCATGAAGGTCCGGCAAGAGCTGAGCCAAGCAAAGAGGGATCGTCTAAGGCTTGGCGAAGGGTAACGCGGGGCTTCATTAATCTCTCGCTTAGGGCTGCTGCCTATTATTGAGGCAGCCATATCCCGTTGTGGGTTCGTACCGGAGTATGGTTAGGCCCGGCGCCGTCCTTCCTCGCAGTTGGTTCAGTGCCGGGCCGCCTTCTCGGAACATCAGGTTGAAACACTCGTTTTCCTGGTAGCCGGCCGCAGGTCTCCAGCCCACGGCTGGTTAGGCCCGGTGCCCCAGCCTCTCCAGTGCATGGAATCGTGTAGGCGCCGGGCCGCCTCATGCTGCTTTCGCCAGCAGTTCGGGCTCGCGCCTCCGATCCAGACACGCCAGCAGCTTGGGATAGCCGTCCGGGTAGTAATCGAGATGATAGTCGTCGCCTTGAAGGGCTCCCGGAGTCGGGCCGTGGTGAAAGTCCCGCTCAGGCCAAACCATCGTAGGACCGTCCGCTAAGGTGCCAGATTGGCCCGTGACTGGCGTGTCCCCGCTTCTAGGTAGTTGGGTAAGGGGACGGTTTGTGTCCCCGCTTCTCTTAACTCGTTTCTTAGCAAGGTCTCGGCACGACGCTGAACAATGCCGTTGCATCTCCCGTTTCGGCGTGAACCGCGAGCCGCAGTCACAGGTCCGCGTCTCTTTCCGCCAATCGGTCATGCTCTACCCCCCTTCGTCAGATAGGCCTCAATCGTCGGGGTTATGTCCCGCATCCGACGCTCCAGCCCGAGGTCCTGCAACAGCCGGCGAAGGGTGTTCGTGGCCGTGGCTTACTCCCCGATGTTGAGAGCCTTCCCGCCGGCAGCCTCGGCTTCCGCTTGCTCGCACCAGACGGCTAGCTGCGTGGCTCGGCGGATGATGATGCTCTGGGCTTCCGAGGGATCGCCGCCTATGTCGCTGGTGAGCTGCGAAAGGATATCCCTATAGCGGCGTGCCAGAACCGACCGCCCATCAACCCCCTCGAGGAAGAGGTCTTTACCGTTGGAAACACGAGATCGAGCTTCCGGCTTGGCAACACCTTTAGAGCGGCTGGAACTAGGCAGGATTTCACCCCCATTTTCGAGCATTCGTTACCTCGCTGTTACCTTAGAGGGCCGCGAGAGGTATGAAAATCCTTGTTGTCTGCGAGTTTCATGGCTGATGCGCCGCTGATTAGATATCAAAGCACGGCCAAAAAGCGCCTCTTTCCGAGGCGCAAAAACACAGCTGAATTGACCTGTTTGATTCACTGCTTTTCTTTTGCCTGCCCCGGCGGCGCGGTAGAAATTGTTTATGCTGCGTTGGTGGAGGAGGAGGAGAGGGCGTCTTCGAAGGCAAGCAGCTCGCTCAGCCGCCAGAATTTCCGACGCCGTATACGCAAGGGTGCTGGAAACCCTTCCGCTCTGTCGTGCTCGCGTCTCTCCAGCCACTTGTCGCTAACGTTGTAGCGCTTGATTACATCGCGAGAGGTGAGAAAGATTTCTTGGTCTTGCATGGCAAGGTGCCCCTTGTTGACTTCAATACAAGACACATAGGGGCGAGGGGCGACGTTCGCACTCAAGATCGGCTGCAATTAACTGGCCTACTTCTTTGCAATGACCCCCCTCTGCCGGCCATAATCAATGACACGTTCAATATCGTCAGGAGAGAGGCCTCGCTCGGCTAGCTGGGTCCGAAATTGTGCCTCGAATTTTGCTTCACACTCCAGCGTGACCTTCTCTTGCACCTTAAGTCGCCAAATGGCCGTTCCGACGGTGCGGGGCGAGCGCTTGAACTCTTTCGCGGCATCTGCCACCGCCGCCTTATGCGCTAATCCGGCGGATTCCAGCTCACGGATCTCTGGCGACAATCGAAACGCATCTAAAGTGGGAGTTCCGCGCATGCGGCCGGCCCCTACACTTTGACGATGCGTGTCTACGCACCTGAGTCAGAGGCGTTGACTGGAAAGTGGAACCCCGGGTGGTGAAGGTCGAAGTGCCCAACATGATGGCACAGTAGTGCCTCGTCCAGCCAGACCGCGAGGGTAATGGTTCCGCCAAATGCTTAGGCTATACCCTTGCGAGTTTACGCTCGGCAAGATTTGAGGCCATGAACGGCAAGCGACCTTGCATGTCGCCGACCGGGTGCTTAATCGCTCGTCAATGGTTGGGAGCTAGTCTCATCTCCGCCCTTTTCCCAGTAGCCAAGGGCACTCAATGAAACGGCCTCGGAGCGCAGATCCGGGGCCGTTTCCCCGAATGGGCGGCATCTGCAATGGAAGCTCATCAAAACAGCTGAAAGAAGTGCTCGCTTCATTGGCATCATTGAACGCTTAGAGGAGGGATGGCGCGTATCCTTTCGCCTACGCCTTCCTGGCGAGGTTTTTACGCAGCAGGGCGAGACTGATCTTTTTGTTAGTGAGATGCAGGCCACGAAGTGGCTTCACACTCAAGCAACCGCGCGCGGTTTCTCATCTATTGAGATAAGGCACCAGTGCGCCGAGTCGGTGAGCAGGAGTCAGGCTCGAAGGCTAGGCAAATGCCCTTGGCGCTGTATTGCTAAACCTCACGACCACTCGCTTGGTGAGTGGGATCACAAGTGACACTGTTCCGCACCCCTCCGAAGACACAATGAGACGTGGAGCTGATCTACTCAGCCGCCACATCAGTTGCGCGGATCTCACTGGGAGGTTTTTTGGTTGCTCGCTCGGGTTGCTGCCCGTTGGCGCCATGAGCCTGTGACGCGCGACCGTCAAAGTAGGCGCCCTTTTCAATAGTCAGGGATTGGTGGCGAATATCGCCGACCACATGCGCCTGCGACTTAAGCACCACGTCGCCACCCTGAATCGGGCCCTCAACCCTGCCATTCACTACTACTCGTTCAGCGGTAATGCTTCCGACAATCTGGGCCTTGGGCGAGACGATAAGCGATGTGCACTGCAGGTCACCTTCAATCTGGCCATTGACCTCAATCAAGCCCTCTGCGGTGACGTTACCGACAATCTTCAATCCGTCACCAATGACGGTTCTACCGCTCCTCGATCCGAACATCGGGGTTCCTCCTCACTGGAACGACTCTATCCTCTTAAGCGTCTAGATGGGTTGATGTCTCTGTACTTCCTCATACTATCGTAGCGAGAATTTTTTGGGAGTCTTTGCAACCACGGTTCATTGCAGAGGGGCCTTGTTCAAGTCTCAAGAGAAATGCCCGGTAGATGCGACCGCTGCGGTGCTCCGCTCGTACAGATCGACCATCACGGTGATCGGTTGACCGGCTGTCTCGTCTGCAATCGCTGGCACGGGGATAAAAGCGCATTCATTGTCGAGGTTGCGGTGGAGGATTGGGAGGCGTTGGGAAGTTGCGAGAGTCAGTGAAATGGACGTTGTGCCATAAGAAGACCCGCCGCCGACTGCCTTAATGCAACTCGCTGCGACCTTCTCATGTGACCCAGCGGGGGCTCCTCCTCGGGCTTCTTCCACTGGGGAGTCTCCGAAACCGGAGATCATCCCCGCGTGCATTCGAGGGATCGCGGGCGTGAACCTTAAAATGCGTAGGGCGGAATAGAAGAAACTATTTCGCCCTGTTTCTCGACTGCGTTCAAGCCCAGAGGATTTAGACGGATCGGGTTGAACACGATTACGTCAAAGCTCTTACTTAATTTCCCACGTCGTGGTGTGGGGAATGTCAATCGCGAACGCGCCTTCCGGCGAACCGGCGGGCACGTCCTTGGTAATGCAGGTGAACGGCTCCTTCCCGGTAATGCCCTTGTACTTTCCAGTTCCACCCGTGATGAGATGGGTGCCGCAGTCCATCTTCGGCTGCGACTTGTCGAGATCGCGCGTGTCGAAGGTCGAGAAAACAACGTCGCCGTCAGCGTCGGTTAGCGCGCAGGCACCATCAATCCACTTCTTGCCGCCTGACTCGACGCTGACCGCCGCACACTTGGCGTTCATCTTGTCGAGGAATGGCTTGCCATCTGTGTTTTCGGTGGGACCCGTCGCTTCCAGCGCGACGGCCTTGCCGACGCCGGGGATGTCGACAGTTGATTTGGGAACGAACACGAAGTGCGTAGTGTATGACGTGGTCCCGCTCTTCGGCGGCGCGTCCACCGCGAAAGCCGCCGCAGGGACGAAGGCCATAAGGGCTCCAAGCATGAAGGTTAGCTTAATGACGTTGTTGTCCATCGCTGTTTCCTCCTTCTGCATTGCTACGATGTTGCACGAAACGCACCATCAGGCCGGATATCCAGGGTTTGAGGATGTGGGATTTCTCACATCGCTAATGTGAAAAAGGTGACTCCGCTTCCCCAGCGTCTCGCTCCCTTTGGACAGTTGTGCGTCAGGCGGCGTCGCGCTTGGTGCCATCTTGTTGCTCCCTCCAACGCTTGCGCGCAGCCTCGCCTAAGTTCTCCGTCACGCCGCAACGCTTGCCGAAGATGAGGCCCTGCAAGCGGCGGTGTTCCTTCCTGAGTCGGAAGCGCTTCCAGACCTTGAAGCCGCCGCCCTTGATTAGGTACTTGCCGTCAGGATCGGCGTGGGTTCTCAGGTCGACGGCTTTGTCATGGAAGATGCCGCCGCCGTGCAACTCCACTAGGCGGCTGATTGCCGTCTTGACTTGAAGCATCTTCGCACCGCCGTGATACGCCACTGGCAAATGAAAGAGCAGGTGGCAGTGCTCAACGTCCGACTGCCCTCTGCATTGACGCTCACGCGCCCACGCAGCCGCGAACACGATGCCATGTCGGTCTAACCACTTGTGCAGCCCCTCGCGGACCTTTGCGAATAGCTTGCCGTCGGGATCGTCACCGATGTCGGTGAGGCTCCAATGGATGGTGAGGTGGGTCACTAAGGGGAGATTGATCATTCGTGCGAATTTGATCGCCTCCATGATGTTGCAGGCTTGGCCCATGCCAATGTACTTATTCGCGCGGGTCCGCTTCCCAGGCTTTGTAGCTTTACCGCTGGACGCTTCAGGCACGCGCGACAAGATTGAATTGGCGACTGGCATCAGATCCCCCCGTGTTCGTGAACCATTTGCTCCAGCGCTCACCAAACCACAGACCGAGCAAGCCCTTGGCTTCGTCGCGGAGGTTGAACGGGATGCGCTGGTGGTCGATGCTGCACAACTAGGTAAGAGCAGATTGCCTCGTGAGAGCTGCTTGATCTGCAGTCTCACAATCGTCCAATCCCTTAGAGACGAGGGGCTTTGATTGGCCGTCGGCTTGTGCTTGGTCCGTTCCGCGAACGTCCAAGTTTGTGTAGTCATCTCGGCGGTCCCAGTCGGGGTGCCAGTCAGGCAGCGACTTGAGCTTGGTGAGGGCGAGGGGGTCGATCTCGCCGCAATACTCGCGGATGCACCGCAACAGGGCCTCTCGCGTCCTGCAGAAGGATCGGGCGCGCCAGCCGCCGTTCTTCTTGCGGGGATGGCCCTTCCTCCGCTGCAGAATCCATTGCAGCGGATCATCAGCGACCCTCCAGCTCGCGTTAAGCTGGGCTACAAGGCGATTGGAAGGGTGCGCTGGGTATTTGGGGCGGTCTTGATAGTCTCGATGCGTCCCCGGTGCCTCAGACCGCTCGCGCACCGTTTTTCTGGCGGGCACTTCAAGCTCGCACGAGTAGCGGTAATCATCGCTCTCAATGCGCTCTGCAGCGGCGTTACGAGCAACTTGGTTGGTATCGATGCGTTCCGACATTTTCGTAAACCCCTTTCGTTTCAATCGGGGAACGAAAAGGAAATTTGTCGGAATGATGCTTGAAGCGCTTAAGAAGTCGTGGGACTCTTAATCAGCGGGTCGTAGGTTCGAGTCCTACTGCGCCCACCAACTCTTCTTCGACGTAAGCAACTGGACGGCCCCGGGGCGCCATGGCTCCATGGGACGAGCAGCAGGCCGGCGTGGTAGTATGAGCGCTGCCCTGAGCGGTCCGCCGCTTTAGCTGTATCGGCTTACGCAAGGCGCACTTTCTCCGGCCTCATCGTTTATGGGACTTACGCCTTGTGTAACGACCAGCGATCTACCGCGGCCGACGGATGGG
>Ga0326597_10008288_pt1 | contig 14049 bp, 16 predicted proteins | sample RVTome_12_FD_203789 | JGI IMG/M metagenome (GOLD analysis project Ga0326597, IMG submission 203789) | Soil microbial communities from uranium-contaminated site in the Upper Colorado River Basin, Wyoming, United States - RVT100D185 | ecosystem: Environmental > Terrestrial > Soil > Contaminated >... | reverse complement strand
GCCCGCGTCATGGCTTGCGGCGCAGCAGGCCCCTGATCCCTCCTCCTCCGTCGCTCGCGGGCGGCTCGTCCTCGCCGACGTCGACCAGGACCTTGAGCGCGATCGCGTGCCGCGGGTCGAGGCGAAGCGCGGCTTCCGCCGCCTTGCGCGCGCGGATGCGCAGCCCCTGCCCGGCCAGGAGCTCGGCCAGCTCGGCGTGGTATCCCGCCTGCCGCGGCCCGAGCTGGACCGCCTTCTCCAGGGATTGAATCCCTTCGCGCACCCAACGCGGGTTGCGGGCAAGCGCGCGGCCGAGGGCGGCGTGGTAGCGCGCCTCCTGCGGGACGTGGGTCACCGCGATGCGCAGCAGCTCGACGGCATCGAAGAAATTCTTCGCTTCGAAGAGCTTCTGGCTGCGATCGAAGGCGTCGCGGGCGATCTCCTCGGGAACGGGCGGCCGCGGCGGGGCCTCCAGGCTCTTGTCGTAATCCGCCCGGTTGCGGTCGTTGGACAGCGTGTTGAACGCCGCCGTGATCTCCTGGAAGCTCTGCTGCGCGCTCATCTTCGCCGCGGGGTCGGGGAACCGGTCGGGATGGCGCTCGCGGGCCAGCCTGGCGTACGCCTTGCGCACGTCGGCGGTGGTGGCCGACTTCCCGATGCCGAGCAGGTCGTAGTAGTTGGCCATCCGTCAGTGCTTTCCGCCTCCGCCTGCGCCCGGCGCGCCCGCGCCGCGGATGAACTTCGCGGCGTGTTTGCGGATCACCTCGGGGACGTTGCGGTCGACGGAGATCGTCTTCAGGTCGCGCGGGTTGAGGCGCGGGATCAGGTTGAGGGCGACCGGGAGGGGCGAGCGCGGATTGCGCACCAGGTTGGCGACCACGCCGTACCGCTTCGTCCAGTCCTTGTTGGATGCGATCGTCCGCAGGATCTCCGAGGAAACGCCCCTCATCCCGGAGAAGCTCTCGATCTCCGGCTCCGTCAGCTTGGGGCTCCCGAGCACCGCGCTGGAAACGATGCGGTTGGGATCGCGGACCAGGATCGCGCGGACCTCGCGCGATTCCTTCAGGGCGGCGATCACCTTCTGCGCGGTGTTCATGCGGTACACCATCTGCACCGCACTCACTCTCTCCTCGTGCTGCCGCTCGTCCGCGGTGAGGTAGCGCGCCATCGCCTCTTCCTCGGACAGCACCTCGCCCTCGGGGACCGGCTCCTCCTCCTCGGGGGGGGCGACCTCCTCGGGAGGCGGAGGCGGCGGCGGGGTCTCTACCGGCTTTTCGCCGATGTGGAAGCTCTCGCGCAACTCACGGAGGCGGCGGCGCTGGTCGGCGCTCAAGTCCGGGTTCCCCTCCAGGGCGACCAGCAGCGTCGTGCGCCGCAGCAGCCGCACCTGGTTGATGACCACCAGCTCGGCGAGGTGCTCCGGCAATTCCGCGGCCGCCGCCTCGACGGCCTCGTCCGGAGTCGAGGGATTCTGCAGCGCCGCCTCCCGGAGCTCCTTCTCGGCGCGGTTGGCGAGCCCCCACGCGAGGACGCCGGTCGGGGTCTCCCGATCCTTGAGGAGCGCGAGCATCTCGCCCTCGGGGATGCCGCCCAGCGTGGCGCCCGCCGTTTCGCGAATGGACGCGTCGCTGTCCGCGAGGAGGTGGTGCAGGAGCTCGGTGAAGTCCACGGGGTTGAGCGGGAGCAACCCCTGCGCCGCCATCAGCCGCAATTCACGCGGCACGCCGCCGCGGCGGAACTGATCGACCAGCGGGTTGGTCGCGCGCCCTTCCCCCATCAGGCGGCGGACCCGGGAGACGGCGCCGGGCTCGGATCGACTGCCGGCGCCTCCTCCTGCGGTACGGGGGACGGAGACGGCCGGCGCGGACGCGGCGACGACGCGCGGATGGGGAGCGGGCCGACGGCCGACCCGGCCGCGGGACCGGCGGCCGTGATCACCAGGTTGCGGCGGACTTCACCGTCGCGTCCGAGGGACGCAGGGGGACGGCCGTTGAGCGAATACTCCACGCCCCCCGCATTGCCGAGCGAGAGCGTCACCGCGTCACGCGCATCCAGCCGGTGCGTCTCGCCCTCGTCCATCACCCGGCTGAGCACGGTGGTGCCGTCGACCTTCGCCTCCACCCAGCTCTTCTTCCGCACAGTGAGGGCGACGACGACCCCGGCCGGCGCCTCGCCGCCGGCGGCGCGCGGCGGCGGGTAGACGCGGTCGTGCGGGAACGTCAGGGGCGGCGCCGACGCCACCGGCGCCTCGGCCTGGGCGTCGGACGACGGGCGGCCCCACATCTTCCAGCCGAGGAAGGCGACGATGAGCAGCGCCGCCGCCCCGATCATCCACCACCGGTTCGAGCGGTCGAGGTGAACTTCGGCGCTGGGCGCGCGGGCGGGAACGGGGTCGCCCCCGAATGCGAACACGAACTCCGCCACCAGCCGCTCGGGATCCAGGCCGAGGTACTTCCCGTACTGGCGCACGAAAGCGCGCGGGAAGATGCCGCCGGGGAGGACGTCGACGCGGTCCTGCTCGAGGGCCTGGAGGAAACGGATGCTGATCTTCGTCGCCTCCGCCATCTCGTGGAGGTCGACGCCTCGCAACTCCCGTTCCCGGCGGAGGTTTTCACCGAAAGAAGACATGCCGATGGAGTCGGATTGTAGTCGCGTTCAACTCCCCGTCGCCACCCGGCGGGCAGCGAGCTGGACCAGGGGCGCCAGCGCCTCGTCGGCGGCCACGCGCTCGAGGTCGCGGGGCAGGAGGGCCGTCACCTGGGCCAGAGCCACCGCCAGCGGCGACCGGGGCTGGAGGACGATCGCCAGCCGCAGGGCATACCGGTCCCGCCAACGGGACGACGCGGCGACGCCTTCGATCAGCGCCCGCGTCACGGCGTCCTTGCGCAGCGCGTCGACGAGGTCCTCCTCGCGCAGGCGCCCGTTGATCAGGCCCGCTTCGACCACGCGCGGATCCGCGTCCTCGAGGAGCCGGGCCAGCACCGGCGGGGTTGCGATCTTCGCCAGCGTGATGCGGTCTCCCAGCCTCAGGTCGTCCATGTGGTCGAGGAGCAACGCTTCCGCGCGCACCCGCGCCGCCGCGGCCACGCGGGGCGACGCAGCGACGTCGGCAAGATCGCGCCAGGACAGCGAGCCCACCAGCCGCAGGGCCAGCGCGCGCGACACGCGGGGGCTCAGGACCACGGACCCCATCAGGCGCTGATCCTCGGACCACGGCGGAGTGGCGGCGAGGATCTCGAGGCACTGCAAGGGGACCGCCCGGCGCAGGACGGCGGTGAGCAGCAGGCGGTCGCGCGGCGCGGCGTCCAGCACCTCGCGCACCCGCCGCGCATCCTCGCCGGCCCCGATCAGGGCGGCGAAAAGTCTGTCCACGTCGCCGTCGTTCACAGCCCGAAGTAGCTGCGGATGCGGTCGAGGATCCTCTGGCTGAGGTCGCCGTCCTCGGCCGCAGCGCCCCGGTCGATCCTGGTGGCGAGGTCCGCCTCGGCATCGGTCAACGCGGCGCGGCGCGCGGCCAGCAGCGCGGAGATGTCCACCGCCACGTCGGGATTCCCGGCCAGGATGTCCTGGAACCCCGCCTTGTCGATCATGAAGACGTCGACGTCGGTGCTCGCCACCACGGTGGCGGTGCGCTGCTGGCCGGTGAGCATCGCCATCTCGCCGAAGCACTCGCCCTCGCCGATGCGGGCGATCTCGCGGGGCGTCCCCCCGAGGCGCCGCAGCACCCGAACCTGGCCGCGATCGACGAGGAAAAGGCTGTCGCCCGCGGTCCCCTCCTCGATGATCCTCTCCCCCGCGGCGTAATGCAGCGGCCGCAGGCGGCTGGCCACCGTGTGCAGCTCGGCGTCGCTCAGGGTTTGGAACAGGTCGATCCCGCGCAGGGCGGGCAGGATGCGGGCGGCGGCGTCCTCGGCGGGGAACGGGGGCTGGAGGACGTTCACGTTGCCGATGGGGAGCGCGAACTCGATCCCGGCCCGGCGGAGGTGGTACCAGATCAGCCGGTAGATCTCCCCCTCGATCACGCGGTAGTCCTCGTACGATCCGAAGAAGTAGCGGATCTCGTACCGCATCGCGTAATCCTGGTAGCCCACGATCCGGATGTTCGGAGGCGCGGCGGCGGCCATGCCTTCGACCTCCTTGAGCGCGCCGCGCAGCACGGCGATCGCGCGGTTGGGAGGGGTCGGGTAACCGATGTTCACCATGATCAGCCGCGAGTGCGGCGAGAGCGGCACGCTGTAGTTGAGCAACGCGTGGCGGGACACCTCGTTGTTGGGGATGGTCAGCGTGTCGCCGTCCCACGTCCGCAGCCGCATCGCCCGCCACGACACCTGCTCGATCCGCCCGTCGCGATCGGCGACCCGCACCCAGTCCCCCACCCGGAACGGCGCCTCGGTGTGCAGAGCGATCCCCGCGAACAGGTTGCCGAGGGTGTCCTGCAGGGCGAGGCCGACCACCGCCCCGACCACGGCGGAGGTGGCCAGGAAGGGCGTGAGCTCCAGCTCGAACCAGTAATGGGCAATGGCCCCGATCCCCACGCCATAAAACGCGACGGAGATGACGCTGTCGAGCAGCGACGGCGGCTCCCCGCCGTGTCGCCTCTGGAAGAGCCACTGGAAGGCGATGACGTTGCCGCGCACCACGAGCGTCAGCAGCGGCAGCAGGAACAACAGCGCCAGCCACGGGGAGGCGGGGAGCGGACCGCCGGCGAAAAGGGTGAGGGCACTGACGACGATTACGAACAGCGCGAAGGGCCCGACGAGCGGACGGAGGCCCGGGCGGAGCCGCGCCAGGCGGGCCAGGATGAGCAGGGCCAGCAGCCCGGCCGGCATGATGACGAACGGGTCGGCCCAGCTCACTTTCGATGCCCCCGGAACGCCGCCACCGCCTCCGCGACGGGCTGGGCCACGAAAGCGCGGATGGCCAGGATCCCGCGAGCGCCGGCCTCCGCGGCCTGGCGGACGTTGTCCGGCCGCAGGCCGCCCACGGCGTGGATCGGGATCGAGACCCGCGCCGCGGCCTCGGCGAGCAGGGGCAGGCCCAGCGCGCGCGGCTCCTTGCCCGGGGTCGCGAAGATGGGGCCGAGGACGATCCAATCGGCGCCCGCGTCCTCGGCGCGAAGTGCGGCGTCCACCGAGTGGCAGGACGCGCCGATGGTGAGACCAGGGAACGCCCGGCGCACGCCGGCGATCGCCAGGCCCTCTTCGGGCAGCTGGACGCCGGCCGCGCCGTGGAGCTCGGCAAGGTCCGGGCGGCCGTTCACCACCAACTGCGTCGCGCTGCCGGCCAGCGCCGCCGCCACCGCCGCCACGAGGACGCCCAGCGCCCGATCGGGCAGGTCCTTCTCGCGCACCTGCACGCGATCGACGCCCGCGGCGGCGGCTTCGGCGGCCAGGGACGCCACGTCGCGCCCCGCGGGGAGGAGCCGCCGATCCGTGACCAGGGTCAATGCCGGCGCGCCCATCGCGTCACACGCGCGTGCCGCGCGCACGGAGGTGCTGATGCGCCTCGTCGAGGGCGAGGACGATGTTCACCAGCCCGAGCCCGCTCACCGTACCGCGCATGTACCCGCTCAACAGCAGCGCGCGCACCGAGGGGTAGGGCTGCAGCAGGTAGTTCGCGTCCCACAGCGCGGTCCACGGGACGACGACCAGGAGGATCCCGACGAGCAGCGAGCTGAGCACGGAGAGGATCGCGGCCACTTCCGCTCGTAGCGGTGATTGCGACGCGCTGGGCTGCCTCAGCCGCGGGCGGCCCTCAGCTCGCGCACCTTGGCCGCGACGTCCCGGAAGTTCGCGTCCTGGCCGTAGAGGTCGGTGAACAGCGTGAGCGCGGCGTCCGCCTCTCCCGCCGCCTCGTGCGCGGTGGCCAGGTCGTAGCGTAAGGCCGAGTATTCCTCCTCGCTGCGGCCGGGCGCCTTCAGTCCTTTGTCGAACCACTTGACCGCCAGCTTCGGCATTCCCTTCTCCATGAAGCAGATCCCGAGCATGCTGCTGCATTCGAGCATCCGGTTCTCGTCCTTGGCCGCCAGCTGGAACTCGGCGATGGCTTCGTCGATGAGGCCCATCTCCTTGTAGGCGATGCCCAGGTTGTAGCGGGTGTCGTAGTCCTCCTTGCCGAGCTGCTTGTCGACGCCCTTCTTGAACTCCTTGAAGATGTCGGCGAGGCCGCTGTCGCCCAGGTCCGTCGCCGTGGGCTCCGGGGCTTCGTCGACCGCGGCCTGCGCTCCGAACAGGTCGTTGAGCTCGTCCCCCAGGTCCATCCCGCCGCTCTCCGCCGGGGCGCCCGCGGATTCGGGGAGATCGAGGCCCAGGTCGTCGGAGATCGTCCCGTCCGCCATCGGGGCCTGTCCGGCCCCGCCGAGGTCGTCGATGGCCCCGGAATCGGCGTCGCCCGCGGGGCCCAGGTCGAGGTCGTCGAGCGGATTCCTCTCCGCCGCCCGCGCCAGGCCGGCCTCGTGCTCGGCGGTGTCGTCCGCCGCGAGGTCGATGCCGAGCTCGGCCAGCTTCTCGGCCAGGGCCGGGTGGTCGGCGAACCGCTGCCGGACTTCGCGCAGCGCTTCCTTCGCGTCGTCGACGAACCCGAGGGAGATGTAGGAATCGACCTCGTCGAGGACGCGGGCCAGCTCGGGGGGCGCGTCCGTCTCCCGCTCGTCCGCCTGCGACGGCCTCGCCGCGAGCGGCGTCACCGCCTGCGGCGCGGCCGCCTCGAAGTCGAGGTCCTCCTCGAAGCCGGCCTCCAGCTCCACGGCCGGGGCCGCGGTGTCCTCCTCGAGCACGAGCTCCTCGTCCGCCAGCGGCGCGGCGGCGGCCGGCTTGCGATGCGCCACGGGGGGAGCGGGCGGCGGCTCCTCGTCGTCGATGAACTGCGCGGACAGCTCCTCCTCGCCTTCGAGGTCGATGCCGAGGTCGAGGTCGGGCTCGGCTGGTTTCGCCGCCGTCTTGTGGGCGGCCGGCGCGGGGCGATGGACATCCTGGTCGGTGTCCAGCACCGGGACGTCCTCGTCGTCGTCCACGCCGAGCTGGATCTCCTCCTCGTCCTCGACTTCGGCGGCCGGCGGCGGTGGGACCGCCGCGCGTACCGCGGGCGGCGCGGCGGCGCGCTGTCCCACCGAGGGATCCAGACGTCCGGCCTCGGCCTCCTGCTCGGCGGCCGCCGCCTCATCTCCCTTGAGGCGGAAGATCTCGGCCAGGGCCAGGCACTGCGCGGCGGCCCGCGCCCCCTGCCCCTTCTCGCGGTAGACCTCGCGCAGCTCCTGCCGCGCGTCGACGTTGTCGGGGAAGCGCGCGACCACCGCCTCGAACTGGTCAGCCGCCTTGTCGATCAGGCCGTACTTGCGGAAGACCTTGCCCTCGGCAAGGTGCTCGTCGATGAACTCCTTTTCCTCCTCGCTCAGGGGGCCGGAGACCTCGATGGGCGGCCGCGGGGCCGGCCGCGCCGGGGCGGCGGCACGAGCCGCGGGCGCGGGCGGCGGGGCCGCGGCCGGGCGGCTTGGAGCGGCGGGTGCTTCGACCGCCGCCGAGAGGTCGAACTCGTCGTCCGCGGGGGCGGGGGCGGGGGCGGGGGCTTTGCCGGAACGCGGGCGGCCGCCGAGCTTGCCGCGGACGAACTCGAGCTTGTTCCGGTGCTGGAGGTTTTGCGGCTCGCGGGCCACCAGCACTTCGAGCGCCTCCGCCGCCTCCGCGAACTGCCCCGCGTTGATGTAGGCCTCGGTGAGCTGCGAGGACGCCGAGCCCAGGGCGCTCTCCTTCTGGAACTGGCGGTAGATCTCCACCAGCTTGGCCAGGCTCTTCACGTGGGCCGGGTTCTTCTGGACGATCTGCTGCAGCAGCCCCGCCGCCTTGTCCGCTTCCTTGCGCGCGATCATCTTCTCGACCACGGGAAGGAACTCGGCGTGGGCGCGGTCGAGGTCGTCCCGCATGAGGTAGACGCGCCCCATCTGCACGCGGGCATCCTCGCCGTTGGGATCGATCTCGAGGAGCCGCTTGAAGATCGCCTCCGCCTCCCCGACCTTCTTGCTGCCCAGATAGGCCTCGCCGAGCCGCGACAGCAGGGCGGTGTCGTTCGGGGCCTGCTTGACCGCGTCCTCCAGGTAGTGCGCGGCCTTCTCGTAGTTCTTCTGGACGAGGTGAACCCGCGCCAGCTCGGAGCGCATGCGCGCGCTCTTGGGGTCGATCTTCAGGCCCTTTTCGAGCACCTGCAGGGCCTCCGCGAGGTGGCCCTTCTTGTTCAGCTCCTCGGCGATGGCGATGTGCTCGTCCACCGCCTTGGCCGAGTTGCCGTCCCGGGTGTAGAGGTCGGCGAGCTTGCTGCGGACCTTCAGGTCGGCGGGGTCGATGTCCGCCATCTTCTTGAGGACGTCGCCCGCGTCCCGGTTCTTGCCGCGCTTCAGGTACTCGTCGACCACGTATTGGTATTGGCTCTTGGCCTCCATGAGGAGACCCTGCTTGCCGTACAGCTCGGCCAGGTTGACGTAGGGCTCGAGCGCGGTCGCGTCGAGCTTGTTGATCTGCTTCCAGATCGCGATGGCCTTCAGGTGAAAGCCGTCCTTGGCGTAGAAGTCCGCGACCTTCTGGTACTCGACCACCGCCTCCCGCATCTTGTTCTGGCGGGCGTAGAGATCCCCGATCTTCTTGACGATGTTCCAGTCGCGGGGGTTGTCGTCGACGACCTGCTTGAAGAGGGCGATCGCCTGGTCCAGGCGCCCGGCCTTTTCCAGCTTGTCGGCGTCCTGCTTGAGCTTGACGGGGTTGATCTTGGCCAAGGTTGCTAGACCCGGAACCTCAGAATAACCATCGCTGCGTGCCGTGGAAAGAACGCCGGTGGATCTCGGACGGCCCCAGGCGCCGAAGAGCCTGCCGGTGATCGTCGCTGGCGTATCCCATGTTGTGGGCGAGGCCGTAGCCGGGATAACGACGGTCGCACTCTCGCATCATCTCGTCCCGCATCACCTTGGCCACGATCGACGCCGCCGCGATCGAGACGGACAGCGCGTCGCCCTTCACGATGGGCCGCTGGGGTGTCGCCACGCCGGGCACGGTCAGGGCGTCGACCAGGATGACGTCGGGCCCGATGGCGAGCCCCTGGACCGCCCGCACCATGGCGAGATGGGTGGCCCTCAAGATGTTCAGCCGGTCGATCTCCCGTGGGTCCGCGACCCCCACACTGAAAGCCATGGCCTTCTCGCGCACGCGGGCGGAAAGCTCTTCCCGCTGCTTCGCGGTGAGCCGCTTGGAATCGTCCACTCCCGTGCTGTCGAAAACGTCTCCGAGCACGACCACGCAGGCCACCACCGGGCCGCACAGCGCCCCGCGCCCGACCTCGTCCATGCCGGCCACGACCGCGTAGCCGTCCGCGTGCGCCTGGTCCTCGAGCGCGCGCGTGCAGCGCAGCTCGTCGCCGTGGTAGACGAGCGGCTTTCGGCCGCGGGCCCGTCGTTCCGTTTCCGGCGCCGCCATCCGACCTCCGCCCGCAGATCGTGACCAAAACGCCAGGGACAGCCTACGCTCGCGCCGCGCGCTTCTCCTTCATGCGGCCCGCCTTGCCCTTCAGGTCGCGCAGGTAGTACAGCTTCGCCCGCCGCACCTTCGCCTGCTTGACGACCTCGATCTTCTCGATCGTCTTCGCGTGCAGGGGGAAGATGCGCTCCACCCCCTGCCCGAAGGACACCTTCCGCACCGTCATTGTGGCCCGGGCGCCGGCTCCACGGAGCCCGATCACGACGCCTTCGAAGATCTGGACGCGCTCGCGCTCCGTCTCCTTGGGCTTGCCCTTGATCTCCTCCTTTACGGAGGTCTCCTTGACCCGCACGTGTACGCGCACGGTATCTCCCGGGGTGATCTGCGGCAGGCCCTTCTTGAGGTCCCCCGCTTCGATGTTATCGATCGGATTCATGTTCTTGCCGCCTTCATTGTGTGCGCTGTCCTCACTGAGCCGGGGGTGCTGCGTCGCACCCCCGGACCCCCGCGCGCTCCGCGGAAGTGAATCCCGCTTCGCGCGCTGCTCGTACTTGTTCCATCAGGTTCATTCTCATGCGAGGACTTTGTCCTCCCTTTCGATCTCGCTCAGGAGGTCCGCGTCCTCCGGGGACAGCCGGGCGTTCCGCAGCAGCTCGGGCCGCCGCTCGCGCGTCGCCCGCAGCGCTTCCTTCCGCCGCCAGCGACGGATGCGGCCGTGGTCGCCGGAGAGCAGCACGTCGGGCACCGCGCGCCCGCGCACCACCGCCGGCCGGGTGTAATGGGGGAAATCCAGGATGCCGTCGGAGAACGAATCGGCGCCCGCCGAAGTTTCGTCGCCCAGGGCCCCGGGCAGCAGCCGCACCGTCGCTTCGATGACCGCGAGAGCCGCCACCTCGCCCCCGGTCAGGACGAAGTCGCCGACGCTCACCTCTTCCGCGGCCAGTCCCTCGCGCACCCGCTCGTCGATGCCCTCGTAGCGGCCGCACAGGAGCACCAGCCGGTCGAGGGTGGCGTAGCGCGCGGCCCGGTCCTGGTTGAAAGGCGTCCCGCGGGGAGACAGCAGCACCACGGCCCGGCGCTCGGTGGGCGCCCCGCCGATGGCCTCCACGGCGCGGAAGAACGGCTCCGCCTTCATCACCATTCCCGGCCCGCCCCCGAACGGCGCGTCATCCGCCGTCCGGTGCTTGTCGTCGGTGTGCTCGCGCAGGTCGTGGGCCGCGATGCGCACCAGGCCGGCCTCGACCGCGCGCCCGACGATGCCGCCTTCGACCGGTGGCGCGATCATGCCCGGGAAGATGGTGACCACGTCGATGGCAAGGCTCATCGCGCCGCCTCGAGGTATTGCGGCCGGACCACCACGATGCGCCCGCGCGCGAGGTCGACCTCGCGGACGAACGCCTCCGCCAAGGGAATCAGGGTCTCGGCGCCCGCCGCGCGCACGGACAGGACCGGCGCCTCGCCCCCCGTCTCGAGGATGTCCTGCACGGTGCCCACCGGCGATCCCGCTTCGTCAAAGGCGGCCAGGCCCTTCAGCTGGTGGTGGTAGTACGAGCCCGCCGGCAGCGCCGGCAGCTCGTCCTCACCGATACGCACGTCCATGCCGCGGAACGCCTCCGCGTCGTCGATGGACTCGACGCCCCTGAACTTCAGGACGAAGCGGCCCTTGTGGGGCCAGCAGGAGACCACCTCCATCGCGCGCGCGGCGCCGCTTTCACCGGGGACGTAGACCGCGCGCAGCGAGGGGAAGCGCTCGGGCCGGTCGGAGAAGGGCTGGACGAGGACCTCCCCCTTGCGCCCCTGGGGCTTCACCACGCGGCCGATGGCCACCATCTCCGAGAAGGGCGGCGGAGTCATCAGTCCAGGATCTCCACGTCGCAATCGATCCCGCGGCGCCGGCCGACCGCCTCGATGACGGTGCGGATGGCGTCCGCGGTGCGGCCCTGGCGGCCGATCACGCGGCCGCGGTCGGACTCCGCCACCTCGACGTCGAAGTGGACCATGTCGTCCTCTTTCCACTCCTCGACGCGGACCCTGGCCGGGTCGTCGACCAGCCCGCGGGCGATCCTCTCCAGCAGCGCCTTCACGCGATCAGGCCTGCTTTGGCGGCTGCTTGGCCTGCTGCTTCAGCAGGCTGCGCACGGTGTCGGAGGGCTGCGCACCCTTGCCGATCCAGTACTCCGTGCGCTCGGTGTCGATCTTCACGACCGCGGGGTCCTTCCGCGGATCGTAGTGGCCGAGCACTTCGACGAAGCGTCCATCGCGCGGCTCGCGCGAGTCGGCGACCACCACGCGGTAATGCGGCTTCCGGGTGGCGCCGGCACGTCTCAACCTGATCGACAGCATCTTTCCCCTCTATCGAAACTGCGGCATGCGGGCAGCGAGGCGCTTCATCGCCTTGCCTCCCCCGCCGCTGAACTGCTTCATGAGCTTCCGCGCCTGCACGTACTGCTTCAGCAGGCGGTTGACGTCTTCGACCCTGGTGCCGCTCCCCTTCGCGATCCGCTTGCGGCGGCTGCCGTTCAAAAGCGCCGGTTCCCGCCTCTCGGCCGCGGTCATGGAGTCGATCATGGCCATGGCCCGTCGCATCTCCGTCTCGCCGGCCGCGGTGTCCACGTCCCTGGCCGCGTTGCCGAGACCGGGGATCATGGACAGGACCTGGTCCAGCGGGCCCATCTTCTTCACCTGGGCGAGCTGGTCGCGGTAGTCCGCGAGCGTGAACTCGTTGCGGCGGATCCTGCGAACCATCTCCGCCGCCTGGTCGGCATCGGCGAACTCCTCGGCCTTCTCGATGAGGCCGAGCACGTCGCCCATGCCCAGGATGCGGCCCACCATGCGGCCGGGATCGAACGCCTCGAACTCGTCGACCCGCTCCCCGACGCCCGCGAACTTGACCGGGCAGCCGGTGACCGTGGCCGCGGACAGCGCGGCGCCGCCGCGCGCGTCGCCGTCGAGCTTGGTGAGGACGATCCCGGTGATCCCGATGCGGCGGTGGAACTCCGCAGCGCTCTTCACCGCGTCCTGTCCGGTCATGGCGTCCGCGACGTACAGCACTTCGCTGGGCTGCGCGTCCGACTTGAGCCGGGCCAGCTCGGCCATCAGCTCGTCGTCGACGTGCAGGCGGCCCGCGGTGTCCACGACCAGGAAGTCGTGTCCGATCGCGCGCGCCTCGTCGATGGCGGAGCGGAGGATCGCGCGGGGATCATCGACGCCTTTGGGATGATGGACCTTCAGGTCCGACTGCCGGCCCAGCGTCGCGAGCTGCTCGCGGGCGGCCGGGCGCTGGACGTCGGTCGAGACCAGCAGCGGATGGTGCCCGCCCTTGGCGAGCCATCGCCCCAGCTTGGCCGATGTGGTCGTCTTCCCCGATCCCTGCAGGCCGGTCATGAGCACGACCGAAGGCAGCCGCGAGGAGGTCTGGAGGTGCGCCGGCTCGCCGCCGCCGAGCAGCGCGACCATCTCGTCGCGCACGACGCGAATGACCGCCTGGGCGGGAGTGAGGCTGCGCAGGACCTCCTGCCCGGTGGCGCGCGCGCGCACCCGGTCGAGGAACTCCTTCACGACCTTGAAGTGGACGTCGGCCTCGAGGAGGGCGAGGCGGATCTGGCGCAGCGCCTGGTCGACCTCGGCCTCGGAGAGGGACCCCTGGCCGCGCAGGGTGCGGAAGACGTCCTGGAGCTTCCCGCCTAGGGTGTCGAACATGGTCGCCAATACCGTTCGCCCGGCGCGCGGGCGCACCTCGGCACCCTACTGGCCAGCCCTGTCACGCACACGCGAACGGTTGATCTTAGGGTATCGCCGCCGGGTCTGTCAAAACCAACCCTTGCAGAGGGTTAAAGGGCGGACCGGCGGATCAGAAATCGCGTGAGATGGCGAAGAGGCTGGCCATCTGCCGGTGGTTCTCGCGGACCCGCCGGGCGACCGTCCGCCCCAGCGCCCATAGGATCTTCCCGGTCAGCGCCGGACGGCTCAGCATCAGGGAGCGCACCTCGGCGTGCGGGATCGCCAGCACGTCGCAGTCGGTGTGGGCGATCACGTGGGCCGAAGGCGCGAGGCCGTCGAAGAACTCCGTTTCGCCGAAGATCTCCCCCGGTCCCAGGATCGTGAGCGCCTCCTCCCCGGCCCCCGGGACGTGTTTGCTCAGCCGCACCGAACCCTGATGGATGACATGGAGATGGCCGCCCGAGGCCCCCTCGGTGAGGATGACGTTGCCCGCGCGATAGCGCTTCACCATCCCGACCATCAGGACGTGGGCGAGCTCGTCGTCCTCGAGATCGCCGAAAAGCTCCACCGTCCTGAGGAAGTCCTGAATCATCCATTGAGCGGGGGGTGCTGCGCCGCACCCCCCGTGCCCCCCGCGCTCGCGCCGGAAGTGAATCCCGTCGCTCGCGCCGCTGTTGCCTCCGTCATACGCTCCTCAACAGGTGCCCGAGCTTGTCCTTCTTGGTCTTCAGGTAGCGGCGGTTGGCCTCGGAGGCCGGGATCTCGATGGGCACGCGGGAGACGATCTCTAGACCGTAGCCTTCGAGGCCGACGAACTTCCGCGGGTTGTTGGTCAGCAGGCGGATCTTGTGCAGGCCGAGCTCGGCGAGGATCTGCGCGCCGATGCCGTAGTCGC
>Ga0326597_10008287_pt1 | contig 14049 bp, 15 predicted proteins | sample RVTome_12_FD_203789 | JGI IMG/M metagenome (GOLD analysis project Ga0326597, IMG submission 203789) | Soil microbial communities from uranium-contaminated site in the Upper Colorado River Basin, Wyoming, United States - RVT100D185 | ecosystem: Environmental > Terrestrial > Soil > Contaminated >... | reverse complement strand
GGCGTGGCGACGAGGCCGAGCGCTGGGTACGGACGATCGTGTTCGCCGCGTATCACGACAGCCTTCTCGCCGCGCTCGGCGTCGGCGGGTGGGCGGAGGTGGTGGGACGGTCGTCGGGTCGCCCCTGTGCGGGGTGCGCCGGGCACGAGGAGCTGCGGTGGCACCCGCAGGAGGACCCGCCCGACGGCTTCGCAACCCCCCCGGCAAACCTCGACTGCCTGTGCACGATCGCGTTGCCGGAGTGAGAGAGAAGCGCAATTCGCAATTCGCAATACGACATTCGATCGCGAAGGAGCCCCTCTTGCGGGCGTCGGGCCGTCGGCGACGGGCAACGGGTAACGGGGAACGGGTAACGGGCCCTCCGCCTTCTGCCTTCTGTTCTCTTCCCCCTAGGCTGCGCCTTCAATGATCGAGCGCGGTCCCAGCCCCATCCCGTTCCGGCGGTCTCCGTCGCGCGCCAGGAGATGGCTTCTCATCGGCCTGGGGATCCTGTTCGTGCTTCTGCTCTCGCTCCGGGGGATCGCCACGTTCTGGACCGACTACCTCTGGTTCGACTCCGTCGGTTTCGCCGCCGTGTGGCAGACCCTGGTCTTCAGCCGGGTGGTGCTCGTCGCCGTGGCGACCACCGTCGCCTTTGTGCTGATGTTCGTGAACCTGGTGCTGGCGGACCGGCTGGCCCCCGCGCTCTCGCTCGCGGCGGGGAGCCCCGACGAGGAGTTGATCGAGCGGTTCCAGGGCTGGGTGTCGGACCGGGTGCTCCGGTTCCGGCTCGCCGTCGCCGGCTTCTTCGGCCTTCTCATCGGCCTGGGAGCCGGTGCGTGGTGGGAGCACTGGCTCCTGTTCCGCAACCGCCAGGACTTCGGCGTCGTGGATCCGGTCTTCGGCCGGGACGTCGGGTTCTATGTGTTCGACGTCCCCTTCTACCGTGATCTCTTTGGCTGGGCGTTCCAGTTCGTGCTCATCACCACGCTCGTGGTCGCCGCCATGCATTACCTCAATGGGGGCATTCAGGTGACCCCGGGGCGGCAGCGGGTGGCATCGGGCGTCAAGGTCCACCTGTCCGTGCTGCTGGCGATCATGGCGGTCCTCAAGGCCGTCGGTTACTGGCTCGACCGGTTCGACCTGCTCTACAGCGACCGCGGGGCGGTGTTCGGTGCCACCTACACGGATGTGAACGCCCAGCTGCCGGCGCTGCAGTTCCTCTTCTGGATATCGCTGTTCTTCGCCGCCCTGCTACTGGTGAACATCCGGCTCAAGGGGTGGACCCTCCCCCTGGTGGCCTTGGGAGGCTGGCTGGTGGTGTCGATCATCGCCGGCGGGCTGGTCCCGGCGGCCGTTCAGCGCTTCTCCGTCCAGCCCAATGAGATCGACCGTGAGCTGCCGTATGTCGAACGGAACATTGCCTTCACCCGGGAGGCATACGGTCTCGATGCGGTGGAGGTGAGGGACTTTGCCGCCGCCGCCGACCTCGACTCCGCGGACATCGCCGCCAACGGCCAGACGATCGACAACGTGCGGTTGTGGGACCCGACGGTGCTGCTCACCACGTACCGGCAGCTCCAGGAGCTGCGGCCCTTCTATGAGTTCCTCGATGTCGACGTCGATCGGTACGCGTTGGAGGGCGACATCACTCAGGTGATGCTGGCGACGAGGGAACTCGACGATCGGGGCGTACCCGGCGGGGGCTGGGTCAATCGCCACCTCGTCTACACCCACGGGTTCGGGGTCGTCGTGAGCCCCGCCAACGCCGTGACGAGAGAGGGCCAGCCCGACTTCCTCGTCAAGGACATCAACCCCCCCGAGAACGTCCTCCCGGAGCTGGTTGTCGACCAGGGTCGGATCTACTTCGGCGAGGCGCCGGCGCCGGGGTCGTTCGTCATCGTCGGCACCGACGAACAGGAAGTCGACTTCCCGGTGGAGTCGGGGACCGACACCGTCGCCTTCAACCACTACGACGGCAGCGGGGGGATCTCGGTGGGGAACATCTTCCGCCGTGCCGCCTTCGCCCTCCGGTTCGCCGATGTCAACCCGCTGATCTCCAGCCAGGTGCACTCGGACAGCAAGGTTCTGCTCGTCCGCAACATCCGTGAGCGCCTCACCAAGGCCGCCCCCTTCCTCCACCCGGACAACGACCCCTATCTCGTGCTCCTCGACGGGCGCCTGGTGTGGATCCAGGACATGTACACCGTCACCAACCGGTATCCCTACTCCACGCCTGCCGACGATCCTGACTCCACCACCCGCGGTGTCGAGGCGACCGGGCGCCTCAACGTCGGCTCAGGTCTCCCCTCGGAGTTCAACTACATCCGGAATTCGGTGAAGGCCACCGTTGACGCCTACGACGGGACCATCCGGTTCTACGTGCTCGACGAGGGCGACCCGCTCATCCGGGCATATCGCGACATCTTCCCGGACCTCTTCTCGACGATGGGGGAGATGCCGGCGGGCCTGCTGCAGCACCTGCGCTACCCGGAGGACCTGTTCCGGGTGCAATCCGACATCTACACGAGATACCACGTGACCGAGGCCCGGGTCTTCTACAACAATGGAGACCCCTGGGAGATCGCCCGCGACCCGTCGACGACGGCGTCAGAGAACCTGCGCGGGTCGTTCCCGTCCGACAACCGGCCGATGGTGCCGTACTACCTGCTGATGGAGCTGCCCGACGAGGACCTCTCGTACCTGATGCTGCAGCCGTTCACCGCCGCCACCCGGCCGAACATGGTGTCGTTCCTCGTGGCCAAGTCGGATGCCGCCGATTACGGGGACCTCATCGACTTCGAGCTCCCCCGGGACTCGTTCGTCGACGGTCCGGGACAGGTGGGGGCGCGGATCAATCAGAACCCCGAGATCTCCCGCGAGTTCACCCTCCTCGATCAGCAGGGATCAGATGTTCTCCAGGGCAACATGCTGGTGGTGCCCATCGAGGAGTCGATCCTCTACGTGCAGCCGGTATATCTGAGCGCCCGCACCGAGGCTGGCTCGGAGATCGCCGCCCTGCCGGAGTTCAAGTTCGTCATCGTGGTGTTCGGTAATCGCATCGTCATGCGCGAGACACTGGATGAGGCGCTCGCCGCCGTGTTCGGCGACGCTCCGGTCGTCGATCCGGGCGACGGAAATGGCGGCGAGCTGCCGGCCGACCTGGTGGAGGCGGTCACCGAGTTGCTGACCCAGGCCGATGAGGCCTTCCTGCGGGCGGATCAAGCCCTCAGGAATGCGGATCTCGCCGCGTACGAGGCCGAGGTGGCCGAGGCGCAGCGTCTCATCGAACAGGCCCGTCAGCTCCTCGAGGACGCCCTAACGGGCGAGTCGGCCCTCGGCGCCATCGCCTACCGCTGAGGCTCAGGCGGCCTTGACCGTGGTCTCTTCGTAGGCCGACTTGGCCTTCCGGGCGAACGCAAGGCGACGCGCCGGCCCGGTCACCGGGTCGAAGGAGTACATGAGTGCCGCTCCGACGGCGGCGAAGAAGATGTTGCGGGCATTGAGGTGGTCAGCAAAGGCCTCCTCGGGGGTCGTATCGGCTGTTTCCGCCCGGGCCCGATCGCAAACGACTACCGGAGTGTGGGGTTCCCCCCCACCGTGGGCGGCTGCTGGCGGGTGAGGTCCAGTTTCGGTTCGTCTTCGTCCTTTGCCCAGCGTGCCTCCCGTGCCGAGACGCGGAAGCGGCTACTCGCTTCTTTGAGCAACTCGACGGCGAGAATCGCCACGTCGTCGGTGAAGCCCCCCGGTGGCGCCATGCCCTCGAGTACCTCATCGCACGCCTTCCCCAGGTCGCGGGGAGCACGGTCGACGGCAGCCACCAGCCGCTCGATCCCGGAGTCGATCGTCTCCCCGCGACGCTCGATCAGGCCGTCGGTGTATAAGAAGAGCCGATCGCCATGCTTCAGCCGGAAGCGCCCGGAGCGGAAGCGCTTTCTCGCGGCGCCGGTGCCCAGGGGAGCGGTGCGGCCCCGGTCGATGGTCCTGGCCCCGCGTTTCGAGGCGAGAATCGGCGGGACGTGCCCTGCGTTCGCCACCTTCACCCGGAGGCTGTTGAGGTCGAGCCCGAGCACGCAGGCGGTCACCAGCGACTGGCGCCGCAGCGTCGCCACATACCGGTCGAGCCGCCGTACGACTCCGGCGGCAGTCTCCACGAAGGCGAAGGCGCGGAGTGCGCTGGCCACCTCCTTCATCGCCACCGCCGCCTCCATCCCGTGACCGGCGGCGTCGCCAATCGCGAGAATCACGCGATCGTCGACGCGAAGTGCCTCGCACCAGTCGCCTCCCACCCCCACCTGGCTCGTCCCGGCGTGGTAGCGGACCTCGAGCTGTAGCCCGGGAATCGTGGGGAGTGGCTTGGGAGCGAGGTCCCGGGAAAGACGCTCCACGGTCCGCCGCTGGTCCTGGACGTGGCGCGAGTGGCCGAGGGCGGATCCGCACACGGCCGCCAGGTGACGGGCGGCATCGGCTTCTTGCTCGGAAAACGCTGGCTCCTCCCTCCCGCGGGAGAACCGAAGCACGCCGAGTACGGCACCGGACACGTCCCGGAGCGGGACCGCCAGCCACGCTTTCGATCCGAGGCGCGCCACGGCCGCCGCTGTCATCTCGTCGGCGGGGTCGATCGACCGCCAATCGGCGGCGCGCTCTTCGCCGGCGAGCGCCGCCGGGACCGGTGAGCCTGCGGCGGCGGAGGGGTCGGGCCGGTAGACCTCCGCCAGGTCCTCGATAGCCACCTCGAGGATCGGGTCGCGGTGTCGTGCGACGCGGAGGCGCGCCGACCCGTCGTAGTCGAAGAGGAATACCGTGAGGCTGTCGGCGACCGTGCCAAGAGCTGCGCCGGCGATAGTCTCGAGACGGGACTCGATGTCGAGGGCGGAACCGAGCAGCTGCTCGGCGAGGGTGGTGATGAATTCCGGCCGGGGAGGCTCACCGTCGTCGGGTGCCAGCGGCCGCAAGGGTTCGTCGGAACTCACTGGTGCGAACCTACACCGGTGGCGCGTCCAACCGCCCTCAGGTGCCGAGACGAATGCGAAGTCGGAGCGTCGTGGCGCCGTCCGCCGCGCCCGTCTCGAAGCTCTCCGTCAGCGTCTCGATGATCCGAAACGACATGGAGTCGAGGGCGAGATCGAGCTTGCCGTCCGCCGTGATGGTCACATCGAGGTTCTCGGCGACTTCGTCGATTTCCATTTCGATGCGCTCGGCGCCCGCTTCGATGAATGCCAGACCCGCCTCGTGCACCGCGAGAGCGGCATCGTCGATCTCGTCCACCGACGACTCCCGTCGGGCACAGGCGTTGCGCACCACGAGGCGCAGCACATCGAGGTTTCCCGGATCGGCGGGAATCGAGATGCGGGTGTGGTTGAGGCGGGGGGTAGTCATCGGCCAGCCCATATACTACGGGTCGGCGCGACTGGCGCCGAGGAGGAAGGGGCACATCCTGGAACCCACGACGTCGTTCACGGCTCGTGTCGACCGCACCGATGGTGATGTCGTCGTCGATCTGGCGGGCGATCTCGATATCAATGGCGCACCAGACCTGAAGAGGGCGCTTGACCAGCTCGCCGGGCACGGCGGGCGCGTCATCGTCGATCTGCGGTCCGTCACTTTTATGGATTCGATGGGCCTGGGGGCTCTCATCGAGGGCAGGAATCGCCTCGAGGCCGACGGTGCGATCGTGATGCTTGTGACCGACACCGGTCCGGCGGGCCGGCTGCTCGCCCTCACCAAGCTCGATGAGTCCTTCCCGGTCTTCGATTCGGTAGAGGCGGCGCGCGCCTCGCGCTGATCCTCGCCGCTCGCCTCGGTTGGGCAACTTTCGGCCATCACCCTCACTCGATGACCTTGCCGCGGATTCGGGGGAACGTGACATGCCGGTGTGCGTAGCAGCGGCTTCGAGTGTTGTAGCGGCTGAGTCGGGTCTCGCATCCGTCGGAGAGGCAGCGACGAACCGCCTCATCGGTCTTCGGGCGCCGTCCTCGCATCGCCTGCTTGGTGCCCCGCTGAATCGTCGTCTCGCTCGCAGTGGTCATGTGGGCGTACCCCCTTTCCTGCGCCAGAGTTCCCCGTGAGGGCGCCATCCAAACCCTTGATCGCCTTTGAGCTCGGTCGTCGTACCCTCGAGGCGTTACGAAGAACTGCGAGCAGCCATGGGTGACATCGTGACACCGCTTCAACCGCTGCTGGGTGCGGTCGAAGCCGGTGGGACGAACATCGTCTGCGCCGTCGGGTCGGCCTCGGGTGAGGTCGTCGACCGGGTCGAGTTCCCGACCGGCGCCCCGGCCGAGACCCTGGAAAGGGCTGTCGATTACTTCGCCGGGCACGAGATCGCTGCCCTCGGTCTCGGATGGTTCGGGCCGATCGAGATGCGGCCGTCGCATGCTCGCTACGGCGTCATCGGCCCCACGCCCAAGGAGGGGTGGGAGGGCATCAACGTCCTCGGTCCATTCGGTGCACTCGGGACCCCGGTCGGCCTTGCCACCGATGTGGCCGCGGCCGCTCTCGGCGAGGGGGAGTGGGGGGCATCGCGGGGTCTCCGCAGCCATGTCTACGTGACTGTTGGGACCGGGATCGGCGGCGCCGCCGTCGTCGACGGTGAGGCGCTCGCCGGGCTCGGGCACCCCGAGATGGGGCATGTCCCGGTGGAGCGGGCACGGGGCGACGACTTTGCAAGTGTGTGCCCGTACCACGGTGGCTGCCTCGAGGGGCTGGCCTCCGGGTCGGCGGTGGCCGCCCGGTGGGGTTCACCCGCCGAGAGCCTGGGCGAGAGCGAGGCCGCTGCGGCGGCGGCCCTGGTTACGGGCTATCTGGCGCAAGGCTTGCGGGCAATCGTGTACACACTGGCCCCGGAGCGGATCGTCGTCGGGGGCGGGGTCACAGCCCTCCCGGGGTTCCACAGCCGGCTCCGTGACGAGGTTGCGGTGTCGCTGGCCCGGTATCCCGGGCTCTCCGAGCATTTGGCGAAGGACTTTGTGGTCGCTCCGGGTCTCGGCGATCTCGCCGGCGTGATCGGTGCGCTCGTGATCGCCCGACGCACCAGCGAGGACCCCCGTTTGCGCTGAGACCGACCGCGTCGGCTCGTGCGATCCACACTCGCGCTCGATCCACACTCGAGAGCACCCGAAGGGCTCCCCGTCGTCGGCCTTGGGAGTGCCCGCCCGGCGGGCGATCAAGGCGTCAGTCGAGCAGGAAGGTGACCTTGAGGCTGACCTTCCACTGGGTGATGGCGCCGTCGGCGACCGTCACCTCGTGATCCTTCACCCAGGCGTGCCTGATGTTGTGGATCGACTCGGCGGCCTTGGCCAGGCCCTGTTCGATTGCTGCGTCGAATCCGTCGGGTGATTGCGCTGTGATCTCGATGACTTTGGCGACGGACATGTCTTTATCCTCTCGGTGCTTCGTCCCAACCTAGACCGTCAGGTCAGCGGATCGGCCACGGCTGCGCCGCAGAGATCCAGCATCGACCGAAGCCGTTCTTGCAGGATCTCGGAGAGTTGCTCGGCGGTGCCGGCGTCGATCCCGGCCGGTGCGTACTGATGGCGCATGTGATGGCCCTCCCTTGTCTTCTGGGAGAGCGGTACCCGGTCTCGGTGACGGTCAAACGCCGTGGCCGATCACCGACGTCCTTCGTCGTACCGATGAGTCTCCTGGGCGAGATCACTCGTCGAAGACGGGGTCTCGGCCTCGGTCTCCGCCTGAGTGGTGTTCTCCAGTCCGCCTCCACCATCCACGGCGTCCTCAGAGAGCCGACGGTGACGCTCGAGGCGGTTGAGGCGGCCTCGCTCGCCTGCCCGCCAGACCAGCCCGACCAGCTCGTCGAGGACGATTGCGACGAGCGCAGCACCGATCACCCATGCGAACAGCGGGGCGGTGAGGTCGAGCCAGAGCCATTCGACCGTCACTGTCCCAGTGTTCTGAACGGCGAAGACGAGCAGACCTGCGGCGAGGACGAGCGCCGTGATGACACTGGCGTAGTAGCCGGTGCCCCGGTACTCGACGCCCTCGGGGTATCGATTCGCCACTCCCGTCACGCAGCCTTACCGTCGATACCGTCGGCGATCTCGTCGAGCTTCCGCTCGATCGCCTCGACGGTCTGGCCCGTCTTGGTCTGGATCTTCCCGACCAGCTGCTCCCAGTTGCCCTGGGCCTGGTCGAGCTCGTCGTCGGTCAGTTCACCCCAGGTCTCCCGGATGCGGCCCTTGGCCTGCTTCCAGTTGCCCTCGAGTTTCATGCGATTGGCACCCATGTGATGGGTCCTCCTTCTCGGGGTCGCGTGTCGGACTTGTTCCCGAATGCCGCCGCGCCGAAACTCCTCCGGGTTTTGCCCCGTGGCGCATCGGGAGGACAATGAGCGGGTCGAAAGGAGGCCCCTGGACATCGTGACCGCAGACGATGTCGCCTCGCTCCTCGAGCACACCGGCGACACCGTCGCTTCGATCTACCTCCCAACCCACCGTTCCGGCGCCGAGACGCGCCAGGACCCGATCCGCCTCAAGAACCTGCTCAATGAGGCGCGTTCCGAGCTGGTGGAGCTCGGCCTGCGGGGACCCCAGGCCGATGCCATGTTGGAGCCGGCCCGCACGCTCCTCGACGACCACTCGTTCTGGCAGCACCAGTCCGACGGGCTCGCCCTCTTCGCCGACCCCGGCGCGGTGCGGGCGTTCCGGTTGCCGGATCCTTTCACGCCTCGTGTCGTGGTTGGAGACGCCTACCACGTGAAGCCCCTCCTGTGGGTGATGAGCCGCGGCGAACAGTTCAACGTGCTCGCCCTCAGCGAGAACCAGGTACGGCTGCTGTGGGGTACCCGCCATCGGGTGGGTCAGGTGGATCTGCCCGACGAGGTGCCCCAGAGCCTGGCCGCGGCTCTCTGGTTCGAGGACCCCGAGCGCCAACTGCAGTTCCGTCAGGCGTCGCACGCCGGGGCGGGGGCGGGCGCCATCTTCCACGGTCACGGTGGCGGGAAGGATCAGCCGCAGGAGGAGATCGAACGCTTCTTCCGCGCCGTCGACGACGGGGTGCAGCACCTGCTCCGGCCGCGGGTCCCCCTCGTGCTTGCCGGCGTGGAGAGGTTGCCTCCGATCTACCGCCGGGTGACATCCCACGAGCCGGTCATGGGCGAAGAGGTGACGGGCAACCCGGACCGGCTGACTCCGGAAGAGCTGCACCGCCAGGCGTGGGAGATCGTCGTCCCCTGGTTCGATCGTGAACGCCAGCAGGTGCTGGACGCCATGTCCGATGGTGATCGTCGCGTCTACTCGGTCCCCGAGGCGATCGCAGCGGCCCGGGCCGGTCGGGTGGCAGCCGCACTCGTGGCCTCCGACGCCGAGGTCTGGGGAGATCCCGGTGAGCCCGACGGCGCCCCCGCGGTGCACGACGAGCGCCAGCCGGGGGATCGCGACCTTCTCGACGTCGTCGTCGCTGACACCTGGATCCGCAGCGGCGGGTCGGTGTGGGTGATGCGGTCTGAGGACATGCCCGATGGCGCCCCCGTGGCCGCACTCTTGAGGTACTGACTTGCCCGATCGCTCGGACTCCGCGTCGGTAGCCTCCTCTGGACACACCATCCAGGAGATTCGGCCGAAGTGAGCGACCGCGACGAGGTCGGCGAGCTCCTCGCCCGTCACGCCGCAGGCGATGGACGGGCTAGTGAAGAGCTGGTCTCCCGTCATCAGGGCCTGGTTCGCTATTTGGCCAAGCGGTTCGCCGGCAAGGGCGAGCCCATCGAGGACCTCGAGCAGGTCGCCAACATCGGGCTACTCAAGACGATGGATCGATTCGACCCCGATCGGGGGGTCCAGTTCTCCACTTACGCCAGCGCGACGATCATCGGCGAGCTGAAGCGACACCTCCGCGATCGCGCCTGGTCGATGCGCGTCCCCAGGGGGCTCAAGCAGGCGAGCGTCCGCCTCGGGCGGGTCGAACAGGAGCTCACTCAACAGCTGGGGCGCTCGCCGAGGGTGGCGGAGCTGGCCGAGGCGGCAGACATGACCGATGAGGAGGTCATCGAGGCACTCGACGCCGGCGGCGCGTACTCGCTGACCTCACTCGACGCACCGATCGGTGGCGACGACGACAGCCGCACCCGGCTCGACGAGCTGCGGGCGGATGACAGCATCGCGCTCGCCGACCGCCTGGCGACGGTCTCCGATGCGATCACATCCCTGCCCGAGCGGCAACGGAGGATCCTCTACCTCCGTTTCTTCGAGGACATGACCCAGACCGAGATCGCCGAGGTCGTCGGGATCTCCCAGATGCACGTCTCCCGGCTGCTCGCCAGGTCGTTCGACGCGATTCGGTCGTGGATGGAGGCGACCGAGGAATCGGACGAGGACTGATCCCTCAGAGGGAGGGCGAGCCGATTCGCTCACCCCCTCAGAGCGAAAGCTCGAACCAGGTGACGGTCCGTGCCCCCCGGGTGGCGACGCCCCAGCGTTGCGCGAGAAGCTCGACCAGGTGAAGACCCCAACCCGAGCCCTGATCGGGGTTGGGATCGGCGGGATCTGCCGCGAAGCCTGGTCCGGGGTCGATCACCTCGACTCGCACCGTGCCGGTGTCGACATCGACGTGGAGTTCGATCAGATCCCCCCCGGCGAGCCCGGCATGGCGCACGCTGTTGGTGATCAGCTCGCTCACGAGGAGGAGGATGTCGTCGAGGCGATCGGCGGGCACCCGATTGCGGAGTGAGGAGGCCGCCGACCTGGCCAGTGCGGGCGCGGCGTCGCTCGCCGGGAAAGTCCACGACTCCTTGGTCGATGTCATCGGGCTCCTCGGCGAAAGGCCACCGATCGCCCTTCGCATGCTTCGATGCCTCCGGGGAACCGGCGTGATCGCCTGGGCCACAACCGGCGCAGCCGCCACTCGTGTACGCCTCCCCGGGGGATTCATCCCCGTTCTTCTATCCGTTGTCAGAGGTCATTAATCACGATTTCGCGTTTTCTCAAGGATCGTCGGCGACGGCCGGGCCGATACGGAAAACCCGGCTTCCCTCGATGGCGTGTGTCGCGGTTACGGCGGCCGCAGCGCTCCAGCCTTGGAGCTGGGTGCCCCCGGCGGTGTGTTCCTTGCCGTGCACGAATTCGGGGAAGCTCCATTCGTCGAGGTCCTTGTGGGGCAGGGCGTTGGCGGCGTGGATCCCCTCGAGGATCAGGCTCGCCCTCTTCAGCTCGCCTCGGGCGGCGAGGTCGGCGGCATGGAACCCGGAGATCAGGGGCCACAGCCCCCCGTTGTGATACTCGAAGGGCCGGTTGCGGAATGTGAACGAAAACGACATCTGTAGCTCCGCCCAGGCGACGGCGTCCTCCGGCTCGATCACAGGATGGAAGGCGGGGAGCACTGGCAGCTCCTCGTCGAGCAACCCGTCGAACACGAAGCTGTCCACCGCGGCACGCTGCTCGTCGTCTGCGATCCCAAAGAGCGACACGAGGACGTTGGCGAAGGCGTCGAAGCGGTAGCCATAGCCAGTGGGGGAGAAGTACGGCATCCAGTAGCGCCCCTCCCGCTGCGGGGCGGCCTCGCGACCCTTCCGGTAGAGCGACTCGTGGTAGACGTAAGGCATGGGCTCGCCGGTCTCGGAGCCGAACCAGTAGTTGCTCCGGATGAGGTGGTTCAGCCGGATGAGCCGCTCCTGGAGGGCGTGATCCGCGGTGCCGTGGACGTGGCGGTGGATTTCGGCGCGGGCCGCCAGGGCCTGGTGATACAGCGCCTGGTCGTAGAGCACGTAACCCTCCTGGAGGTACTCGTCCGCCCAGTCGCCGGTTAGAGGCACATAGATGAGCCCGCGGTCGTTGAATTCCCACGCGCCCAGGAGAAAGAAGGTCTTCTCGATGGCGGGCAGGACGCGCTCGAGGAACTCGTCGTCCCCGGTCGCCTTCCAGTGCTCGGCTGCGCCGATGATGAACCACAGATCGGCATCGACCCGTCCGACCGTACCGCCGTAGGAGACCCGGTCGGTCTCGGGATCGACGTTGCTGGGGATCTCACCGTGCGGGCCCTGGTGGTCGGCCAGTGTCTCGAAGGTGCGCCGCGAGCACTCGACGAGATCCTCTCGCTCCGAGAGGAGAGCGGCGAGGCTGATGATCGCGCTGTCGCGACCCCACACCCGGTTGTAGTTCGTCTGGGGTGTGGGGGAGGCGAGAAAGCCGTGCTCCGAGCCGCACGCTTGGAGGACCTCCATGGCCTTCTCGTATCCAATCGGGCGGTCATCGCTCATGTCGCCGATGCTCCTATTCCCATTTGGTCGCATTCCAATCCCGCGGGTACCCGGCATCTGGCACGGCACCCTCCTTCGCTGAGCGCGCTCAGCGCCTCCTGGGAAGGTGGCGGCGCACCCTCACCAGCATCCGCACCAGCTCCTCGGAGATGTCCCCGGGTGTCGCCATCGGGTTGTTGTACACCACGTACTCCTTGGCGACGAGGGTCGCCAGGTAGTCGAGCAGCCCGGGCTCGTCGTCTTTCACGAGCAGGTAGTCGGAGTGCGTGTCGTTGTAGTAGACCACCCCCTCGGTGGCGTCGAATCGACTGCGCTCCTCTCCCGGAGTCGGGTCGGGAGCCAGCGAAGGCAGCCGGGAGATGCGCCCCCGGTCGGGCTTGGCGGCGGGCTCGTTGTCGTCTTCGGGGGGCGGCCTCGGCGAGGAGCGAGGAAGATCATCGAGCACCGGGAGTTCGGGTTCGCCATCGCGGCGGCGCGCCTCATCGCTCGTGGGCTCGACGAGCATGCCGCCCTCGCCCGGCTCGTGGCCGACGGCGCTGCGCATCGGGTTGTCCAGATCACCGAGTTCCTTGAGCACGGATCCGAACACCCTGCGGATGGTCGAGTGGAGTCGGTCGGCGGTTCGTTGGTCGACCTCCTCGCTCACTCGCTCGATGTGGCGCCGCAGCGTGGGCACTACGCCCTGGACCGCGGCGGTGAAGATGGGGAAGGCTTCGCGATCACGCAGGATTGCTCTCCGTCCCGCCGTCTGCTGCAGGCCGGGGAACACCACCTCGCCGGCGAGGTGCCCCGTGGTCCATGGCTCGTCATCGAACTCATCGAGCTCCGCGATGCTGTCGAGGATGGTGGTCCCCGCCCGTCCCACGACTCGCACGGTCCGCTGGGGCGAGGCGTTGGAGGACACGAACAGGTTGAACTCGATCGCTCCCCACAGGGTCCGCTGAGGCGGCAACGGTATCCGGAGGCCGTCGGGCCTTTCGGGGGTGACCAACTCCACGTTGCGCCCCTCCTGCACCTCGATCACGTAGTCGCCGCGGGCAAGCGCCGGGCCGCGACGGCGGCGCAGGTAGTCGACCACTTTTCGCTGGGTGATCGTGCGCAGCACCTCCGGATCGAGATCGGCGATATAGACCGTGGTTCCGGGGCCCGACCGTGCCCGCCGTTTCTCCTTCAGCAGCTCGGCGTTGACCCTTCCCCGGTAGAGCTTGAGGGTCCAGGTGTCGGGTGACCCGGCCACCCGGCTCACGATCTCGCAGCGACCCCCGAGCTGCTGGTAGGCGAGGAGGCCGATCGCCTTCTCGCCCAGGGTCCGATCGTCGTCGGCCTTGACCGACTTGAAGAGGCTGCGGGCGACCTCACGCAGTCGCTCCGGAGACATGCCGGCACCGTCGTCGTCCACGGCAACCATCGGATAGCGGCCGCGGCGACGCAGCACCACCCTGATCCGCTCGCCCCGGATTCCGGCCTCGGCGTACTCGTCGGCGGCATTTGAGATGAACTCGTTGAGCGCGTCCTTTGGGTCCTGGTAGGCCTGGCCGGTGATCAGCACCGCCTTGGCGACACTGCCGATCCGCAGCCGAACCTTCTCGGTGGCCATGGGCGGCGAGGGTAGTGGGATTCCACGGTCCGCAGCCGAGCCCCTTTGGCACAGTGGGCGTTGGGACCGTACACTTCGCCGATACGACGCGGGGTGGAGCAGTCTGGTAGCTCGTCGGGCTCATAACCCGAAGGTCGCGGGTTCAAATCCCGCCCCCGCTACGAACGAAGAACCCTTGCACCGCAAGGGTTTTTCGCTTGTCAGGCTCCTGCCTCAACCCGGTTCTTGAGGACTGCATCGCACATCCATCGCACACGGCGATCACGAA
>Ga0326597_10008286_pt1 | contig 14050 bp, 13 predicted proteins | sample RVTome_12_FD_203789 | JGI IMG/M metagenome (GOLD analysis project Ga0326597, IMG submission 203789) | Soil microbial communities from uranium-contaminated site in the Upper Colorado River Basin, Wyoming, United States - RVT100D185 | ecosystem: Environmental > Terrestrial > Soil > Contaminated >... | reverse complement strand
CCAGGATTCGAGACCGGGCGCAGCAGTCCTGACCGGTGTTGTCGTACGCTCCGAACACCGACGACTGCACGCAGTCGTCAAGATCAGCATCGGCGAAGACGACATTGGCAGATTTCCCTCCCAACTCAAGCGAAACACGTTTGACGTCAGGAGCAGCAATCCTCATGACATGGGCGCCGACAGCCGTCGAGCCCGTAAAGGAGATCTTGCGCACCAGGGGATGCCCAACGAGCGCATCGCCGGCGATGGACCCGGGTCCGGGCACCACGTTCACGACACCGGCGGGCACGCCCGCTTCGGCACATATGTCGGCGAGAGCCAGCGCCGTGAGTGGCGTGGCGCTGGCAGGTTTGACAACAACCGAGTTGCCCATGGCCAAAGCAGGCGCCAGCTTCCATCCGAGGATCACCATCGGGAAGTTCCACGGTGTGATGATCCCGCAAACTCCGATGGGTTCGCGAAAGGTAAGCAGCGTGCCGTCGGCGCCCCCAGGAATCGTCTGCCCGCCAAATTTGTCGACCGCGCCGCCGTAGTACTCAAATGTCCGGGCCACCGCACCTATTTCTCCACGGGCAGCCGATATGGGTTTCCCCGCCTGACGGGACTCGAGACGGGCGAGGTCTTCGCGCCTTTCGGTGATCAGCGCCGCCACCCTTGCGAGAATCCGCCCCCGTTCTGGGGGTGGGGTCCGACTCCAGGTCGCTTGTTCAAATGCCCGATGGGCGACTTCCACGGCCCGTTCGACGTCCGTGGCTGTGGCCCGGGCGACCTCGGCAACCGTCGCCCCGGTCGACGGGTCGACGATCATATCCACCCGTCCATCGTGCGACTCGACTCCGCCGATCAATCTTCCCCTGCGCAGCACCTTCACTCCGGGGTGACATAGGCGGCGGTGATGCCACCGTCGACCATGAACTCGGTACCGGTCACATACGATGAGTCATCAGATGCCAGATAGAGCACCGCCTTGGCCATTTCATCGGCCTCACCAAACCGCCCCATCGGGACATGCACGAGACGCCGGTTTCGCTTCTCGTCGGTGTCGAGAAACTTCATGAGCAGTTCGGTCCGCAACGGTCCGGGACACAGTGCATTGACTCGAATGTTTTCCCTGGCGTGTATGACAGCCAGTTCCCGGGTCATCGAAAGAACGGCGCCTTTCGATGCCGTGTAGGCGAGTTGGGGGGTGGCCGCTCCAACCAGCGCAACGAACGAAGCCGTGTTGATGATCGAGCCGCCACCGGCTCGCCGCAGGGCTGGAATACCGTATTTGCACCCGAAGAACACACCTTTGACGTTGATCGCCATCGTCAGATCCCAAATCTGCTCATCGGTGGAAACCGCGTCGCCATCCTCGGACAGCATCACCCCGGCGTTGTTGAACATCACGTCCAGTTTTCCGAAATGGGCCTCGGTCCTGGCAACCATCTCCTGGCAGTCGACAGCTTTGGAAACATCAGCTCGCAGAGTCAGGATGTCGCCGCCTGCCTGCCGGACGAGGGAGGCCGTTTCCTCATTGGCGTCCGAGCCGAGATCGACTGCCGCGATCCGGGCTCCTTCACGACCAAAGAGTAGGGCGGTCTGGCGCCCGATCCCGGACGCGGACCCTGTTATCAACGCAACCTTGCCATCGAGGCGCATTCTCAAATCCTTTCGAAGTAGCGGGACCGCTCCCAGTCGGTGACGGCAGCATCATATGCCGACTGTTCCACCTCGAAGAAATGGGTGTAATGATCCACGACCTCGTCTCCGAAGGCTCGCCTGGCGAAGGCACTGGTCTTGAAATCGCCAACCGCTTCACGCAAGGTGTGCTGGATGCGCGGAAGGTCCACCGCCGCATAGACGTCCCCTTGAAATACCCCCGGCGGTTCGATCCGGTTTTCAATGCCATCGAGGCCGCTGGCCAGGGCCGCGGCGTATGCAAGGTACGGATTGACGTCGGCTCCCGGGATTCGGCATTCGATGCGAAGGCTCGGCCCGGACCCGACCACGCGGAACCCGGCGGTGCGGTTGTCTTTGGCCCAGGCGATCCTGGTCGGGGCCCATGACCCGTCCTGATACCGCTTATACGAGTTGACGGTTGGGGCGTAACACACCATCAATTCTCGTACGTGAGCCATCCAGCCGCCCAGGAACCAGCGGAAGGTGTCCGACGCCCCGAGGCCGGCACCCAGGTCCTGGTCGCCAACAAACGCATTACCGTCTTTGTCCCACAGACTGAGATGAATGTGACAGCTGCTGCCCGCCCCGGCCGAATCGGGCTTGGCCATGAACGTGACGCTTATCCCCTGGCTCTCGGCCGTTTCCTTCAGACACTCCTTGAAGACCACGTGACGGTCGGCCATTTCCAGAGCTTCTGTGAATCGAACGTTCAACTCGTGCTGACCCCGGCCCCATTCGCCCTTGGAGTTTTCGACCGGGATACCCGAGTCCCGAAGGTACCGGCGAGCTGCCCCGACGTAATCCTCGATCCGAAATCCCTGGAACAGGTGGTAGTCGTCGATGTACCAACCACCCGCCTCAAGGGACCGATAGCCCTTCTTGTTCGCCTTTTTGTACGAATCCCGGAACAGGAAAAACTCGAGCTCCGATGCGGCCTTAACCTTCAGGCCCAACGCCCCGGCCCGATCGATCTGCTTCCGAAGAATGCTGCGAGGAGCTACCGAAACATTGGTGTGGGTCGCGTCATCGACTACGTCACACAGAACTATGGCTGTGCGATCTGCCCAGGCAGCACGGCGTAGGGTCGACATGTCCGGAACAAGGTGAAAGTCGCCGTACCCGAGTTCCCAGCTCGCGTAGTCATATCCGGGAACGGGCTCCATCTCCATATCCACGGTGAGCAAGTAATCGCAAGCATGAGTTCCGCTCGTGGCTCCATCTTCAAGGAAGAATTCGGCATCGAACCTTTTGCCGAGCTGCCGACCGTAGTGATCCGTGAAGGCCACCACCACAGTGTCGATCGTCCCGTCCTCGACCTCGGTTCGGAGTTCGTCGAGCGTGAGCATTCCTCTTCTGGCCATCAGGTCGTCCTTCGTTCATGGCCCGCTCGGACTGCGGTACCAGCGCCGTTTGATAAGCCTATCGCCGGGAAGTTCAGATAACTTCCTGCTCGGCCTCCTGAAGCAGAGCAATAGCCTCTTCGGGCGACTGGGCAACGAGACGGTGCCGACTCCCAAACCAGTAATACAGGAACAACACGCCCACGAACACCGCCGCACCCAGCACACCAGGACGATTGTCCTTGAGCGCCACAGTGGCACCCAACGCAATTACCGAGATAACGGTACCCACCCAGGCGCCTGGCAGTCCCAGCGGACTCCGGTAAGGGCGGTCCAGGTTCGGATGCTTCTTGGCGAGCGCTATATATGTGACCATTACCAGCGTGTACGAGATGGTTGCTCCAAAGACCGCCATCGTTAGTAGGGCCGCTCCGACGACCCCGTCACCGAATTTGTCGATGACAAGCGCCACCACGAAACCGACCACGGCTCCCAACAGCAAGGCCCGATGTGGGGTGTGATTGCGGCTGACCTTGGAGATCCCACGCGGAATGTAGCCAGAGCGAGAAGCGGCGAAAAGAACCCGTCCGTAGGCGTAGATGATCGCGTGGAAGCTGGCTATCAGGCCAGTCAAAGCGATCAGAGTGAGGACGGTACTCGCCATTCCCTCGCCGAATACAGCCTTGAAACCGACGTCGAGCGGAGCCCCCGATTGGCCCACTTCGGCCGCTCCACCGCCGACCGCGCTGTTGAGAAATAGGGTCAGAACTGACAGACCCAATAGGGTTATCATTCCCCAAATCAACGCCTTCGGCATGTCGTTCTTGACGTCGTGCGACTCTTCGGCCGCAAGCGGGAGTTGTTCGATGGCGAGGTAGAACCATATCGCGAAGGGCAATGCTGCCAGGATGCCGAACCATCCTTCTGGCAGGAACGGAGAGGATCCAAGCGCGTCGGGGTTCGGGACGATGTTGTTGAGGAGGGTGAAATCGACGGTGCCCGTGACCACCGCACCCACATAGAAGACGGCCAGCACTGCCATGGAGGCCACCGTGACGATCATCGAGACCTTGAAGGTGAGTTCGGTTCCGAGAATATTGATACCGACGAAGACGCCGTAGAAAATCAGCCACCACAGCCAGTTGGGGAGATCGATCAGGGTATCGGCATAACCCGAGATACCAACCACGATGACCGCCGGAGTAATAACGTATTCGACCATGTCCGTCGCGGAGTTCAAAAACGCCCACCCGGGCCCAAAAGCGTTCCTGGTGAACCCGTAGAACCCACCAGCGTGCGGAAGGGCCGAGGACATCTCGGCGATGCTGAAGACCATGCAGAAATACATGACGGCGATAACGAAGGTGGCTATGAGCAAACCGCCAAAACCAGCGGCTGCCAAGCCGAAATTCCAACCGAAGAAGTCGCCCGAGATGACCGCTCCCACCCCAAGCGCCCAGAGGAGCCCCCAGCCGGCACTCTTCTTGAGCTGCCTGGCCTCTAGATATGCGTCGTCGACATTCGTGTAGCTCGCGCTCCCCGATCGGACCTTTTCGTTTTCGTTCTCTGACATGGCCGCCTCCTCCAGAAACAAACGTCTGAGGTAAGACCTTATCTCCTAACACACACCGTCTGCTCCCGAAAATCGGCTTTTTGTACCCGATCGATTCTCAATAGTCCCGGCCTGCCGTATGATTCGGCTCATGGGATCATTGGTTTCGAACTTGACCAAGGTGGTATTACTCGGACGGCGAAAGCCAGAAGGCAATGCCTACGAGGTAGCGGTAGAACGGCTGGGTTCGGCCATCAGACTCGGACTGTTCCGGGTGGGAGACCGCCTGCCGGCCGAACGAGACCTGGCCGCTCACATCGGAGTGAGTCGGGCAACGCTTAGAGAAGCGATCCGCTTACTGAGCGACCAGGGAACGCTTGAGGCCCGCCGGGGTCGCAACGGGGGTACCTTCGTCATGGCCACTCCCGATCCCCTCACGGTCTCGGAAGTGCAGGACATTTTCGCCGCTCGGAACACGACCCTCAAGGAAGTGCTTGATCAACGAAAGGTAATCGAGGTCGGCGTAGCTGAGTTGGCGGCCATCCGGGCTACGCCCAGCCAGATCGCCCAGCTCAAGAGTATGCTCCCCCGTTTCGCCGAGTTTCGGAAGGTCACCGTCGAGTACCGGCGGCTCGACACCGAGTTCCATTTGCTGATCGGTGAAGCCGCCAACAGTCCGCGTCTCCAGGAGTTGCTCGCCGAATGCCATCGAGACCTGAGCGAAATGATGTCAACGGTGCCGCATTCAAGTGAGATTCGTGGACACTCGACCGTCCAGCACGCTGAGATTGTGCGAGCTCTGGCAGCCCGTGACCCGGCAGCTGCCAGAGAAGCCATGACCGAACACGTAGCCGCGACGTCATCGTTTCTCATCGGACTTCTCGGAGATCCAGGCCTACCGTCACAATCCGCCGCGCTAAATTCGGCAAGCGACTGATCCAGGTCGTAGGGCGAAAGTCGGCGAAACCAAACCCCATGGTTTGCCCCCATGTACGGCGCAGGCCGCTCGGCCTTGCTCTACGATGACTTCGACCAAAAGGAGGCCAACCACCATATGAAGCGAAACCTTGCCCTCCTCAGCGCGTTTGCGATCATCATCGCAGCGTGCGGAGGAACCTCAACTGACACCACAGCCGCGCCCGGCACAACCGTAGGCGCAACTGCAACAACTGCCGCTTCTCCAGACACCGCGGCCGGTGCAAGCGACACCACGGTCGCCGGAGACCCGATGGGCGCCCTCGTGGCGGCAGCCGAAGCCGAAGGCATGCTTACCACGATCGCCCTACCCCACGACTGGTGTAACTATGGAGCGGTGATCGACGGGTTCAAAGCCAAGTACCCGAACATCGAGGTCAACGAACTGGTTCCCGATGCCGGCTCAGCCGACGAAATCGAAGCCATCAAAGCCAACCAGAACAACCCTGGTCCGCAGGCCCCTGACGTCATCGACGTCGGTCTTGCCTTTGGCCCGTCGTCCAAGGCCGAAGGGCTCATCCAGCCATACAAGGTCTCGACATGGGATTCCATTCCAGATGACGCCAAGGATGCAGACGGATATTGGTACGGCGACTACTACGGCGTCCTGGCCTTTGAGGTCAACACGGCCGTACAGGCAGACGTTCCAACCGACTGGGCCGACCTGCTCGACCCCAAGTACAATGGCCAAATCGCTCTGGCAGGTGACCCCCGCGCCTCCAACCAGGCGATTTTCTCGGTCTACGCCTCGGCCCTCGGCAACGATGGATCGCTCGACGATGCGCAGCCCGGACTGGACTTCTTTGCACAACTCAATACGGCAGGAAACCTCGTTCCCTTGATCGCCGAGTCGGGCACAGTCGCTTCTGGTGAGACACCCGTGACGATCCGCTGGACGTACAACGCCCTCGCGAACCGTGATGAGAACGGCGATTCCATCCAGGTCGTCGTTCCTGCTACCGGACGCTTCGGTGGTGTGTATGTCCAGGCGATCAGTACCTATGCGCCTCACCCCAACGCAGCCAAGCTGTGGATGGAGTACTTGTACTCCGATGAAGGTCAGCTCGGATGGCTGAGTGGCTATTGCAACCCGATCCGATATGAGGATATGGCTGCCCGGGGCGTCGTCCCGGCGGATCTAGCCGCCAAACTACCCGACACGGTCGGCGCGGTGTTCCCGACCATCGAGCAGATCGAGGCCGCCAAGACCCTGATCGTCGAGGGCTGGGACTCGACCGTCGGCCTCAATGTCGGTGGCTGAACCAGTTCGTAAGAACATGGGGGGCGCCAAGCGCCCCCCATTTCGTTTCCGATGGAACTGGTTGGGTGTCATGCCCTTCCTACTGTTTGCCGGGGCGTTACTCATCCTGCCCACGATCGTCCTCGGCGCCCGCAGCCTGACGGGACCCGACGGAGCCACCACCTTCGAGAACTACGGCAACATGGCAACTCCGGTCGTAATCGATTCGTTCAGGCTTTCGATCAAAATCAGTCTGATCACTGCCCTGGTCGGGGGAATGTTCGGCTTCTTGCTCGCCTGGTCCATGGTGCTCGGCGGCCTTCCTCGACCGGTTCGGTCGCTTCTCAGTACCTTTTCCGGAGTCGCTTCCAACTTCGCGGGTGTGCCATTGGCGGCCGCATTTATCGCCACGGTCGGAAGGGTCGGCCTCTTCACGATCTTGCTCAAGGCGGCCGGATTCGACATTTACAAAGTGGGCTTCGATCTTTACTCCTTCATCGGGATTTCGGTTGTCTACCTCTATTTCCAGTTCCCACTCATGGTCCTGGTTATCACGCCGTCCATTGAAGGACTGAAGAAAGAGTGGCGCGAAGCTTCAGAGAACCTTGGCGCGTCGACCTACCAGTACTGGCGACACATCGCTCTCCCGGTCCTCATGCCATCGATCCTCGGAGCCATGATTTTGCTGTTCGGGAACGCGTTCGGCGCTCACGCCACCGCTTTTGCCCTTACCGGGGGAAACCTCCGCCTCGCCACCATCCTGATCGGTCAACAGATTTCGGGCGACGTGCTACAAAACCCCGGCCTCGGGTATGCGGTGGCGATGGGCATGGTGGCGGTCATGGCCGTCTCGATCGGGATCTACTCGATACTGCAACGCCGGTCGGAGAGGTGGCTGGCATGACCATCGCGGGGCCTCAATCAGGGTCACTCACCGGACACGGTGCGGCCGGCGGAGCGGTCCAGCCGACCGGACCGGGTCCGGCTCCTCCCCGACGCAGCCGGCTAGGACGGCTTTGGCCGTGGTTCATCGTCGCCCTTGGCGTCGTGTATTTCGTGACACCACTTCTCGGCACGATCCGACTTTCACTGAGGCATAACAAGGGAACCTGGGAAGCGTGGCGGCTGATGCTCGGGAATGATCAGATGTGGCCGGCGTTCGGGCAATCGATCGTCAACGGATTGGCCACGATCTTGGTGAGTTTGCTCATCATCGTACCGACGGCCTACTGGGTAGCTCTCAAGATGCCGCGACTTCGACCCCTCATCGAATTCATTACTTTGCTCCCATTCGTCATCCCCGGCGTTGTGCTGGTACTTGCCCTTATCCGGCTCTATTCAGCGCCGCCCCTCCTGCTGACCTCGACGTACAACTCGACGCGGGTCGTGATGATCTGCGCGTACGCTGCTCTCTCGTTCCCGTATATGTATCGATCCGTCGACAACGGCCTACGCTCGATCGATGTGCGGTCCCTGACCGAGGCCGCCCAGAGCCTTGGCGCCGGATGGCCAACGATCGTGACGAAGGTGATCTTTCCCAACATCAGGCTGGCCATCCTCTCGGGGGCCCTCCTCACGTTCGCCATTGTCCTTGGCGAACTGACGATCGCCCTATACATGGCTCAGCGGACCCTGGCGCCGTTCATGGCCGACATCGTTCGTAATAAACCGTTCGAGGCCGCCGCGCTGACACTGATCGCCTTCTCGGTCACCTGGCTCTCCTTGGGCATGATTTCGTACGTCACCAATCGGGCAGGGAGAAGAACATGACATATCTCACATTGGAAGGTGTCCGTAAAACCTTCGGCGACATGGTGGCGGTATCGGACTTCAACCTCTCGGTTGAACCGGGCGAGTTCGTATCCTTCCTCGGACCATCAGGTTGTGGAAAGACAACGACGCTGCGGATGGTGGGCGGGTTCGAACAGCCAACTACCGGTCGCATCACCCTCGCCGGTGAAGACATCACCCACGCCCGACCCGCCAGTCGTGACGTCGGAATGGTGTTCCAGTCCTACGCCCTGTTCCCGAACATGACGGTGGCAGAGAACATCGGCTTCGGCCTCAAGGTGAAGAACGTAGACAAGAAGGAGATCCACACCAGGGTCGACGAGTTGTTGGGCCTCATTGGTCTCCCGGAGAAATCCAGGGCCTTTCCATTTGAGCTGTCAGGCGGCCAACAACAGCGCGTGGCCCTGGCGCGAGCACTGGCGATTCAACCCAAGGTCCTGCTTCTCGACGAACCCCTGTCGGCACTCGACGCCAAAATTCGGGACGAACTTCGAAACGAGATCAAGCGGATTCAGCGGTCCCTCGAAATCACCACCATCTACGTCACCCACGACCAGGAAGAGGCAATGGCTCTCTCCGACCGGGTGGTCGTCATGAGTGAGGGCGAGATGGAACAAGTAGGCAAACCGTTTGAGATCTATAACTATCCGTCAACCGAATTCGTAGCTTCCTTTGTCGGTCGCCTCAATCGGGTTGGTGCCGCCGTCATCGACGCAGGCCTGGGGACGGTCGGTTTCGACGAAGCCGTCATTGCCACCGGGACGAAGATTGACAAACCAGACGGGTCCCCGGTTGACATCATGTTAAGACCGGAGGAACTTGAGCTGAACGGCTCATCCACCAATCGCATTCCCGGGACGATCGAGACCGTATTTTTCCTCGGCTCGATCGTTCGCGTAATCGTTGATGCGGGAAGAATCCCGCTGACGGTGGACATCTTCAACGAACGGCTTCTGGATATGCCGTCGGTCGGAGACGCCGTCGAGGTGACCTTCCCGCCTCATGCCTGCTGGGTCCTCGGCTGACAGGCGCTTGACGGAACTCGATCGATGATCATCACGGCTGGTGACGCCCGGTTTGCCGTCGACGCAGTTATCTTCGACAAGGACGGCACCTTAATCGACTTACTCGCTTCGTGGTCCCCGGCCGGGCAGGCATGGATCGAAGTGACCTCCGGCGGAGACGCCGACCTTGCCGAAGACCTTGGAAGGGTTATCGGAGTTCACAACGGCGAGGTTGTTGCCAACGGGCTCCTGGCGGCCGGCACTATGGGACAGCTCGAGGCGGCCACGAGGTCGATGCTCGAACACCACCGGATCGTCGATGCAGGAGATCGGATCGCCCAGGCCCGGGCGGTGGCTGCCCATATCACCAATGAACACCTGACCCCGATCGGTTCGGTTGCCGCCACCTTGGAACGGCTCGTGGCTGGAGGATTGAAGATCGGTGTAGTCACCTCCGATGATCGGGGAACCACCCTTGACGCTCTCAACCGGCTCGGCATCAGCGAACTCGTCGGGGTCATTGTGGCCGGAGACGACGGCGTTGCTCCGAAACCCTCCCCCCAACCGCTTCGCATCGCCGCAGCCGCCCTCGGTGTCTCGATTGAACGAACCCTGTACGTGGGGGATTCGAACGTCGACCGGGAGGCGGCGATCTCGGCTCCAACTGCTGGTTTTGTGCTGATAGCCGGCGAGGCAGAGAAGGAGCGACAACCCCGTGTTGACGCCATCGTCAATTCAATCGACGAACTCACGATCGAGACCGATGGTGAGCGACGGCGTTGATCGGCTGTACCCCTAACGTGATCCCTACTCGGCCAATGCGGACGTCCGACCTGGCATGATGGGGCTGATGCAGATCACTGCCAGGGTTGACTACGCAGTCCGGGCACTCCTTGAGGTCTCAGCAAGCGAGCCTGGGCGAGTTAGCCGCGACGAGCTCGCCGCTGCCCAGGACATACCGCCACGCTATCTGGAGGCGGTTCTTCTTGAATTGCGCCGGGCCGGCCTGCTCGTTGGACATCGCGGTTCAACAGGCGGGTATTCACTGGGGCGGCCCGCCAATGAGATCACCGTGGCCGATGTCGCCAGGGCGGTCGACGGTCCTCTTGCTCTGGTCCAGGGGAAGCGGCCCGAACACGTGAGTTACACCGGGTCGAGCACCAATCTCCATGAACTGTGGATCGGTCTTCGAGCAGCCGTACGGTCCGTGATGGAAGCGGTCACGATCGCCGATCTGGGGTCAGGCGAATTACCGGCGTCGGTACGCCTACTCGTCGACAACCCCGACGCCTGGTTGCCGCGCTGACTGATCCGCCACATCACTTGCATGCTGGGGTCCCTCGGCTCGACGTTGCGCATCTAGATGGGGACGAATACCGGCAAGTACAACAAGAAAAAGAACTACGCCTGACGATATCCAGCCAGACACTGGCGAATCAACCAGCCGCCCGAATTCGCGAACCTGGGTCAGCATCAGTAACCCACCAACCGCCAGACCCAACAGGCGAGCGGGAATCACCTTAATGACATAGGCACCGAGCGGCGCAGCCACGACGCCTCCGGCGATCATTGCCAAGGCGACTCCCAACTCGATTCCCCGCCCGCCCAGCGAACCAATCAAGGCGCCAGCCGAAACAACCGCAACGGCAACTTCAGCCGTGTTCGTCGATCCAACGGCAACTCGCGGAGGCAGGCCACGATGGAGCAGCCATGGTGTCACGACCGGCCCCCAGGCCCCGACCAGACCATTGGTTAGACCTCCGACACCGCCCGCAATTCCAACCTGCAATTTGGCAGGCGACGAGGCGGCTAGCAATCTCGAACCATTGACCTGGGCCTCGCCGATCGAGCGACTAAACCGCAGCGTGATCCGGATACCCATCGCCAACAACATCACTGCCAGGATCGGCCGGAGCGAATCGCCATCGACAAGCGTCAGGATGATGGCTCCAAGGAACGCACCAGCCATCCCCGGCATTGCCAGTCGTAAGACGAGGCGGCGGTCGATGTTTCCGAATCTCCAGTGTGAGACAGCCGATGCGAGTCCGGTGGCTACTTTGGCAAGATTGACAGTTGCCGAAGCGGTCACCGGACTGAACCCGCTCGCCAGGAGAAGGGTTGACGAGGTGGGACCGAATCCCATGCCGAGGGCCCCGTCAACGAGAGACGCCAAAAACCCCACTAAAGCAACCAACGCCAGATCCCCCATATACCGTAAATCCTACCGAATTAGCGGTATATGTCAAACCCCTTTGTCAGGGCTTCTTGGGCGTCAGCGGAACGGGGCCTCGACGGCCGCAATGGCCCTCAATGCACGACCACCTCGATCAGCTCGATCAGCTCGATCAGCTCGATCAGCTCGATCAGCTCGGTTCTAGCTCCCGGTTGAGCGGTCAAGTGGCTTCTTTACGCCACCGCTCTTCTTCGCCTTCTTATCGAGGCGTTTCTCCTTCAGGCCTTTCGTTGCGGCCTTCTTGGGACTGCTTTTGCCTTTGTCTTTGTTAGCCATCAGTTCCTCCTGGTTGGCACTTATGACGATAGCCCGGATACCGAAGCGAAAAGCGTGGCCGATCTAGCGATCACCAGCGACTGTTAGAGTCTTCTCACGCTACCAAAGGTACCGCGTGGATATCAGCTTCTGGATAGACCCCATATGACCGTGGTGTTGGGTGACGGCCCGGTGGGTCGTCGAGCGAGTCCAGCCTGAACGCGACCTCAATGTCACGTGGGAGCCAATCAGTCTATTTTTCAAAAACGACCCGGACCCCGACGATGACTACTTCGAGCGGTCCTGGCGCACCCACCGCCTGTTGAGGGTCATCGAGTCGGTCCGGACGACGGATGGCAATGATGGCGTCTTCAAGTTGTATTGGGAACTCGGCCGGAGAATTCACCACGACAAATCCTTGATGGAATTGTCCGTTCACGATGCGCTCGTGTCAACAGACCTCGACGTGTCCCACGCATCGGCATTTGACGACGAATCGTGGGACACCCAGATTCGTACCCGGATGGACATCGGCCTGGAACTGGCGGGCACCGACATTGGTACGCCCATCATTGCGTTCAACGATACGGCCGGCGACCGGGTCGGCATTTTCGGACCGGTGATCACCCGCGTGCCGGAAGGTGACCTGTCGCTTCAGCTCTGGGATGGTCTGGTCTCGGTGATGACCGTGCCGGGTTTCTGGGAACTCAAACGAACGCGGACCGAGCGCCCTGACTTCGGCCCCCGCCCGTAGAGTCCGGGCGAGAGCCCGGATACAGCTCAAGCCCCATCTGTTGGGTGCTAACTTCCCGGGGTCCCCAGAGCAGGTTCCACACCCATGGCCCGGTTCTCGAAACTCGTAGTTGACACCGAGCCACTGCGCTCCTCGAAGGAGTTCCGCTGGCTATATTCGGGTCTGGCGCTGGCCGGATTCGGGCGACAGCTGACGGTTGTGGCCGTGCCGTTCCAAGTCTACGAGCTGACCGGGTCAACTCTGCTCGTTGGCCTCCTGGGCCTCGCGCAGCTCGTACCTCTCCTGCTGGTCTCGGCGATCGGGGGTGCACTCGTCGACGCGGTGGATCGCCGGGCGCTCCTCATCGTCGCTCAACTGGCCACTGGGGCAACCGCCGTCGGGTTGGCATTCAATGCGGCTCTCGACGCCCCAATGGTATGGCTGATTTTCGTGCTGAGTGCGCTGAACGCCGGCATCTCCGCGATCGACCACCCGACCCGAGCCACGCTCGTTTCCGCCATCGTCGGGCGTCGCCTCCTACCCTCGGCGACCGCACTCACCCAGACACTTGAGAACGTGAGCAAGATGGTTGGTCCGGCGCTCGGGGGCATCATCATTGTGTCTTCGAGTTTCACCGCCACCTTCATGATCGAAGCCATCGCCTTCACACTCGGAGCGGCGTTCATGCTCGGCCTCTCTCACCGGCCGGCTGAGGGCGAGATCGCCAGCTTCGGCCTTCGATCCATCAAGGAGGGGTGGAAGTTTCTCCTCCATCGTCGCCTCCTCCAGGCGAACTTTGCGATCGACCTCAACGCCATGGTTTTCGGCATGCCGACCGCCCTCTTCCCCGCCATCGGAACGGCGATCCTGGGAGGTGACGCTTCCACGGTCGGCCTTCTGTACTCGGCACCGGGTGCGGGTGCACTGGCCGCAGCAATCACCTCGGGATGGGTTGGGTCGATCCGCCGCCAGGGCCGGGCCGTCATCATCTCGGTGATCACATGGGGGGCCGGTATCGCCGCATTCGGCCTCAGTCAGAACGTCTGGGTTGCTTTGGGTTTCCTGGCGATCGCCGGAGGGGCCGACGTCATCTCCGCCGTATTCCGGAACACGATTCTCCAGTTGGCCGTCCCCGACAATCTTCGGGGACGGCTCAGCTCGATTCACGTCGGCGTGGCGAGCGGCGGTCCGCGCCTCGGGGACTTCGAAGCTGGTGCGGTCGCCTCACTGGTTTCAGTGCCGTTCTCGGTGGTGAGCGGTGGGAT
>Ga0326597_10008285_pt1 | contig 14050 bp, 12 predicted proteins | sample RVTome_12_FD_203789 | JGI IMG/M metagenome (GOLD analysis project Ga0326597, IMG submission 203789) | Soil microbial communities from uranium-contaminated site in the Upper Colorado River Basin, Wyoming, United States - RVT100D185 | ecosystem: Environmental > Terrestrial > Soil > Contaminated >... | reverse complement strand
CATCTGCGGCGTTGCCGCTCCTCAGCAATGTGCCGCATTGCCTGCGTCGCGGCGCCTTGCATCTGCCGGCGCGGCGCTCGGAACGCGACCCATGCTATTACTCGGACAGGCTCCTAGTGTCCCGAGTGCGAAATAGATGGCCAGGATGCCGGAGCGCGGCGCCCGGCAAGGCGCGACGACCGAGAATACCGGCCCAGACGCCAGTCCTTGATCAGCCGAGACAGGCCATTCTGACTAGACGCGGCCGGTCCAGGCGCCGATCGCCGCGTTGCCGCCGCCGTAGGAGTGGAGAACGGCGAGCGCGTCGGCGGCACGCGGCTCGCTCCGAATGGCCACCAGCACGCCGCCGCGTGCGGTCAGCACCTCGAAGATGCGCCCGTCGTGCAACTGAAAGCCGACGCGCCGCATGGTGCCGGCGATTCCAAGCTTGGCGAGATCCCGCGTGGCGCCCTGCAGCGCCTCGACGAGCGGACCGCGCGCCAGGACCGCGCCGGCGCCAGCCACGTCCAGGCGCACGCCGGGGGATCCGAGCGATCGCTCGATGAGCGCCGCGACGTCGGGGCTCTCTTTCGCGATAATCGTCAGGGACTCGGCCGGCAGGCCGGCTTTCTTCAAGGCGTCCAGCCCTTTCTGCGCCCAGACGGGGTCCTGGAACACGCCGACGGTGAACCGCGCGGTATCGACATCGACCATGGCCGTGTAATGTATCACGGGCCCGCAGGACGCGCGTCTAGGCGGAACGGCGATGGAAACAGCGACGAACACGCGGGGCCGGAATCACTTCACCGCGGCCGTCATCGGCGCCGGCCCGAGCGGCGCCTGGACCGCGTATCGTCTCGCGCGCGACGGGGCCCGCGTGCTGCTGGTCGATCCCTCGCACCCGCGCGAGAAGCCGTGCGGAGGCGGAATCACGGGCCGGGCGCTGTCGATCGTCTCGTCGGCGGTCGCCCTCCACGACCTGCCCGCCGTGCGCGTCCGCTCCGCCCGGTTCCTCGATTCCGGGGGACGCGCTTCCGCCGCCGTTCCGCTCGATGCCGGACGACACCATCACCGGCTCATCGTGGCGAGCCGCGCGTGCTTCGACGGCCTGCTGGTCGCAGCCGCCCGGCGCGCGGGCGCCGACGTGATGACAGCGCGCGTGACAGACGTCGTTCGCCTGAACGGGGCGTTCCGGATCGACACCGCCGACGGCCGCGCGCCAACCGCCTCGTTCGTCGTGGGCGCCGACGGCGCGAACAGCCTCGTTCGCCGGCGCTTCTTTCGCGCGTTTCGCCGGGATCAGCTGGCACTCGCCACCGGCTTCTTCGCGCACGGCGCGACCAGCGACGAGATCGCGATCGAACTGCTCACCAATCCACCCGGCTATATCTGGTCGTTCCCGCGTCCGGACCACCTGGCGATTGGCGTGTGCGCTCAAGCCGATGCCGGGGTGACCGCCGCGGCGCTGCGCGCGAGGACCGCCGACTGGATCCGCGCGACCGGCCTCGGCCAGGGGTGCCGGCTCGAGCCGTACTCGTGGCCCATCCCGAGCCTGTCGGCCGCGGACTTCGACGCCCTCGACCCGGCCGGCCCCGGCTGGATGCTCGTCGGCGATGCGGCGGGGCTCGTCGACCCGCTCACGCGGGAAGGAATCTTCTTCGCCCTCCAGTCGGCGGAGTACGCGGCCGAGGCGCTCGCGGCGGCCGCGCCGCGCCCGCATCGGGCCTTTACCCACCGCGTGCGCAGCGAGATCGCGGATGACCTCGCGCGAGGCGCGCGCTTCAAGGACGAGTTCTTCCGCCCGCGCCTGACACGGCTGCTGATGGAGGCGCTGCGCCGGAGCGAACCGATCCGCCGGGTCATGGCCGACCTGGTGGCCGGCACGCAGAGCTATCGCGGGCTCAAGTGCCGGCTGGCGCGGACGATGGAGCTCGGACTGGCGTGGAGGGTGATGGGCGGGTTCGCGGAGCCGCGGCCGCCGGCGATCGCTCAACGAGACCAGTAGCCGTGGCGCGCGCGAACGCGCGCGTTCAGCCGGGCCACCATCACCTGGATCGATCGCCACCGCGGCGGCCCGTCCTCGGCGCGGACGGGAGCGTACCCGAGCAGATACTGGAACCGGCGCTCGCGCGCGGCCCGGCGAAAGTTGCGGCGGACCGGCGAGCGGGTGGTACAATCAATGTGGTCCCCCGGTCCACCAACCGCGCCGATTGGCACGGTCGGGGTGATCTTCACCGGGGAGGAGTGTCATCATGGGTCGACTCGGATTGCCTGAACTGATGGTCATCCTGGCAATCGTGATCATCATCTTCGGGGCGAACCGCCTGCCGCAGCTCGGGCGCGGCATCGGCAGCGCCATCAAGAATTTCAAGGAAGGGATCAAGGACGAAACGGCCGAACCCAAGTCATAGCAGCACCCGCGAGTCTCCTACCCGCCGCGTGACGCGCTCGCGATCCAAGTACTCGAGCAGGGGAATTGCGAATTTCCGGCTCACTCCGAAGCGTTCCTTGAACGTCGCGACGTCGATCCTCGCCGCTCCCCCCTCTTTCAGCCGAGCGACGTCGGCTTTCAGCGCCCGGAGCGCGTCGTCGTGAAAGAACAAGGTATCGATCTTCACCAGCCGCTTCTGCCGGTGCAGAAGCTTCACGACGCGATCGGCAATCGCCGGCGACACGCCGGCCTCGGCGGCCAGCGTCGTCGCGTCCGGCGGCTTCAATCCGGCCTTCCGTAGCACCGCCTCGATGGCGAAGCTCGCCCGCTCCTCGTCGGATGACAGCGCGACGCGGTGCGTCGCGCGCTTCAGCCGATCGCGGGCGACGATGACGCCGGCCTGCACGAGGTCGTCGACCGCCCGCTCGAACAGGGCCGGGTGACCGCGGCCGAAGAGCCGCTCGCGAATCTCCTCCCGTGGCACGCCGTCCGACAGCGGCTGGTCCCGATGGTGCCGGTCGAGCGATTCGACGATTGACGTCTTCAGCCGATCGAGCACCGAGGGGACCACGAGCACATCGCCGACCCGCGTGATGATCCGCTGCTGCGCGAGTTGCTCGACTCGGGCATCCACCTCGCCGGGGCCGATCGCGGCGCGAGCGACCAGGGCGGCGACCGGGAGCCCGCCGGCCCCCGCTTCGGCGACCATGATCGCGGCCGCAGCGAGCTGTGCCTCGGCGGTTCCCGGCGCGTGCTCGTCGAGCCGGCGGCACCGGTCGACGGCGGCCTGGCTGCGAATGGCGCTCCGCGGCGGCGCCGGATCGAGGACGACGCCGCCGGCGATCGTCCGCGGCGGCGAGTACGCCCGCAGGATGTAGCGGTCGCCGCGCGCGAGGACGGCCGGACGCTCCAGCCGCAGCCGCGCGTACGCCCGAGCGCCGGGCGGCACGACCGCGGTCTTGCCCGACTCGCTCGGCCCGATGACCGCCACGCGGCCGAGAATCTCGGCGGTGCCCTGATGACAGCGGACCCGCGCCCCGTGCTTGAGCGGCTTCGCGTCTGGAAGCGTCTCGATGCGGACGTCGGCGAGCACGGTCGGCGTGAATGCGGCGCGGCTCACGAGCACCTGGCCGCGGACGACGTCGCTCACGTCCACGCCCGCGAGATTCACCGCCGAGCGCTCGCCGGCCGTCGCCTCGCGTTGATCCGCGCCGTGGACCTGGAGTCCGCGTACGGTGACACGACGGCCGCCGGGCTCAATCACCAGCTCGTCACCCGGGCGCACGCGTCCGGACACCAGCGTGCCGGTCACGACGGTGCCGAAACCTTTCACCGAGAACACGCGGTCGATAGGCAGTCGGGTCGGGCCGGCGGGCGCGCGCCCGCTCGAGTTCGCGGCGGCCGAGGCCAGCGCGACCCGCAGCGCCTCGAGTCCCTGCCGGGTTCGCGACGAGACCGGAATGATCGGGGCGTTCTCGAGAAAGGAGCCGGCGACGAGCTCGCGCACGCCCAGCGACGCCAGCTCGAGGCCCTCGGGATCGACGAGGTCGGCCTTGGTCAGCGCGACGATGCCGGCCGGCACGTGCAGGAGCCGGCAGATGTCGAAGTGCTCGCGGGTCTGCGGCATCACCGATTCGTCGGCCGCAACGGTCAGCAGGACGAGGTCGATGCCGCTCGCGCCGGCGAGCATGTTCTTGACGAACCGCTCGTGGCCCGGCACATCGACGAACGCCACGGTGAGATCGCCGAGCCTGAGCTGAGCGAAGCCCAGATCGATCGTGATGCCGCGGGCCTTCTCTTCCTTCAGCCGGTCGGGGTCGACGCCCGTCAGGGCCCGGACGAGCGCGCTCTTGCCGTGATCGATGTGGCCGGCCGTCCCGACAACGACGGATTTCATGCGGACCTGCGCGTCACTTCCGCTTGCGGACCGCGCGCTCGCGCCGGCCGGGCCGCCTCGTGGCCTTCTGGCGATCCTGCCCCGGCCGCGCTTTCGAGCGGCGCGGGCCCCGCTCCCCCTGGCGCACGCGCTCGAGGATGTCGACCAGGCCGAGGTCGATCTGCCGCACGTCCAGGTTCACGCGGATGACCTGCACGTCCACCTTGTCGCCGAGGCGGTAGCCTTTCTGGGTATTCTCGCCGCGCAGCATGTGCGCGCTCTCGACGAAGCGGTAGTAGTCGTCGGCCATCGTGGACACGTGAACGAGCCCCTCGACGAAATGCTCGACGAGTTCGATGAACAGCCCGAACGCCGCCACCCCCGTGACGTACCCTTCGAACTCATCGCCGACCTTGTCGGCCATGAATTTCACCTTCTTCCACTGCAACAGCTCGCGCTCGGCTTCGTCGGCCCGGCGCTCCATCTCGGACGTGTGCCGCGCCACCTCCGGCAGTTCTTCGGCCCGGTCCTCGCGCGCCTGGTCGTCCAGCGCGCCATGGCGCGCCGCGCGCAGCGCGCGGTGCACGACGAGATCCGGATACCGGCGGATGGGCGATGTGAAGTGGGTATAGCTCGAGGCCGCCAGCCCGAAGTGGCCCAGGTTCTCGGGCGCATACCGCGCCTTCTGCATGGTCCGCAGCATCAGAAACGCGATCGGCTTCTCTTCCGGCCTGCCGTGGATCCGTTCGAGCAGCTTCTGGAAATGCCGCGGCCTCAGGCCGGCCACCGGCGCCGCGAGGCTGTATCCGAAGCCGGAGATGAACTCCTCGAACCTGCCGACTTTCAGGATGTCGGGCTCCTCGTGAATCCGGTAGAGCGCGGGCGCCTTCTGGGCCTCCAGGTAGGAGGCGACCGTCTCGTTGGCGAGCAGCATGAACTCCTCGATCAGCCGGTGCGCCACGTTGCGCTCCAGCGCGATGATCGCCTCGACCCTCCCGAGATCGTCCATCACGACTTGCGCCTCGTTGAGGTCGAAGTCGATCGAGCCGCGCCGGCGGCGGGCCTCGTTCAGGATCTGGAACAGCTCGCGCATCTGCTCGAACATCGGCACGAGCGGCTCGTAGCGTTTGATCAGTGCCGGGTCGCGGTCCGTCAGGATCCCGTTCACCGCCGTGTAGGTCATCCGCTCGTTGCTGTTGATCACGCCGTCGTGGAACTCGTGCTTGACGACGTCGCCCCGCCGATCGATCTCCATGAAGCAGGACTGGACCAGCCGATCGACCTGCGGATTGAGGCTGCAGAGCCCGGTTGCGAGCTCCGCGGGAAACATGTGCACGGCGCGCTCGGGGAAATACACCGAGGTGCCGCGCTCGTACGCCTCGCGGTCGAGCGCGCTTCCCTCCTGCACATAATGGGAGACGTCGGCGATGTGGACGCCGAGCCAGAAGTGACCGTTGGGCCGCTTCTCGATCGTGATCGCATCGTCGAAGTCGCGCGCGTGCTCGCCGTCGATCGTGACGGTGACGAGGTCGCGGAAATCGGTGCGGCCGCGGATGTCGCGGTCTGACACCGCGCCCCCCAGGCGCACCGCCTCGGCGACCGCGGCGGCCGAATGCGCGTCAGGGATGGCGAACTTGCGGATGATGATCTCGGTATCGACGCCGGGCGCGTCGATATCGCCGAGCACCTCGGCCACCCTTCCGATCGCGCCGCGGGTGGCGGTCGGCCAGCGTGTCAGCTCCGCCGTGACCATGTCGCCGGGCGACGCCCCCCCTTCCTGCCCCGGCGGCACGAAGACCTCCATCAGCACGCGGCGGTCGAACGGAACGACGTAGCCCATGCCGTCGTCGCCCCGATCGTAGCGCCCCACGGTCCACGTGTTGCCGCGCTCGAGGATGCGGATGATGCGGCCTTCGACCCGGCCGCCCTCCTTGACCCGCTCGATCCGCGCCACGACCCGGTCGCCGTGCATCGCCTCGTTCAGGAGCGGTCCGGAGATGTAGATGTCGCCCCCATCGAGCGGCCGTTCGGGCACGACGAAGCCGTAGCCCCCCGGGTGCGTCTGCAGCCGGCCCACGTGAAGATCCATCTTCTCCGGCAGGCCGAAGCGCAGCCCCCGAATCTGAATCAGGTCGCCCTCCGAGACGAGGGCCTTGAGGTGACGCTTGAAGGAGACGCGCTCCTCGCGCGGCACCTTGAGCAGTTGCAGCAGTTCGCGGATGCCGGCGGGATGGTGCACCCGCTCGCGCATGAGCGCCAGAATGTCGTCGCGAGAAAGCATCGAGTTCAGGCTAACAGAATTACCTGCAGGTCGCCGACGTTCGTGCCGGTCGGTCCCGGCTGGATGAGGTCGCCGAGGACGGTGAAGAACGCATATGCATCGTTGTCGTCGAGAAACGCCTGCGGCCGCAGGGCCGCCCGCCGCGCCCGCGCGAGCGTCGTGGAATCGACGATCGCCCCTGCCGCGTCGGTGGGGCCGTCCACGCCGTCGGTGCCCACGCTCGCGGCCGCGGCATCGGTTCGGAACTCCGCCAGGGTGGGCGCCGCCGCGAGCGCGAACTCCTGATTTCGTCCACCCCGACCCGCGCCGGTGACGCGCACCGTCGTCTCGCCGCTCGAGATGACGCACAGCGGCCGATCGAGCGCGGCGGCGCGGGCGGCGACCCGCGCGACATGGGCCGGCGCCGCCTGGCGTGCTTCGCCCACCACCGGCTCGTCGATCGTGAGCACGCGATAACCGAGGCGGCGCGCCGCGTCGGCCCCGCCCCCCATGGCGTCGTGCCGGCCGCCGATCACCCACGACGCGCCGCGCGCGAGGCGCGCGTCGCCCGGCTTCGGCGTCTCGGGCGCCCGGCCGGCGGCGCCGCGCTGCAGGCGCGCCCCGACGGCCGCGGGATACGCCTCCATCCCGCCATGACGGCGCAGCACGTCGAGCGCGTGCTCGAAGGTTGTCGCGTCGGCGACGGTGGGTCCCGAGCCAATCACGCTGAGGTCGTCGCCGACGACGTCGGAGATTGCCAGCGTCAGCCACGGCGCCGACGCCTCGGCGGCCAGCCAGCCGCCCTTGAAAGCCGACAAGTGCTTGCGCACGGCGTTCAGACTGTGGATGTCGGCGCCGGCGCGCAGCAGCACGTCGGTCGTGAGGCGCTTGTCGTCGAGCGTCACGCCGTCGGCCGGGACCGCCATCAACGCCGAGGCGCCGCCCGACAGCAGCACGAGCAGCCGGTCGGCCGCCTTCGCGGCGCGCGCGATCTCGAGCGCGCGCTGGCCCGCGGCCCGACTGCCGAGCGTCGGCACCGGATGCCCGCCGGCGATCACTTCCAGCGGCGCGGCCAACTGCACCGCGCCCGGGACGGCGACCACGCCGCCGCGGAGACGGTCGCCGAGAAGGCGCGCCGCGGCAGCGGCCATCCCGGCCGCGGCCTTCCCCGCCGCCACGAGCCAGACGGGGTGGGCGGACGAAGCATCCACCCGAGACCAGGCCGCCTCGACGAGCCGCGCGGCGTCAACCGCACCCAGAGCGGCCCGGACGATGGCCAGGAGATCGAGTCGAAGAGCAGCGAGAGGCGGTGTCAGTGAGTGTGCTTTGGATCCGACCAGGAGGACAGCCCGGTCAGGACGTCGAATTTCTTGAGAAGGGAGCTGACCACTTTGTCAGCATCGTCTTTCGTGCACAGCTGCTCGAGCTGCCCCATGATGCGGGTCAGCGCGGCTTCCACGTCGGTGATCGCGTCCTCGGAGAAGTAGGCGCGATGCTGCTGCAGACAACGGTGATGCTTGATGAACTCTTGTCGGTAGAACTCGGTGATCGGGTGCTGCGCGCTGATGGGCCTCGAATCGGTCACGAAGCGTGGCATGCAGTTCCTCGGGTTGAATTGTCGTAGAGACCCATCCAGTGTAGTGCCGCGCGAAAACGGGTGTCAAGATTCCGCAGGGCGGGGGCCCCGCTAGGTCCGGCCCATGGCCGCCACGGCGCCGCCCAGGCAGCCGACGAGCATCCCGCCGGCCAGGAGCACCAGGCACAGCTCGAGCGGCAGAAAGCGAACCGATGACAGGTTCATGGCGCTCGCCAGCGGCACGAGATAAGGGCCGCGGAGCGCCAGAAACGCAGCGGCCAGCACGGCCAGGGCGACCGTGGCGCCTATGCCTCCCTGCAGTACACCCTCGACGACAAAGGGCCCGCGGATGTAAGCCTGGGGCGCCCCGACGAGCTGCATGATTTCAATTTCGTCACGACGCGCATAGAGGCCCAGGCGGACGACATTGGCGACCGTCAGGGCGGCCGCCACGGTCAGGACCAGGCCCAGCGCCAGCCCCATCCCGCGAATCACCGAGATCGCCCCCAGCAGCCGATCGAGCCATTCCCGCTCGTAGCGAACATCGGCGACGCCCGGCGCCTGCTCGAGCTTGGCCGCGAGACCGGCGATGGCCTCCTGCGCGTCCGGCTCGGCGTTCAGCCGAACGTCGTACGAGGAGGGCAGCGGGTTGCCGTCGACCGCATCCACGGCGGAGGCCAGATCGGCGAAGGCCGTCTTGAAGCGCCTCAGTGCCTCCTCCTTGGACACGAACTCATAGCCGACGACCAGGGAGCCGGGCGCCAGCAGCCGCTCGATTTCGGCCAGGTCGGTCGGCGTGGCCTCGTCGTCGAGGTACACCGACAACTCGGCGGCTCGACGCCATTCCGCGCCGAGCCGTTCCAGATTCAAGGTGATCAGCAGAAACCCGCCGAGAACGAACAGGGCGGCCGCGATGGTGCCTGTCGACAGGATGCCCGACTGGCGGCCGCGCCACAGGCTCCCGGCCGCCTCGTCGAAGGCGTATCGCAGCGCGCGCATCAGGCCACCTCGACGACGTGGCCCTGGTCGAGCGTGATCGACCGGCGGCCGACGCGGCGAATCAGTTCACGATCGTGCGTGGCGACGATCACCGTGGTGCCGCGGGCGTTGATCTCGCGGAACAGGTTCATGATCTCGAGCGAAAGGTCGGGATCGAGATTACCCGTCGGCTCGTCGGCCAGGATGAGCTGCGGGTCGTTCACGAGGGCGCGGGCGATTGCGACCCGCTGCTGTTCCCCGCCCGACAGCTCGGTCGGGTACGAGTTCATGCGGTGCTGCAGCCCCACCCACTTGAGGACCTGGAACGTCTTGCGCTGCTGCACGGCGTCCGCCACGCCCAGCACGCGCATGACGAACGCGACGTTCTGAAACACGGTGAAGCGCGGCACGAGCCGGAAATCCTGGAACACGAATCCGACCGACCGGCGGTAGCTCTGCACCTGCGACGACCCGAGCTCGTTCAAGCTGCGGCCGGCGACTCTGATCTCGCCCTCGCTCGGCAGCTCCTGGCGAAGCAGCAGCCGCAGGAACGTCGACTTTCCGGCGCCGCTCGGGCCGGTCAGGAACAGGAACTCGCCTTTGTCGATCGTGAGCGAAAGGTCACGCAGCGCGTAAACGCCGCGACTGTAGAACTTGGAGAGGTGATAGGTCTCTATCACGCTGCCTGTGTATGTGCGACCGTCATCGTGTCTGTGGAGGCGCCCAGTATAACATGGCCCGCCGAGCGGCGGACCCCGCGAACGGGCCGGCGTGGACGATCAACTCTTCCGCGGCCGATCGACGCGCCCACACATCGCCGCGTCCCGCTTCAGTCCGCCGGCGGCCCGTCGAGCGCCCTCTTCAACAGCTCGTTCACGCGCGACGGATTGGCCTGGCCCGCCGTCGCCTTCATCACCTGACCCACCAGGAAGCCGAAGGTGGCCGTCTTGCCGGCGCGGTACTGGGCGATGGCGTCGCCGTTGCGGCCGAGGACGTCGGCGATGAGCGCCTCGATCTTCGACTCATCATCGATCCGGGTCAGCCCTTCCGCCTGCACGATGTCGTCCGCGCGGCCGCCCGTGGCGAACATGCGCTCGAAAACCTGTTTGGCGCTCGCGCTGCTGATTGCGCCCCCCTCGAGCAGCGCCAGCAGCCCGGCGAGCCTGGCCGCCGAGAGGGGCGAGCGTTCGATCTCGAGCCCCGACGCCTTCAGCGCGCGGGCCAGCTCGCCCATCATCCAGTTGCTGGCCGCCTTCGGCGCCGCGCCGGCGCGCACGGTGTCCTCGAAGAAGTCGGCCAGCGCCGGCGACTGGGTCAACTGGCCGGCGTCGTACGCGGGCAGCTCGTACTCGGCGACGAAGCGCCGGCGCCGCGCCTCCGGGAGCTCGGGCATCGCGCCGCGAATGGCGGCCACACGCGCCGCATCGACCGCCAACGGCGGCAGATCGGGCTCCGGGAAGTAGCGGTAATCGTGCGCTTCCTCCTTGCTGCGCATCGAGACGGTCGCCCCCGAGGAGGCGTCCCACAGGCGCGTCTCCTGCACGACGCGCCCTCCCTCTTCGAGCAGATCGATCTGCCGTTCGATCTCGTACTCGAGCGCCTTCTGCAGAAAACGGAACGAGTTGAGGTTTTTCACCTCCGCCTTCGTACCGAGGGCCGCCGATCCCTCGGGCCGCACCGACACGTTCGCGTCACACCGCAGGCTCCCCTCCTCCATGTTGCCGTCGTTGACGCCGAGCCACACGAGCACCTCCCGCAGCCGGCTGAAGAACTCGGCGGCGTCGGCGGCCGACCGGAGGTCGGGCTCGGTGACGATCTCGATGAGCGGCGTGCCGCTGCGGTTGTAATCGACGTAGGTCTTGCGGTCCGAGTCGGCAAACCCCTCGTGCAGCGACTTGCCCGCGTCCTCCTCGAGATGAACGCGCGTGATCCCGATGCGGCGGACACCGGCGGCGGTCTCGAACGTCACGGCGCCGCCGCTCGCCAGCGGCCGTTCGTACTGCGAGATCTGGTAGCCCTTGGGGAGGTCGGGATAGAAGTAGTGCTTGCGGGCGAAGATCGAGACCTCGTTGATGCGGCATCCGAGCGCCAGCGCGGCGCGAATGCCGTGGTCCACCGCCGCGCGATTCAACACCGGGAGGGCGCCCGGAAACCCGGCGCACACCGGACACACGTGCGAGTTGGGCGGCGCGCCGAACGCCGTGCTGCAGCCGCAGAAGATCTTCGAGGCCGTCCGGAGCTGCGCGTGGATCTCGAGGCCGATGACCGGTTCGTATGTCATGCCGCCACTGGAAGCGCGAGAGGTCGGGATCGTCGAGCGTCGGGACGCTAGCCCCTGGGCCCCGCCGCGCGTACGTCGGCGCCGGCCCCGGCTTCGAAGGCCTTGAAGTTGTCGACGAACATCCGCGCGAGCTGCGACGCCTGCCGGTCGTAGTCGGCGGGATTCGACCAGGTGCGTTTCGGCGTCAGGACGTCGGCCGGGACGCCCGGACAGCTGGTCGGCACGTCGAGGTTGAACGCCGGATCCTTCTCGTAGGCGACCGCGTCGAGCGCGCCGGAGAGCGCGGCGCCGATCATCAGGCGCGTGAAGGCGATCTTCATCCGCGTGCCGGTGCCGTACGGCCCGCCGGTCCACCCGGTGTTCACGAGCCACACGCGCACGCGATGCTGCGCGATCTTCTCGCCGAGCATCTTCGCGTAGCGTTCCGGCGACAGCGGCAGGAAGGGGGCGCCGAAGCAGGCGCTGAACGTCGCCTTGGGCTCCGTCACGCCCTTTTCCGTCCCGGCGACCTTGGCGGTGTAGCCCGACAGGAAGTGGTACATCGCGGCGGCCGGCGTGAGGCGCGAGATCGGCGGCAGCACGCCGAAGGCGTCGGCCGTCAGCATCACGATGTTCTGCGGATGCCCCCCCTGGCCCGACGGCTCGGCGTTGTCGATGAACGCCAGCGGATAGGCGCCGCGCGTATTCTCGGTGAACCGGTCGTCGTCGAGCAGCAGGCGGCGGGAGCGCTCGTCCACGACCACGTTCTCGAGGACCGTCCCGAACCGGCGCGTCGTCGCATAGATCTGCGGCTCGGCGTCGGCCGAGAGGCGGATCATCTTGGCGTAGCAGCCGCCCTCGAAATTGAAGACCCCGCGATCGCTCCACCCGTGCTCGTCGTCGCCGATCAGCCGACGCGTCGCATCGCTCGACAGCGTCGTCTTGCCGGTGCCGGAGAGGCCGAAGAAGAGCGCGACGTCGCCCGACGGTCCGATGTTGGCCGAGCAGTGCATCGATAGCACGCCGCGCAGCGGCAGCAGGTAATTCAGCACGCTGAAGATCGATTTCTTGATCTCCCCGGCATAGCTCGTGCCGCCGATGAGCACGAGCCGCCGCGCGAAGTTCAACGCGATCACGACCTCCGACTGCGTCCCGTGCCGCGCCGGCACGGCCTTGAAGCCCGGCGAGTCGATGACGGTGAACTGCGGCACATGCGCGTCGGCCGACGGCGAATCGTCGCCGACGATGAAGAGGTTGCGCGCGAACAGACTGTGCCAGGCGTACTCGGTGACGATGCGGATGGGCAGCCGGTACTGGGCGTCGGCGCCGCCGTAGCAGTCCTGGACGAAGAGGTCGGCGCCCGCCAGCCGGTCCGTGAGATCGCGATGCAGCTGGTCGAAGTGCGCCTCGGTCATCGGCCGGTTCACGCCGCCCCAGGCGATGTCGCGCTCGGTCGACGGCTCCTTGACGACGTACTTGTCGCTCGGCGAACGGCCGGTGTGAGCGCCCGTGCGGCAGGTCAGCGGGCCCTCGGCGGCAATCGTGCCCTCCTGCCGGCGGACGGCCTCTTCGTAGAGCGCGGCGGCCGGAAGGTTCCGCTGCACGCGGGCGTCCCGGATGCCTTCGACACTGAGGGAGTGGTCTTGCTCGATACTCGCTCTCATGGACGGCTCCTCACGCCTCGAACCATAACGCGCTCCAATCCAGCGACATAGCCGAATCGCGCGCATCGTAGCCGGGCGGATCCGCCGAAGTCAATCAAGGCGGGCTTCTGGGGTAAACTGTAAACGGTCGCCTCCAGCCATCGTAATTCCTTATGAACGAGCACGTGACCGCCCTGCACGCCAATCCCACCGCCGCACGAGCCAGCGAGGCCGGGCGCCGCCGGCTCCCGGCGGCGGTCACCGATGATACACGGCTGGCGGTCGAAATCCGCGCCCTGGTGGAACGGGGAAAGACCGGCGAGGCGCGCGAGCGCTTCGAGGAGCTGGTTGCCTATCATCAGCGGCGCGCGCTCCGCATCGCGTATCAGTATCTGCGCGACGCGGCCGAGGCGGACGAGGCGGTGCAGGATGCCTTCGTCAAGGTCTTCGGCCACATCCGCTCGTATCGCGAGGCGTGGCCATTCGAAGTCTGGTTTACGCGCGTTCTCATCAACGGGTGCCTCGATCGCCGCAAGGCGCGGGCGCGCCGCGAACGTTGGTTCGCGCCGGCCGACTCGGCAGGGCCCGGCGATGAAGCGCGACGGACATTCGGCGGACCTGGCGAGCTCGACCCCGAGGCGAGGCTGTTGGCGCGCGAGCGCCGCGCGCGGCTCGCGGGGGCCATCAACCGGTTGGACGGCCGCCAGCGGACGGTGTTCATGTTGTGTCACTACGGCGACTGCACGCCGCGCGAGGTCAGCACGATTACGGGACTGAACGAGTCGACCGTGCGGGTCCATCTGTTCCGGGCCGCGCGCAAGCTGCGCAGCCTGCTGGGAGGCAAGCCATGATGGGTCGCCAGGGTCACCTGAAAGACGAGCGCCTGCACGACTGCTACCTCGCCGAGCAGGCGGGCGACGCCGCCGATCCGTCGGCAGCCCAGCATCTGGCCGATTGTCGCGACTGCGCGGATCGCTACACGGAGCTCTCCCGCTTCCTGGAGGCGCTGCGGTCCCAGGCCGACGCCGACATCGACGCGCTGTTCCC
>Ga0326597_10008284_pt1 | contig 14051 bp, 9 predicted proteins | sample RVTome_12_FD_203789 | JGI IMG/M metagenome (GOLD analysis project Ga0326597, IMG submission 203789) | Soil microbial communities from uranium-contaminated site in the Upper Colorado River Basin, Wyoming, United States - RVT100D185 | ecosystem: Environmental > Terrestrial > Soil > Contaminated >... | reverse complement strand
CTCACCTGCCGAGTTGCGCGGTCCGTCCAGGATTTTGCGCCATGCATCCACCTGCGGCGCTGTCAGGCACTGAGCACTGTCCTCATCTGCGCACAAGAGCACGGCTGGATCGAAATCACAGATATCCGGCCGGCCGATGATGCCGTCAGCCAACCCATCGGTTGCATCGCACTGCGCCAGTGTCGCCTGTTCCATGGCAGGAATTTTAAAGGGAGGGATCTCTGCATCGAGCAGCGCGCGCTGGCTCCAGTCGAACATGACCATGAGCCCGGTGCGATCGATCACGGGCCCGCCGATCACGATGCCATCGAAATCCTCCGGGTAGCGCTGCACCGCCATAAGACCCATCTTGCCGCCGTTGGAGCAGCCGAGAAAGTAATTCGCCTGCGGCTGCTGGTCGTAGTAAGCCGATACGATCTCCTTGGCGATGACGGTAACGAGATGGGCGCCGCGGTGCGCGTAGTTCAGTTGGGCTTGCGGATCGTTGTACAAGGCGGACGCATCCCAATGTTCGCCCCGATGACCCGTGTCCGTCGCGGTTACGGCGTAGCCACGCGCAAGCGCCGGCGTGAGGTCGGGTATGTTGCCGTTGTAACCACCGCCGCCCATATAGAAGAAGCGGCCGTTCCAAGCCATCGTCGGCATGGCGACCTCAAAGAGGATTACGGTTTCGACGCCACCCTCGACTCGACAGTATTCGGGCACCAGGCCGGATGCCGGGACGATCGTAGCCGATGTGATTGCCGTGTCCTTCAGCTCGAGCCCGAGCAGCCCCGCACAGGCGCCCGCGGAGCGGAAGTTTCCGACCGGAGCGACCAACGCCACTTCTGTAGCCGCGGCGACAGCAAGTGTCGGCACGTCCGGCTCGCTGCTACAACCGGCCACCAGTAGCAAGGTAGCACACATCCCGATGATGCCAGACGCATCCAGCGGCCAGCGCACCTGTCGACCTTCGCTCATGTCACGACTCCCCATACCTCGGCGTGCGAGCGCACGCGCCACTACTTTTAATCCTTGCCGAGAACGAGTTCGGTATCTGTCATGTTCGCCCACTCTGCCATGGAGGCATCATACAAACGTACATCAGCGAAGCCCAAAAGCTCCGAGAGAACAAACCACGGCGTCGAAGCTTGCAAACCGACATGGCAGTAGCTGATGACCGTATCAGTGGGAATTATGCCCAAAGCCTCGTACGCCGACCGAAGCTCCGCGGCAGATTTGAACGTGCCGTCGGGGTTAAAGTGATCCGCCCAAAAGAAATTCTTGGCGCCAGGGATATGTCCGGCCCTAGCGTTCGGCTGGTCCCCCCGGAATGGCGTCCCAATCGACTCGCCCGAGTAGAATTCCTCGGCGCGCGCGTCGACGATCGCGATATCGGGCTGCCCGAGCGCAGAGCGCACCCAGGCCCGGTCCACTCGCAACGAAGGTTTCGATTCCGTGATCCGGTAGTCGGTTGCGGCGACGCTCGTCAATCCGGATTCAAGGTGGCCATCGGCGGCTTCCCAGGCGTTCGAGCCGCCGTCGAGAATCCGCACATCGCGATGCCCGTAGTAACGCAGCACCCAAAACATGCGCGCTGCAATTCGGCTGCTTTGGCTGTCGTAAAGCACGATCGTCGAGTCGGCATGGATCCCCAAGCGCGACAGCAGCGCCTCGACGGCTGCGGCGGGCGCGACGAGAAACTGGCCGGGCTCGCTCGAATCCACGATATCGACGCGCCAATCGACGAACTGGGCACCCGGGATATGGCCGGCAGCGAATTGGGTGGCGGTCTTACCGAGATCGATCGTGCGTATCTTGGGATCGCTGAGGCGCCCGGCGAGCCATCCGGGCGTTACGAGCACTTCGCTTTCCGCGGATGGCTGTGCCGCCAGCGGCGCGGCAGCGCCTGTCAATGCGACGAGACATAGGCCGATCAAACCAAGCCGACATCGGATGCTGCGGTGCATTCTCAACCCCCTTGGGCAAGTCTAGCACTGCTGGCGGTCGCCGAGTCGCTCGCGGTCGCGCCGAGCGCCATATTTTCAAACACTTGCGCGCCATTCTCGCGAACCCGGGCGCGGGTCCGCGCAGGCCTGGCTATGGCTAATCGCGTTTCCAATTAGTGCGTGTATGATGCTGAAATATCGGGGTAAAAATGATCTCCGATTGATGGCTACAGGAACGGGCGAACGTGACGGTCTTCACGGCTTGGCTCAAGGTTATCGTCTAAGTTGCGGGTTCTACCCCTAGGAGGTGTCGATCATGAAGCGCTTCAGCTTTTGCCTAGCCGCCGCAGCAGCCCTGCTTCCCGCATCCTGGGCCCAGGCCCAGGCCCAGGGCCGGCCTCAAGTTCAGGGACAGATCAGCTACAGCTATCTCGAGGCTGCGGTAACCGGACATCGCATCGACACGACGCTCGTCGGCGAGGAGGAAGCCTTGGGTGCGGGATTCAAGGCCTCGTACGAGATCATGCCGTATGTGCACGTCTTCGGCAGCTACCAATACACCGAGTTCGATGACTTCGACCTGCAAACAGATCTCGTCAAAGCCGGCGTCGGCGCACATTACGCCATCTCCGCATCGAAAAGTATCTACGCGGATGTCGCCGCGATCACGACCGATCTCGAATTGTCTGATCCAGTATTTGGCTCGGTTAAATCCGATGACGATGGTTACGGAGTTTCAATCGGCTACCGCGAAATCAACCACACGCCGCTCGAATTTCACTTGAGCGTCGACTACGTTGAATTCGACAAAGCGAACACTTCCGAGACGACCGCGGACATCGGCTTACAGTACGCGCTCAATCGGCAGTTCAAAATTCTCGGCGCCATTCAGTTTGGCGGCGACGAAAACATATTGCGCCTCGGCGTGCGTTACTACCTCCGGGGTCGCGACGCCAACTAAGTTAGCTTTGCTACAGCGGCCAGACCCATAAAATCATCGGCACACCCGTGGCGATGATCAGGATCTCGAGCGGCAGGCCCATGCGCCAGTAATCGCCGAAACGATAACCGCCTGGCCCCATGATTAGCGTGTTGTTCTTGTGCCCAATCGGTGTCAAGAACGCGCATGACGACGCTACCGCCACCGCCATCAGAAACGGATCGGGGTTGACGCCGAGCCGCGTGGCGATATCGAGCGCAATCGGCGCTGCGATCACGGCCGTCGCAACATTGTTCATTACGTCCGAAAGCGTCATCGTCACGATCATCAAAATCGTCAGAATCATCACTGGCGTAAGGCCGGCCGACAGGCTCAGGATGGCTGAGGCGATCAGACCGGTGCTGCCGCTCGACTCGAGCGCGCTACCGATGGGGATCATCGAGCCCAATAAGACGATGACGGGCCACTCTACGAACTCGTAAAGATGGCGCAGCTGCACGACACGCAAGGCCACGAGCGAGGCCACCGCGGCAGCCAACGCAACGGCTAGGTCCACGATCCCGAAACTCGCAGTGACGACGGCCGTACCGAATATCCCGACCGTCAGCAGCGCGTTCTGGCGCTGCACGACCTGCAGACCGCGCTCGGCGAGCGGAAAGCAGCCGAGCCAAGTCGTCACCTCGGGAAGGCGGTCGGTAGGACCCAGCAGCAGTAAGACATCGCCGGCACGAATCTCGAGCTTGCGAACTTGCTGACGGAAACGGCGACCCTGCCGCGAAATACCGAGTAATGTGACGTCGTGACGACGCAGCAAGCCCAAGGAGAGCGCCGAGCGCCCTTCGATGCGCGACCCCTCGGGCACGACCACTTCGCTAAGCGACAAATCCTCCGTACGCAACGTCGAAGATTCCTGATTCGACGGGCGCACGTATTCGAGCTTCAGGGCGCCGACCAGTCGATCAATGGATTCGGGATGCGCTTCGACAACGAGAATATCGTGGGCACGGATCTCGACGAGCCGCGCCATTCCCGGCATCCGCTTGCCGTTCCTGACCAGACCGACGATGGTCGCCCCGGCCTCCTCGGCTTCGTCGTCCAATTCCCGCACCCGTTTGTCGATGATCTTCGCATCCTCGGGCACCTTGACCTCAGCAATGTATTCGCCGAAGTCGAACAGTTCTTTCATCGGATTGCCGTTAGCTTCGCCGGCGTTCTGTGGAATCAAACGCCAACCGATCGTCGCGACGAAAATGACTCCCACGATCGCGCAAGCGAGCCCGACCGGGGCAAAATCGAACATCGCATACGGCGCACCTAGCGCGTCGTTGCGAAATTCGGCAATTACGATATTCGGCGGCGTACCGATCAAGGTAATCATGCCGCCGAGAATCGATGCGAACGATAGCGGCATGAGCGTCAGACTGGGGCTGCGCTCGGCCTTTGCCGCGGCCTCCATATCGACCGGCATCAGCAACGCGAGGGCGGCGACATTGTTCATGATCGCCGACAGCAGCGCGGCAACGCCCGCCATGATGCCGATATGCGTGCTCAAACTGCGTGACGCCGATAATAAATGCCTCGCGATCAGCTCGATGACGCCCGAGCTCATCAAGGCACGACTGACGATCAGCACGAGCGCGATGATGACGGTGGCGGGGTGCCCGAAGCCAGAAAACGCCTGATCCGTGGGCACTACACCAGCAAGCAAGGCGAGCACGAGCGCGGTGAAAGCGACGACGTCGAAACGCCATTTGCCCCAGATGAGTAGCGCAAATACACCGACTAAGAGAACAAGTAAAAAGATCTGGTCGAAAGTCATGGCGTTCCTTGGCGGCCGGGCGTTGACTATAGCAGGCGCGCGCAACCGGCAATCTTCCCTGCACATCGCAGGCTCAGCTCGGGAACATAGACCCGTAGCTGCTGTGCTTAGTAGTATGCGCACTCCCGCACTCGAGAAAAACAAGATGAGATGCCATGAGCGCACTGCTGTCTAAAGAACGCATCATCGCGAAGCCGGGATTCAACCGGTGGTTTGTCCCGCCGGTATCCATCGCCATTCATCTGTGTATCGGCTCGGTTTACGCGTGGAGCATTTACAACCCGGCACTGATACGAGTCTTCGGCGTCGTTACCCCAGCCGCAGATGATTGGAGCCTCGGTGACGTCGTTTGGATCTTCACCGTCGCAATCGTTTTTCTCGGCCTGGCTGCAGCGTTCGCAGGCAAATGGCTCGAAGCGGTTGGCCCGCGCACTGTCGGCATCGTCGCCGCCTTGTGCTGGGGTGGCGGTTACTTGATTGGCGGGCTCGGCATCGCGCAGCATCAGCTGTGGCTGATCTACCTCGGCTACGGTGTCATCGGCGGCTGCGGCCTCGGCCTCGGTTACGTATCGCCTGTCAGCACTCTGATCCGTTGGTTTCCCGACCGGCGCGGCATGGCGACCGGCATGGCGATCATGGGCTTTGGCGGCGGTGCGATGATCGGCGCGCCGCTGAAAGAGACCTTGATCCGCTGGTTTTACCGCGCACCGGAATTTGTCGGCAATCTCGATGGCGTCGAACTGGTCACTGAGGCCGGCCGCCGTTACGTCGAGATCGCCGGTCAGCTCCGCGAAGTCGTCGTGGTCGGCGCAAACGATGTCGCGAATATGCTCGTGCCGGGCCCCGAAGGCGTGTATCTCGCCGGCACGGGTTCGGTCGGCGTCGCGCAGACCTTTGTGGCGATTGGTCTGATCTACTTCAGCGTTATGCTGGTGGCCGCCTTCTCCTATCGCATACCGGCACCGGGCTGGAAGCCCGCCGGCTGGATCCCACCCGACGCGGCGCATCGCGCCAAGCGCATGATCAGCGCCAATGACGTCGACATCGACCAAGCGCTCAAGACGCCGCAGTTCTATCAACTCTGGATCGTGCTGTGTTTCAACGTAACCGCGGGCATCGGCGTACTGAGCGTGGCGCGAACGATGATGACGGAGATCTTCGGCACAACGTTGCCGACAATTGTCGATGGCGCATTCGCCGCAACCTACGTCGTGATGATCAGCGTATTCAATATGGCGGGCCGGTTTTTCTGGGCAAGCACATCAGATTACATCGGCCGGCGCACGACCTACTGGATTTTCTTCGCACTCGGCATCGCGCTCTATATATCGATCCCCTATTCCGCTCAACAGGTGAGCATCTCGCCTAATGTCACCTGGCTGTTTTATTTCTATGCCGCGACAATGATCATCTTCACGATGTATGGCGGCGGATTCGCGACAATCCCAGCCTACATCGCGGACATCTTCGGAACACGCTACGTCGGCGGCATTCACGGTCGATTGTTGACCGCCTGGAGCACGGCCGGGGTGCTCGGGCCGCTGGCGATCACTTCATTGCGCGAAAGCGCGATCACCGAAGCGATCGAAGATTTAACCGCGCGCGTGGATCCGCAAGCATTTGCAGCCGCATTCGGCGCGGGGCTCGATCAGCTGAGCTTGCTGGTCGAGAATCAGACAGTGACGATCGCAAAACTCATGGAAATCGCACCGCCCGCGACGGTCGACCCGACCAGCAGTCTGTACAACACGACGATGTATCTGATGGCAGCACTACTCGCGATCGCACTGGCCGCAAATGCGCTCATGCGCCCGGTGGATGAGAAGCACCACATGTGAACGTCGCACGGCGCCGACTCGTCGACCCAACCGCTATCAGAAACGTCGGAATTCTTAACGCGTTACGCGAAAATCGCGCAAGCTGCCAGCCACACGCAGCCGAGCGCATGGATCATCAGAGTCGTCCGGATCGCGGCCGTCAGCGTCTGCCGATTCGCGCCGATTTGCCGCGCGGCTTGAAGCGCGAAGGCAAGCAGCAACAATGGTCCTATCACGACGAACGCGGGCAGCACGCCGAGCAGTGCCGCCACGCCGGTACTCAGCGCTGCGATCGTGTGTAGTCCCGCATAGAGCCACTGCGAGCCACGCACGTCCAAGCGCACCGCCAAGGTCCGCTTTCCCGCCGCGGCATCGGCATTGCGATCGGGCACCTCGTTGATCAACAAAATAGCCGCTACCCACAGGCTGACAGGCGCGGCCAGCCAAGCAGCCGCGCCGCCTAATAGTCCACTTTGCAGCCAGGCCGCGCCCATGACTGGCAGCACGCCGAAAGCCACTGCGACGGCTGCCTCACCGACACCCCGCCCACTTAGCTGGATGACGGGCAGCGAGTAACAGATGCCAAGGCCGATGCCCGCAAGCCCGAACCAAATCACGATGACGCCCTTGAGCGCGGCCAATGCGGCGCCGATCGCGAGCCCCGCCAGCAATAAAGCAGCGCTGAGGCCGAGCATACCGTTGCGACTTATGACGCCATTTTGAATAAAACGAGAGCCGCCAGTGTAAGGGTAGATCCGCTCGGGGTTATTGCGATCGCTGCCGCCGAGATCATCGCCAACGTCATTGAACACGTTGGCTGCCGCGTGCAGGCAGATCGTCGCGAACAGGGCCAGCGTAAACGCCAATCCGTCGAAGCGACCGCCGACGCGCATGCCCCAGGCGGTGCCCACGAACACGGGCAGTATTGATGCTGTCAGAAATTTAGGACGTGTAGCGATCAGCCAGCGCAGCACGGTCCGCCGGAAGAGACTGCCGCTGAATGTTTCAGGCACGGGTTCTTTTAAGATCATGGCCATCGAGCTCCTCCCGCCTCAGTTTCGCATCGGCGTATAGCTGAAGCTCAGCGTCAATATGTCGATATTGTAATCGGGACTCTGTGCGCCGATCGTAACAATGTTGGGTAACGTCGCAAGCATTAGGCCGTCGAGCTGCCAATCGCGGCTCAAATAGCGCTCGTTCCGATAACCGAGGCGCACGTGCAGAGTAGCGCTGACGGCGTAGTCGATCCGAATGCTCAAGCTGTTGAGATCTGTCGAGAAATCAGGGAATTCAGTCACCGGTATTCCGACGATCATCTGCGTCATGCCGCGCGATTTCGAGTCGGTAAAATCAACGTTCAGATCCATGCGGGCATCGAGAAAACTGCGCGTGAATCCGAAGCTGCGAGTCTTCGTGGTATCTTCAGTTCTGGCTGACCAGTCCGCTATGGTGAAACCCTGGCTGCCCGCCTGACCGAACTCGACGTCCTCACGCCCCCACGCGGCATAAACATTAAGACCGCTGGCGAGTGTCACACTCGTATCGAAAGAGAATCGACTCGATAATCCCGTCGTTAACCCGAGCACGGAAGCGGGATACTCATCGCGCGTTCGCTCGGCGCGCAGCAGCAAACTGACGCGCTCATGCGGAATGACCGACAGATCGAGTTCGGCGATGCGTTGATCGCGATCCGCTAAGTGATACTGGCGCAACAGCGGGTTCTGCAAACTAGCCCCGGAATCGATCTGCCGGTAATCGGCGCCCGTACGCTTGCGATCCGTAAGCCCGACTGTGCCCTGCAACCAGTCCAGGCCGCGCACGCTCAGCTTGGCCCAACTCGAGTCTTCCTCGGACCGCGTACGTGCCTGCAATGTGCGGTCATGGACTTCGCGTTCGAAACCGCCTTGCAGCTGCATACGAAACCCCAGCCGATAATCCGCCTGCACGCGCGTGCTGGTGCGTTCGAAACCATACGGGAAATTCATGCGCGGCCCGGCGATGCCGAGATCTGTCAGCACATAGTCATAGATCGCCTGCGCGGTCTTGTTGTCGCGCTCGTCTCGCTCGATGCGCGCCGTCAGCCGTAGCGCCGGCAAGGGTTGAGTCACGATGGCCGCATTCAGATGACGAGTATCGACTTTGCCATTGAGAGACGCACGCGGCAGCACCGTATTGGCGAATATCGCGTTTCGGCTCAGCGGTGCAAACAGATCATTCTGCTCGAGTTGGCCGCTTGCATAGTTCGCCGACACGTGCGTGCTCGTACCGAAGCGGTAGTTACCGCTCAGGCGAAGCTGTTGGGCCTGATTGTCGGGCGCCAAAGCCAGTCGCCCGAGATCCCTACCGCCGACGGCAGGCGTAAAGGCATTGAACGGGCTTTCCCACTCGAGGCTGCGCCGATCGTTGGTGAAATCCGATAGCATGTAACTCACCTCGAAGCCGCCGCGCTCGCCCGCGTGACTCAAGCCCAGCTCGAATTCATCGGTCATATAGTCGATCGGCGCCGGAAGCCACGCACTCAGGGTAGCGAAGCTACCCGCCAAGGCGCGCACACCGGAGCGCTCCTCGCGCCGGTAATCGATTCGATAATCGAGTTCTGCTGCGGCTAACCACGACAGTCCGATACCAAGTTCCCTGCGCCGCTGGCCGACATCGAAACGGTTGAGGCTGCGGTTGAGCGCCGTCATACCCGCAGTGCTGCCTGCTGGAATCCAGTCCGAGGGTAAGCTCAGACTGCTGCCGCCAATGCCGATATACGGGGATTGCGCGCCATCGATCCGGTAACTCGGAATCGCGTCATAGCCAATCTGGATCCGGTAGGTACCCGGCTGCCCGCCATCCAGGGCGAGCGAGCGCGACTCCAGACCGAGGTCGGCAACGAGCAGCTCCCAAAAGCTGCCCGCATCGCCCCAGTAGCGCAGCTCGCCGTCGGCAAGCAGATAGAAGCCCTCGGCGTTGAGCCCCGTGTAATCGCCAAACTTGCCGGAATCATCGGAAACGAAGCCCGAGCCCAAAGCCCAACTCGACGACGATCCCGACGGGAACGGACAAAATTGGCAAGACCAATCGGCCGGCACAGCCAGCTGAGCACCGGCAGGACCCACGAGGAGTGCAAGCGGCAAGGCGGCGCCCGCCAGCAACCACCGCCGGCACTTATCAATCTGCCGATGGCGCCCCCGCATCGACATCATCGCGCTAAGCCCGCGCCCGACGGATGGTTGGAGCCGTGGACCTGGCTGTGGCAGTTCAAACAGCTACCGCCCAACAGCAGCGACGATGCGCCGCCGGGCGGTAAACTCGCCGAGGTTGCCGGCAAGCTCGGGTGACCAGCCTGCGAATGACAGCTTTGGCAAAGCAGCGGGGGCCGGCGCGTCAACAACGCCGGATGTGGCGACCCATGTGGCTGATGACAAAGGGAACAGTCCTCGGCAACCGGCGCGTGCTCCCAGAGAAACGGCCCGCGCTTCTCGGCATGGCAGGCATAGCACGTATCATTCACCGTCATCCGATTTAGCGTCGTGCCGGCCGTCGTGCCGTGCGGATCATGGCAGTCGCTGCAACTCATCTGGCCGTAGCGAATCGGATGCACTGACGCCATGAGGCTCTCGGTCCGCTGGCGCTGGTGGCAATCGAAGCAGATCTCAGGCTGTTGGGCGACGCTCATGACAGGATCGCGCTCGGCGTGCACCGTATGGCAGCTTGCACAGGAAATCCCGGCGAATGCATGCACGCCGGCATGCCACGCGGGCCCAGGACTGCTCGTATGACAGCCGAGACAGATCTCGTTTTGCTCGGCGATAGGCACATGACTGTCGGGGCCGAAGGTTCCGATAGGCGCTTGGGTTTCGCCCCGGCGTACGCGCTGCGCGTGGCCCCCTCCCGGGCCATGGCAACTTTCGCACTGGAGTTGCGCGAAGGGGCTATCCGGATCGCTGCCGAGCGCATGACGTGTGTTGAAGATCGCCAGTACCGGAAACTCGGAACTCTCGTCGTGGCAGGCAAGACAGGTGTCCGCACCACGCGGACTCAACGGAGCTGGCTCAGCGGCGTCAGTCTCCTGACCGTCTATCCGCGTTGCCATCAGTAACAACGCGGCAAGCATTCCGAACTGTGCGTAACTCGCGGAGCCTGTCGCGCGTCGGCACGAACGCCGAATTACGACCAGCGGCCCGCGCGGCATCATTCGAAATCGTGCACGAACTCAATGTCCGCCAGGCGGCCTGGCCCGTGACAGACGGCACACGTCTCCGTTACCGCTCCTCGTGATATCGACATCATGATGCCGTCCGATCCTTGGATCACGTCGAAAGCAGCGCCGTTTTGCTCCATATGCACCTGGGCGAGATTACTGTCGTGGCAAGCCGAGCAGACGGCGGCGTTCGGTGTGATGTTGATGTCATCGAAGGCCGTGCTGCGATCAGCACCGGTGTCGATCGTCGTCGCCTGCACACCCGGGCCGACCGGATAGTAGGTATCTTCGCGATGGCAGGTTGCGCAATTGTTCAAGTGCCCGGGGAACACCACATCGCCGAAGTCGTTTTCGCTACCACCGAAACCGTAAACGAGCAGCCCGACCTCGCGCGAGCTGCCCGCATGGAGCATATGGATCATGCGCTTGAAGTCGGTCGCCTCCTCGTCCTTGCCATCCGGGGCTGTCGATGCGTCCACACCGGCTGTCACCCGTTGATTAATATCCGTCGCGTTCGGGTTGTGGCAGGTCACGCACAGGTTGATGTTATCCGTCCGGTTCGCCCCGTGCAGGCTCAACGACTGATGGCAATTCTGGCACTTGGCAATATCGACAACCTGGCGCCGCGCGACCGCGGACATATCCGTGATCGCAAAAAACTCAGTGGCACTGGTCGCGGGGATGCGCTCGATCGTGCCGTCACCATCGAGGTCGGCAGCGGGATGACCTTCGATGGCGACGATCCCGCTGCCGGTCACAGTCCCCGGCAGCGGCGTCGCCGATGTGACCGTGAAATTACCGTTACCGTCCGGCACCGACCCGCCGAATAGCGGGTTGAGGCTGATGGGCTGCGCCGGCGTGCCGGTAGCCGCTGTTGCACTCTGGCTACCCTCGTTGTTGTAGTCGAGGGTCTGCCAGCCGATATCGATCGCGATTCGGCTGGCACCCGCACCCTGCGTAAACGGCGCATCGGCTTGAATATCGTACGGGGTATCCGCGTTCGTCGGATCCGTGATCGAGAACGTCACCGCTGGAAACTCGCCGGGTCCGGTACCCATGACGTCGACGATATTGAACTCGTACGCGCGCGCCGCAAGCTGTTCGAGTATGGCATGCGATTCATCGACCGCACCGACGAAGCCGCCGTCGCTATGGCAGATCGTGCAATCGCTGTTGGCCGCAGCGAAGTTGGCATCGCTATGCCCGTCCCCGGTCACAAAATCGACGTCGTCGTGGCACGACCCGCATGCCTCGCGCGTCGGCACAGTTAGATAGTTCTCGGCATCAGGCGTGTCGGGGTCACTCGGATCGTGGCAGTTGGCGCAGTTACGAATGTCCTGCGGCCAAACCACATGAGAGAAATCGTGCTCTGACTCGCCGAATCCATAGATCGCGTAGCTACCGCCTGCGACGACACTGGGCAGGTTTTCGCCGCGGTGGATTTTGTGGATCATGACCTTGAAGTCGACCGTATTACCGCTGTCCTGGTCGGTAGAGCTGGGGTTGTGGCACATCACACACATCTGCGTTTCAAATCGTGCGCCGCCATGCAGGGCCAGTTGCTCGTGACAGCGGTTGCAGTTTTCGATTTTAACGATCTCGCGCGTAAACAGTGCAGTCGTAGCCCCATCCGACGGCCGAAACGTATAAGTGGGGTTAGGGACGGGAACGAATCCACGAACCTGGAAGCTGACACGATGTGTCAAGGTGGGTTCATAGGTGACTTCGGGTAAGCCGGTGATATCGGTCGCGAAGAAATATACGTAGGTTCCATCGTTGTTATCGGTCAAGCTGCCGTCACGACCGCTCTCGGCCGTACCTTGTACGGCCGATACGAGCACGTCAGGCGCTTGACCGTCGGCTGTCTCGGTACTGGCGATATAACTCTGCCAGCGGCTCGCGTCTCCGTTTGCGCCGGGGACGAGCTTGGCGATCACGAAGCTCAGGGCAGAGGCCGGCAAGCCGACCACCGGCCGGCCCGCGCCATCACTGAGACTGAACTGAACGATCGGGGCAGAATTGATCGATACGGAGGAGATCGACGCGTTGAGCTCGGCCGCGTCGCCGATCGAGACCGGGGCAGACGGTCCGGGAGGCCCGATTTGTCCCGGCGGACCAGCTGGGCCACGCGCACCATCACTGCCACTGCAGGCACCAAGCAGCAGCACGCCAATGAGTAGCCACAGCGACAAGCCAACCCGATCGAGCGAAGTATATCCGGCGCTCATTACATCCCTATTCTTTAGGTATTCAATATCTTCAGGTAGTCTACCGTACGCGAGCTAGGGTGGAATGAAAGAGCCAACCGTGGAAAACACGTATGTCCCTCGAAAACCTACGTATTCAGGGACTTGCTGCAGGATCGTACGCTTTGTTGCTCGAAACTCTGGGAGTTGAAATGCGGAATAAAATTAGACTGATCCGGACGGCAGCACTAGGCGCGGCACTACTGTTGACTACTCACTTGCAGGCCCAAACTCCCGCAGCCGTGCCGCTATGTAATGCCTGCCATGGACCTAACGGCGTTAGCCCGCTACCGACCGTACCGACGATTGCCGGACTCTCGGCGCTCGTGCTCGAGAATGCCCTCGTTGACTATCGAGAGGGTAATCGCAGCTGTGACGCAAGCGTAACGCAGCAGCCGATCAATATGTGTGCCCCGGTAGCGAGCTTGGCAGACGCGGATATCGCCGCGATCGCGAGATATTATGCAGCCCTGCCCTTCGTTGCCGCTGCGCAGCCGGCAGATGCTGCCAAGGCGGCTCTAGGCAAAGCCATACATGACCGGGACTGCGAGATCTGCCACAGCCAGGGCGGCAGCGATGCCGCAGACGACACCAGTATTCTTGCCGGTCAGCGCATGGACTATCTTCGCCTGGCATTAGTCCAGTACCAGGCGGGCGTGCGGATGCAGCCACGCCCCATGGCAGCGACGACGGCCGCACTGAGTCCTGCGGACATCGACGCCTTGGTCCATTTCTACGCCAGCCGGCAATAAACCTCACGCGAACGCCGCCGCCCGCCGCGACGGTCGTTACCGGGGCACACGGTAGACACGGCAATTACGTTCAAAGTCAAAAGAGACCCGTCAGTCCCCCGCACACGACGATCGAGGCGGGCTATTCGCATATCCACGGCCATGCTGGCGGCGTTTGCAGCAGGCATGCTCGCCCTGGGTGGTATCAATCTCGCCATGGATGTCACGAGCGAAACGGAATTTTGCCTGTCCTGCCATGAGATGCGGGCATTCGTGTTTCCAGACTACGCAGCCTCCGCGCATTATTCCAATGCGTCCGGCGTTAGAGCCGAATGCGCCGATTGCCATCTACCCGCGCAAACCTGGCTCACTCGCGTCGGG
>Ga0326597_10008283_pt1 | contig 14051 bp, 14 predicted proteins | sample RVTome_12_FD_203789 | JGI IMG/M metagenome (GOLD analysis project Ga0326597, IMG submission 203789) | Soil microbial communities from uranium-contaminated site in the Upper Colorado River Basin, Wyoming, United States - RVT100D185 | ecosystem: Environmental > Terrestrial > Soil > Contaminated >... | reverse complement strand
TTCGTGGGGGCCGATCGCGGCCTCAAGCGGCTCGCCCTGAGCCGTGTCGAGAGCCTCGAGCTCCGGCCGGCGATCACCGCCCGCCCCGGCGACGACGCCGCCGCGGCCCGCATCCGGATCCTCGCCGACCCCCTCGAGTTCCTCCTTCTCGTCGACGAGGCTCACCGGCCCATCGGTTGGGTCGGGCAGCGTGACATCCCGTCCTCGGGGACCCTCACCGAGGCGATGGCCACCGCGTCGTCGCCGCACCTCGATCGCCGGACGACGCTCAAGGACGCGCTGGCGATGCTCATCGACGCGGAGGTCCAGGTCGGGATCGTCGTCGATCGGCACGGCGCCCTCCGCGGCCTCGTCACGGCCGAGATGATCATCGAGCGGATGCGCCCGCGCCCGTCCGGCGATCAGGGCGTGGCCGGGACGGGACCGCCGGGATGAGGCCGGACGAGCCGCTCATCGACTGGGCCTGGATCGCGGACCACCTCGACGACATCGGCCTCCGGCTCGGCCAGCATCTGGGGATCGCGGCCCTGGCCGTGGCCGTCGGCCTGGCGCTTGCGATGGCCCTGGCCCTGTGGGCCCGCCGGACCCCCGGCCTGCGGGGGCCGGTCACCGGCGTGACGGGCATCCTCTACACGATCCCGAGCCTGGCGATGTTCGCGGCCCTCGTCCCGTTCACCGGGCTCAGCCTGCTGACGGCCGAGATCCCGCTCGTCGTCTACACCCTCCTGATCCTCTTCCGGAACATCATGGCCGGCTTCGACGCCGTGCCGGACGAGGTCAGGGAGGCGGCCGACGGGATGGGCTACCGGTCGGGCGAGCGGCTCCGCCAGATCGAGCTGCCGCTGGCCATCCCGCTCATCATCGCCGGTATCCGGCTGGCCTCGGTCTCGACGATCGGGCTGGTGATGATCGTCAGCCTGCTCGGCCGGAACTTCGGCGGCCTCGGGGTCTTCATCACCGAGGGCATCCAGACGTTCTTCGCCACGAAGGTCTACGTCGGGGCCGCCCTGTCGGTCACGCTCGCGGTCGCGGCAGACCTCACCCTCGTCGCGCTCGAGCGGCGGGCGACGCCCTGGGCCAGGGACCGCGCCGCCGCGATCGGCGGCGAGTTGCCGGGGACGCCCTGATGGACCTCCTGACTTCGACCGTCTCCTGGCTCCTCGACCCGGGCCACTGGGCGGGCAGCGACGGGATCCCGACCCGGATCGGCGAGCACCTCGCGATCTCCATGGTCTCGCTCCTCGCCGCGGCGGCCGTCGCCCTCCCGGTCGGCGCGTTCATCGGCCATACCGGCCGGGGCGGGACCCTCGCCGTCAATGTCGCGAACTTCGGCAGGGCAATCCCCTCGTACGCCGTCCTCGTCATCGTCCTGCCGCCGGCCCTCCAGCTCGCGCCCGTGCTCGGCTACGACCCTGGATTCGGGCTGTCGGAGATCCCGACGTTCACGGCGATGTTCCTGCTGGCGATCCCGCCGCTCCTCGTCAATACCTACATCGGCCTCCGCGGGGTCGATCGCGACCTGGTCGAATCGGCCCGCGGCATGGGCCTGCGCGAGATCCAGATCCTGGCCCGGCTCGAGGTGCCCCTCTCGATCGGCGTCATCGTCGGCGGCGTCCGGACCGCGGCCGTCCAGGTCGTCGCCACGGCGACGCTCGGCGCGGTCGTCGCCTACGGGGGGCTCGGCCGCTACATCATCGACGGCATCGCCCGCCACGAGAACGACCGGCTCTTCGCCGGCGTCGTGCTCGTCGCCGGCCTCGCGCTCGCGACAGAGGGCCTCCTGGCCCTCGTCCAGCGGACGGTCACCCCGCGGGGCCTGCGGCTGCCCGACCGCCTCGCCCGTCCCGGAGCGCCTGCGCCGTAGCTGTCGCCACCGGCCGTAATACATGTCACGGCCATGTCATGCCTTCGGTGGTACCGTCCGGCGACGAGGTCGCAGGTCCGCGGCCCGGCATGTCCATCGGGAGGTTGAACCCAATGCGGATGACCCGCACGCTTGCCCTCGGGGCGTCCCTGCTGGTGCTCTTGAGCGCCTGCGGGACGGGAGGGGGCAAGCCCACGATCAAGATCGGCTCGGACGGCTTCTATGAAGCTCAGCTCGTGGCCGAGATGTACGCCCAGGTCCTCGAGAAGGCCGGGTACACCGTCGAGCGGAATCTCGGCCTGGGGGCCCGCGCGGTGACCTCCCCGGCGCTCGAGAGCGGCCAGATCGACCTCAAGCCCGAGTACATCGGATCCGGTCTCGGGTACTACGACAAGTCCAAGCCGTCCGGCGACGCCGCGGCCAACGCGGCGGCGCTCCAGGACATCCTCACCGGCAAGGGTGGCGGGATCACCGTCTTCGACTATTCGCCGGGCGAGGACACGAACGCGTTCGTCGTCCGGGCCGACACCGCGAGCGAGCTCGGCCTGGCAACGATGAGCGATCTCGCGGCGGTCCAGGACGACCTGACCTGGGGCCTCCCGCCAGAGTGCGAGACGAACCCGCTCTGCGGCGGCATCCTCCAGGATGTCTACGGCATCGACTTCCCGCCGGCCAATCTCGAGGCGCTCACGGCCTGCGACGCCCCGATCGCCGAGGCCCTCGACAACGGCGCGGTCGACGTGGCCGAGCTGTGCTCGACCCAGCCGGCGATCGCCCAGTTCGGCTTCGTCGTCCTCGACGACGACAAGGACACCCAGCCGGCCGAGAACCTCGCCCCGATCGTCCGGAACGACTTCCTCGAGAAGCTGTCCGAGAGCGACCGGACGGCGTTCGGGAAGCTCCTCGACGACGTCTCGGCCACGCTCACGACCGAGGTCCTGACCGAGCTCGGGGTCGAGGTCGCGGTCAACAACAAGGACGTCGCGGACGTCGCCAAGGCGTGGCTGACCGAGCAGGGCCTGCTGTAGATCACGATCGTATCTGGTGAAGCGGGGCCCGCCGGCGACGGCGGGCCCCGTGATTCAGGTTCCGGACTCGCCAGGCCCGCGCCCAGCCCGTGCCTGCGCGGCCCGCTCCGTCGCGAAGCCCTCCGGCCCCAGGTCGAGATCGTCGAGGAGGATTCCGGCAGCCTCCCACCAGGCGGGGTCAACGCCTCGGATGCGGGCGGTCTCGGCGCTGATCCAGGAACGGAGCTGGATGTCGCGATCGGGGTCGACGCGCCGAGTGGCAGCCCGACGGCGGGCCATCGTGTCGCGGAGGAACGCCGTGTAGAGGTGCTCCGGGGGTTCGGCGGCCAGGCGAGCCTCGCCGCCGGGCACGTAGTCGACGGGCACGATCAGCCGTCCGAAGAACGCCCCGATTTCGCCGGCCAGGGCATCGGAGCCCTGGGAGTGGCCGCCCCAGCGGACGACCGGGCCGGGCGAGACATGCTGGACGACGCGGAATCCCGCGTCGACGTCGGCGATCCGGAGCGTGCCGCCGAAGGTCAGGAAGCGGTTCTCGACCTCGAGCCGGTCCACGACGTGGAGGTGGCCCCAGAGGGTCTGGCGCTCCCCTGCGGGCGTGTGCCGGTCGATCGGCAGTGCCAGGCCGCGCCCGGACGCGGCCACCCAGCAGGTCAGCGACTCGGGGTCGAAGTGGCGGAGCGTCGGGCGATCGCGGAGGGCGACGAGGAGCTGCGACCCGCCCGGCGCGGACGGGCGGTCGCTGTTGAGAAGCGTGAAGCCGAGGTCGCGGAGGGCCTCGGCCGCTGGTGCGACCCAACCGGCCGCCGGATCGATGTCGGTCACGACGTCACCGTACGCCGGCACCTGGCGGCAGGCGAGGGCCGCTCGACCCGTCCCGACTCCACTCCGGCCCGAACCGGGCATGCCGGACGGCAGCGACACGCCACGCGGCGCGGTGGCATCGCGCAGCCGTATGATCGGGCCCTCGTGGGGAAGACAACGGGTGGCCCGGCGGGGATCACCATCAATCGCAACGACCGCTTCGTCGTCTGCCGTCCCGACGGCACGATCGGCAGTGGCAGCAACGACGGCTTCTACGCCGCCGACACCCGGTTCGTGTCGGGCTACCTGATCACGATCAATGGCGAGAGCCCCGTCCTCCTGACCTCGGCCGGGACGCACTTCTATGCCTCGCGCTTCGAGTTCGCGAATCCGGCCCTGTTCGACAACGCCGGGCCCGTCCCGGCGAACGTCGTCTCGCTTCGCCTCGATCGCTCCATCTCCGAGGGCGTCCACGAGGACCTCGACATCACGAGCTTCGCCCAGCGGCCGATCACCCTCGCCCTGGACGTGGAGATCGATTCCGACTTCGCCGACATCTTCGACGTCGCGGTGCCGCGGCTCGTCCGCCGCGGGACGATCCAGAGCCGCTGGTACGCCAGCCGGCGCGAGCTCCGAACGACGTACTCGAACCGGGACTTCCAGCGGACGCTCGTCGTGGCCCTCGAGAAGTCCGGCAACCCGCCGCAGTGGGCGAACGGGCGCCTGAGCTTCGCGATCCGCCTCGAGCGAGGCCAGACGTGGCACACCTGCCTGAAGTGGCTGCCCCTCATCGGATCGCGGCGGCGCCCGACGACCCTCGGCTGCAACGCCATCACCGAGCAGCGTGCCGGGTTCCACCCGCCCCGGCTGCCCCGGGTCGGCATCCACACGCCCAACCGGACGGTCGAGGCCGCCTGGAGCCAGGCCGTCCGCGACATCGAGGCGCTCCGCCTGGAAGACGACGGGGCGGGCCGCGGCGTCTTCATCCCGGCCGCAGGAATCCCCTGGTTCGCGACGCTCTTCGGCCGGGATTCGCTCGTCGTCTCGATGCAGAGCATCTCGGGCTACCCGGAGTTCGCCTCCGGTGCGCTCCGGCGCCTGTCCGAGCTCCAGGCGACGCGGGACGACCCCGCCCGGGACATGGAGCCGGGCAAGATCCCCCACGAGATCCGGCGGGGCGAGCTCGCGACGCTCGGGATCATGCCCCACCAGCCCTACTACGGCACCCACGACGCCACGAGCCTCTTCGTCATCGTCCTCTCGTACCTCTACCAGTGGACCGGCGATGCGGCGATCCTGGAGCGCTACCTCCCCGCCGCCGAGGCGGCGATGGCCTGGATCGACCGCTCCGGCGACCGCGACGGCGATGGCCTGCAGGAGTACGCCCCGCGTTCGCCGCGCGGCTACTACAACCAGGGCTGGAAGGACGCCGGCGACGCAATCGTCGACGAGACAGGGGCGCTGGCCCAGCACCCGATCGCGACGTGCGAGCTCCAGGGCTACGCCTACGACGCGAAGCTCCGGATGGCCGAGATCTACGAGGTCCTGGGCAAGCCGGATCGCGCCGGGCCCCTGCGGGAGGAAGCCCAGCGCCTGTACGACAGGTTCAACGACGCCTTCTGGTGGGAACGGGAGGGGACCTACGCCCTCGCCCTCGACGGCCGCAAGAAGCAGGTCCGGAGCGTCGCCTCGAATGCCGGGCATTGCCTGGCCAGCGGCATCGTGCCCGCCGACCGTGCCGGACGCGTGGTGGAGCGCCTCCTGACCGACGACATGTGGTCGGGCTGGGGGATCCGGACCCTGGCCTCGTCGCACCCCTACTACAACCCGTTCAGCTACCACACCGGGTCCGTCTGGCCCCACGACAACGCCATGATCGCCGGCGGGTTCCGCCGCTATGGCTTCGATGCCGAGGCCGCGCGCGTCGCCAAGGGGATCTTCGATGCGGCGGAACGGTTCGCCTCGAACCGCCTCCCGGAGCTCTTCTCCGGCCTGGACCGGGACGACGGCTCATTCCCTGTCCCATACCTCGGCGCGAGCGCGCCGCAGGCCTGGGCCGCGGCATCGGTCTTCCGACTCGTGGCCGTCCTGTGCGGGATCCATGCCCGGGTGGCGCCCGAGGGCCAGCGCGAGCTGTACGTCAACCCCGCCCTGCCGACCTGGCTGCCGGAACTCGTGATCAACCACCTCCGGGCCGGGCGCGGGGCCCTGACGCTGCGCCTCCACGGCGACACCGTCGAAGAGATCCACAACTCGTCCGGCTACCGGATCGTGCGAGCGCACGCGCCGCGCCCGGTGCCGCCGCCGTACGCGGCGCGCCCGGCCCGCCGTCGATCCCGGTCGTCGCACGGCGCCGCGCCCGGATAGGCGCCGGGCCGCGCGCGGGCGGCGCGCCTCGTCACGTGGGCGCCCCACGTCACGCGGGCGTCACGGTGTGGGACGATAGTCGGCGCCCACCCACGGAGTCAGTCGATGTTCGAGCGTCTCTTCGGCAATCGCGAGCAGGATCCGGCGGTCATGGAGCGGATCCCGCCGGGCCAGTACCGGACCGAGAAGTTTCCGGTCCTCCACTACGGCTCGGTGCCCGGCACCGACCTCGCCACGTGGGATTTCAGGGTCTTCGGTGAGGTCGACGCGCCCTTCACGCTGACCTGGGAGCAGCTCAAGACCCTGCCCCGCAAGACGGTCGCCACCGACATCCACTGCGTCACCCGCTGGTCGAAGCTCGACACGACCTGGGAAGGCGTCCCGATCCAGGAGATCCTCCGCCTCGCCCAGGTCCGCCCGGCGGCGACCCACGTCCTCGCCCATTCCGAGCAGGGCTACACGGCCAACATGCCGCTGTCGGTCCTCGACGACGACGACGTCCTGCTCGCCGACACCTTCGACGGCCAGCCCCTCGAGAAGGAGCACGGCTGGCCCCTCCGGCTCCTCGTCCCGAAGCGCTACTTCTGGAAGAGCGCCAAGTGGATCCGCGGGCTCGAGTTCCTCGACCACGACCAGCTCGGCTTCTGGGAGCGCTACGGCTACAACAACGACGCCGATCCCTGGAAGGAAGAGCGCTACAGCGAGTAGGGCCCGCGAGTCAGGCAGCGGCGGAGGCGCGTCCGCGACGTCTCAGCCCTGGCCGTCGAGGACCCGCACCTCATCCCCGAGCCGAACCAGACCCGGGACCTCGACGTCGGCGAGGACGCCGAGCATCGCCTTCGGCGCGCCGGAATCGTCGGGTATCGGGCCGCGGTAGGCGATGATCGTCCGCAGCGTGTCGAGGTCGCGGATGCCGGTGTCGGGGTCCTGCGTCGTGATCGCGCAACGGGCGTCGCGTTTCGTCACTCGAAGGATCGCGCTGCCCAGCGCGATCCGGCTGCCGATCCACTCGTCCTCCTCGTGCGGAACGTCGCCATCGAGCTCGATGAGCATCCGGAAGCGGCGCCCGTCGATCTCGTCGAGGCCTGCCTGCCGGGCCAGCCCGTCGAGCGAGCCGCGGCTGATGATCGAGGCCGGGTTGCCGCTCCGGGTGCCGCCGACGCGATCGCAGCGGACGACCCGGACCGGGCGGCCGGCTATCCCCTCGAGGGCGTCCGCCCAGGGCCCTTCGACCACGTGTCCGACGGCGGTCCGGCCGTAGACGTAGGTCTCGACAGGCTCGCCCAGCTCCACCTCGCCGTCGATCCGCCGGCCGTCGGGCAGGTCGAGCCGGAGTGCCCGCGCCTCGGGGTCCGTCCACGTCGCCACCCGGACGAGCGGTCCGGAGCCATGCCGGTCGACGAGCTTGCCGTGCTCGTCGATGAGGTAGAACCGGCGGTCCTCGACGACGCCCCACTCGGTCAGCTCGATCTCGTCGGGATGGAGCAGCCCGAGGCTCCGCACGGGCGCGATCGAGAAGCGGGCGACGGAACTCACGGCTGGAGCATACCGGCGGCGACCCCGGTGAGCCCTGTCGCCCGACGCCGGCCGGCGGGGCGGTCGCTCAGCCCGGCGCCTCGGTGGCGGGCCGGTCGCGGATGGCAGCGACCGAGGCCGCGACCGCCAGGCCCATCCCGGCCCAGAACAGCGGCCAGCCGGTCCACGGACCCTGGTCTCCCGCGACGACCCGGGCGGAGTCGACGAGGAAGCTGCCGATGACGAGGCAGCCGCCGGCCAGGGCCGCCCCGGCGGCGCGACGACCGACGCGGACGGACCGTCCAAGGCGAAGCCGCCAGGCGGCGGCGAGCCCGAAGCCGACGAGGGCGAGGCTCACGACGATTGGGGCCCAGACCGGCCCGACCCACGGATCGGGGATGAGGAGCAGGACGTCCCAGTCGGTGAGGGACGCCGGCCAGCCGATCGCCAGCCGGAGGGCGATGTAGTAGACGATGTCCCAGGCGCCGAACACGACGGCCGCCCAGGCCAGCCGCTCCAGGCGCGTCCGGCCGGCCAGCCAGCCGACGGCGCCGATCATCACGAGCGTCGCGACCTCCCGCGCGACCTCGATCGCCTCGAAGGGGCGGAAGGCGGCCTGGTCGAATTCCGGGGTCGCCGGGCCGGCATCGACCGCGGCCCGGAGGTAGGCGACGCCCGCGCCCTCGAGGTAACCCATTGCGATCCCGAAGGCGATGACCGCGAAGGCGACCGAGCGGAAGGACACGGGTCGCGCCGGCGAGATCACCTCAACCGCCCTGGACCCGCCCGGGGGCCTCCCCGCCGCGGCGCGCGTGGCGCGGGTAGATCACGAGGATCCGTCCGGTCTCGGGGCCCAGGCTCTCGACGTCATGGGGGATCGTCGGATCCCAGGCCACGTAGTCGCCCGGCCCGACCTCGAAGACCTGGTCGCCCTGGGTCATCCGCCAGCGGCCGGCCAGGACGAGATGGTGCTCGTCGCCGGTGTGGGCATGGACCCCCGTCGAGCAGCCGGGCGGAACGACCGCCTCGAGGATCCGGACATCCCGGGCGGTCCCGCCGTCGACCTCCTCCATCGCGCCGCCGTCGATCCCGGCGACCCGCGGCCGCTCGGCGGCCCGGACGACGCGCGGCGGTGGCGCCGAGTCGAGGAAGAGCCAGGCAATGGGGACCTCGAGGGCCTCGGCGATCGCCAGGAGGGCATCGAGGGAGGGCACGGCCTTGCCGTTCTCGATCTGGCTCAGATAGCCGACGTTGAGGCCGCTCCGGTCTCCGACGTGGGCCAGGGTCAGGCCGCGAGTCTGGCGCCAGCGCCGGACCTCGCCGCCGACGTCGGGCCGGCGAGTCGTGGCGAGTTCCGCCCGAGCGCCTTGGTCTGTGGACAAGGTACTTGACCTCCGGCCAACATCGTGGCAGAGTATTTGCAGCGGCAACAATACGTTGCCTACAGCCAAGAGCATAGCCGGTCCCAACCCGCGGATCGGCGGAGACAAGGGACACGACCGTGAAGATCGCGATCATCGGTACCGGCAACGTGGGCTCGGCCCTCGGAGGCTCGTTCATCCGGGCCGGCCACGACGTCACCTTCGCAGCCCAGGACACCGAGAAGGCCGGGGCGGTCGCCGCCGCGATCGGCGCCCGTGCCGAGGCGAGCCCGGCCAGGGCCGCCAGCCATGCCGACGTCATCGTCCTGGCCGTGCCGTACGCGGCGACCGGGGCCGTGCTCGACGAGCTCGGCGAGACGACCCGCGGCAAGGTCGTGATCGACGTCACGAACCCGCTCAAGGCCGACTACTCGGGCCTCGCCACGGACGGCGGACCCTCCGCTGCCGAACGAATCGCCCAGGCATCCGGCGGGGCTCGTGTCGTCAAGGCCTTCAACACGATCTTCGCCTCGGTCCAGGCCGATCCCACCGCCACCGGCCGGACCGTGGACGGACTTCTCGCCGGCGACGACGAGGCGGCCAAGGAGACGGTCGCCGAGCTCGAGCGCTCGATCGGGCTCCGGCCCGTGGATGCCGGGCCCCTGGCCAGCGCCCGCGAGCTCGAGGGCCTCGCCTGGTTGAACATCGGCCTCCAGCTCCGCAACGGCGGCACCTGGAACACCGTGGTCGCCCTCGTCAACCCGCCGGAGAAGGCGATCGCCGCCTGACCCGCCAGCCCTCCTTCCGGCCCGGGCGCGCTACGCTGCCCGGGTCGGCGGATTTCCAACCCGCCACCCCGCGTCCTGGAGCCACCGCCCGTGACCACGCCAGATCCCGCCGTCCCGCGTCCGATGCCCGCGCTCTACCTCGGCCACGGCGCGCCGCCGCTCCTCGAGGACGCGGGCTGGATGGCCGAGCTCGGCGGCTGGGCGGCGAACCTCCCCCGCCCCAGTTCCGTCCTCATCGTCAGCGCCCACTGGCAGACCGCCCCGATCGCCCTCAGCGCGACGCGCCCCGTCCCGCTCGTCTACGACTTCTTCGGTTTCCCCCAGCACTACTACGAGATGACCTACGACGCGCCCGGCGCGCCGGAGCTGGCGGCCAAGGTCAAGGGGCTGATGCCGGCCGGCGAGCCGGTCCTCGAGCGCGAGACCCGCGGCCTGGATCACGGCGCCTGGGTGCCCCTCAAGGCGATGTTTCCCGAGGCCGATGTCCCGGTCCTCCAGATGTCCATGCCGGACCTCGATCCGGGCCACCTGTTCGAGGTCGGCCGGCGGCTGGCGCCGCTCCGCGACGAGGGCGTGCTCATCGTCGGCAGCGGCTTCATGACCCACGGCCTGCCGTTCGTCCGCGAGTACTTCCTGGGCAAGCCCGGCGCGCCGCAGTGGTCGATCGACTTCGACGCGTGGGCCCGGGAGGCGCTCGTGCGCGGCGACCTCGACACGCTCTTCGACTTCCGCGAGAAGGCTCCGGGGATGCCCTACGCCCACCCGACCGTCGAGCACTTCGCGCCGCTGTTCGTGACCCTCGGCGCGGTCGCCCGGCCCGAGGACGCCCCGCGGTTCGCGATCGAGGGCTACGCCTACGGCCTCTCGAAGCGGAGCTTCGAGACGCGCTGACGGTTCCGAACCCGCCTCGGGGATCCGTCTCGGAGATCCGGCCCGGAGTCCGGGTGCGACCCTCGCGTCAGTCGGCGTGGGGCGGGGTCGCCGGCGGTCGCTGGCTCAGGCTGAGGCTCGTGACGAGGCCCGTCTCGGGATCGCGGGCGACCTCCAGGTCCAGCCCCGGCCACTGGCGTCCGTCGCGTCCGCCGCGTTCGCCGCCGCCGCGCACACGCCACCTGGCGGACCTCACGCCATCGCCGGCCACGGCCGGTCCGAGCACCAGCGGCGCGTACCGGCTCGCGACGATCCGGAGGACGCGGGCAACTTTCGTGCGATCGAGCGCCGGGCCGAGCTCGAGGCCGTCGGGCAGGGCCGGGTCCGCGGCGTTGGCGGCGCCGATCACGGACGCCGCGACGGCCGCGAGGGCCTCGGACGGCTCATGAACGACCGTGAGCGCCAGGCTCTGGACGAGTGGCGGAGCCTCGGGCGACAGGAGGATCTCCACGTTGACGCGGCCGCCGCGCTCGCCGGCCAGCCACCAGGAGGCGCGGAGCGGCATGTCGGACTCCTCGGCGAGCGTCGTGTCCGGGCTCAGACGACCGTGGGACGCACCGATCCGCTCGATCTCGGCGCGCCGGCGGGCGATCGGTTCGTCGAGCTCGACGTTCATGGCGAACAGGCGAGCCGCGATGTCGTCGTCCCAGGCCTCCAGGAGCCGTTCGACGTCGGCACGGGCCGCCACCGTCGCGGCGGCCGGCCGGATGGGGCGCGCCGGGGCCACGTCCGCCTCGAGCAGGCTCGTCATGAGCTCTTTGCCGAGGATGGTGCTCGGGGCATAGCGGTGATTGCCCAGGACGATCACGCCGAGACCGGAGGCCGGGTGCCAGCACATCGCCGTGCCGAAGCCCGGGTAGCCGCCGCCGTGCCGGATGATGCGACCCCAACGCAGGTTGTCCTCGACGAAGAGGCCGAGGCCATACCCACCACCGGCGATCTCGGGATCGGCATCCGGGCTCGGCAGGTTCACGGACGGCAGCCACGCGCCCTGCGTCTGCTGCATCTCGCGGCGGCTCGCTCGCGAGAGGGGCCACGGGCCCTCGGGGTCGTCACGGGGCGGGAAGGCGTCGGTGAAGAAGGCGACCCAGCGGGCGAGGTCGCGGACGGAGGTGAAGATCCCACCCATCGCCGCGAGCGCCCCGTACGGGTCGATCGGCTCCTCGACGTAAACCTCGTCGCGCCAGACGTACCCGAGCGCGAGGCGCTCCGGCGGGACGTCCGCCCGGAGATACGTCGTGGCGGTCATCCCGAGCGGCGCGAGCAGCCGCTCGCGGACGACGTCGCGATACTCGGCGCCGGCGACGTTCGTGATCAGCCGGCCGAGGATGCCGTAGCCCAGATTGGAATACTCGAATCGCGTGCCCGGCGGCCAGGCGAACGTCAGCGGCCCGCGGAGGAACGTGCCGAACTCCGCGAGGTCCAGCCCCTGCTGGCGGTCGCCCCACGGGTCGTCGGTCGCCAGCCCGGCCGACATCGTCAGCAGATGGCGGACCGTGATGACCGGCGAGTCGGCCGTGGGTCCGCGCAGCTCGGCCAGCTCCGGGACGTGGCGGGCGATCGGATCGTCCAGCGCGAGGCGACCCTCGTCGCGGAGGCCCAGGATCGTCGCCGCCGTGAAGCTCTTCGTCATCGAGGCGATCCGGAAGACGCTGTCGGCGTCGGGCGGCGCCTCCTCGCCCACCCGGAGCGTCCCGATGCCCCGCGCATGGATGAGCTCGCCCTCGACGACGATGCCGTAGGCGACGCCGGGGACGTGCCGGCCGTCGAGGAACCGGTCGGCGACGCCGTCCGCCGTCCGGAAGGCATCCTCGAGCGCGGTCACATTCGTTGGCGAATCTCAAGGCCGCCGGTCACCCGGCGGCCTCGGCAGTCCTCGGAGACGAGGGTTCGGCGGTCAGTGCGAGCAGGAGCGGGCCTGGCCCGCGTCGTCCGCGGTCCGGAAGCTCGAGCCGCAGCCGCAGCCGGTGACGGCGTTCGGGTTGTTCACGGTGAAGCCCGCGCCCATGAGGGTGTCGACGTAGTCGATCGAGGCGCCCTTCAGGAGCGGGATGCTCTGGCCATCGACGTAGACCCTAACCCCGTTGGCCTCGAGGACGTTGTCCTCGGGCGTGGGCTGGTCCTCAAGCATCATCCCGTAGCGGTAGCCCGAGCAGCCGCCCGAGTAGACGTAGACGCGCAGGCCGACGTTCGGGCTCGTCTCTTCCTTCGTGAGCTCGCGAAGCTTGGCGGCGGCGGCGTCGGTGAGCGAGACGACGGTCGGCTGCTGGTCGATCATCAGGGGCGCCTCTTCGGAGGGATGGACGGCTGGTTGCCTCGGTCGGCGAGGTCGTGGCGCTCATCGTACGCACGTCAACCGATTTCGACAACCATCCCGCCCAAATTCACGGGGCGAGTCGTCCGTCGAACGGCGCGGCGCAGGCTTCGGGCGCCTCGGCTATCGTTGACGGGCTCATTCCGGCAGCCGGCGGGCGACCGCCCGGGCCGGCCGCACCTTCCCCACGAGCCACCGATGCCAGTGTCCGATTCCACTCGTGCCCGCCGCTTCTCGCTCCCGGACCTCGCCGACGAGCGCGTGGACGAGGCCATCAGCACGTTCCTGAAGGGCCCCGAGCAGCGGCGAGGGCGACCCGGGCCGCTCCGATCGCCGGCCAGCAGCGGCAACCCGTTCGCGGCGCTCGAGACCCGCATCGCCTGGCAGGAGGCGTTCCGCCGGGAGACCGCCCGGAGCGTTCGCTACCGGCGGCCGTCGGCGGTGATGGTCATCGCCGGCGAACCGACGGTCGACTCGCCCGAGGCCGCCGGCTGGCTCGGCCGGGTGGCTGCGCCGATCGCCCACGTGGTCCAGCGCGGCATCCGGGAGACGGACCTCGTCACGCGCACCGGCGAGGCCCGCTTCCAGGTCCTGCTGCCGGAGACGACCGGCCGGGAGGCCACCCACATCGCCGAGCGGGTCATCGCCGACTGCCAGGTCTGGCTCCGCGCGATGCAGGCCCCCATCAGCCTGCGCGCATCGTCGTCCGGGACGACCGCCCACACGACGCTCGATGCCGCCCTGGCCCGGGCCCTCGAGGCCATCGATCCGGGCGCCCCCGCCTGACCGCGGCGCCGAGCCGCTCGATCGGGGGCCCTTCGGGGAATGGCTCGCCGCGGTCGTTGCCATGGCAGCCACGGTCGCTCTCCCGTCCTGACGACGGTCCCTCCCCGTCCGATTACGCTCCGCGGGTCAATGAACCCGCCGCCTGGCGGTCCGGAATTGCGTCCCAGCCACAGAATCGGCGCGTTGCAGCGGATCCGGAAGGCCCTTGTGCACGATCTTGTGCCTGGTGGTCACGGACCGTGCAGCAGGGGCCCGAATCGTTGACCGTCAGTCAACCCGAGAGGCGCGACTGAGAGC
>Ga0326597_10008282_pt1 | contig 14052 bp, 11 predicted proteins | sample RVTome_12_FD_203789 | JGI IMG/M metagenome (GOLD analysis project Ga0326597, IMG submission 203789) | Soil microbial communities from uranium-contaminated site in the Upper Colorado River Basin, Wyoming, United States - RVT100D185 | ecosystem: Environmental > Terrestrial > Soil > Contaminated >... | reverse complement strand
CGAGCTCGAGCGAGCTCAGGAAGATCGCGCCCTCGGAGAAGGTCCGCGGCGAGACCTCCACCTCCCCGTGGGGGACGAAGAGGCGGATGCCGGCCACCTCCACGCGCAGGTCCTGGACGCTCGCCCGCAGGAGCAGGGGCACGATGCGCACGCTCCCCAGGCGCGAGCGCTCGCTGGTGGCGTCCTGCAGCATCCGCTCGAGGCTCTGGCGGAGGGGCTCTTGCGGAAACAGGCCGAAGCCGGCCGCGAGCAGGGCCGCGCCCAGCAGCACCGCCCCCGCTCGAACCGTGCGGGACAGCCGTCTTCGAGTGCGCGAGTGCAAGGGCGTGCCGGGGTCTCCAGAGTGGGGCGAGGGCGCACGTCGGCTCAGGGGCCGGGCGTGGCCGGCCTCGGCGCGGTCTCTCTGTCTCCATCATAACCGCCCGTAATGCTGCTATGCTCTCGCCGACCCCATGCCGCCGACTCGAGGAGCCCCCCGGGAGTCCGCGCACAGGTGGCGCCGGCTCGGCGTCGCCGCCTTCCTGTTCTTCCTGGCCAAGGGATTGCTCTGGCTCGCGGTCCCGCTGCTCCTTCTCGCGAGCCGCTGACCGAACTCCCCCCGTAACCGGCCCGGCCCGGGCCGGCAGAGTGCGATCCCGGCGGGGCGGCGCCCGTTAGCGCAGACCGTCGAGGAGGACCCGCACCGCGGGCGCCTCCGGTGCGTTGGGTGCGAGGCGGAGGAAGGCCTCGTAGTCCTCGACCATGCGCGCGACCTGCTTCCTCCGCTGGTAGGCCTGGCCCCGCCAGTAGCGGGTGTACGGGAGCGAGGGCGCCGCCTCGACCGCCGCGGAGAGACGCTCGATCGCCTCGTCGAGCTTTCCCTGGGCCACCAGCGCCTCGCCGAGGGCGGCCGCCGCCACCGGCTCCGCCGGGTCCGCGCGCAGGGACTCGAGCGCGGGAGCCTCCGCTTCGGCGTACCGCCCCAGCCGCACTCGGCTCGCCGCCAGGTAGGCCAGCGCCGTCGCGCCCGTGGCCCCGACCAGCGCGGCTTCGGCCTCGGCGTACCGGCCCTGCTGGTACAGGGCGATGCCGTCCTGGGCGGGGCCGGCCGAAGAGCCCCGCGCCGGGGCCGACGCCGGGGCCGGCCCTCCGCGTGGGGCCGAGGTCGCGCAGGCGCACAGGGCGACGAGGGCGAGGAGTGAAGTGATCCGGCCGTGTCTAGTCATTCATCGACCCCCCCACCCCTATCCCCTCCCCACGTCGGGGGAGGGGGAGCGCCTGTGCACAATCGGCCCCTGTCGCTCCCGCGGGGACGGAATCGACAGGGACCGTGGCCGGATGGATCATCGACCCCCCCTATCCCCTCCCCACGTCGGGGGGGGAGCGCCTGCGCGCTCGGGTCCCTGTCTCTCCCGCGGGACGGGCTCGACAGGGACCGCGTCCCACCGGGTCTTGTGATCGACCCCCACCCCTTTCCCCTTCCCACGCCCACCTCAGTCCGGCAGGGCGAAGGCCACGTAGGCGTCGCCCGACTTCGTTCCCATCTTGCCCCCACCGGCCGCGATCACGACGTACTGCTTTCCGTTCACCTCGTAGGTGGCGGGAGTGGCGTAGCCTCCGGCGGGGAGGCTCGTCTCCCAGAGCACGCGGCCCGTCTGCTTGTCGAAGGCCCGGAACTTCTCGTCCTTCGTGGCCCCGATGAAGACGAGCCCGCCCTTTGTCACGATCGGCCCGCCGTAGTTCTCGGTGCCGGTCGGCGGGATCCCGCGCCGGGTCAGCTCGGGCAGCTCACCGAGCGTGACCGACCACCGGATCTCGCCCGCGTCGAGGTCGATCGCGTTCAGCGTGCCCCAGGGCGGCTTCACCGCGGGGTAGCCGTCGGGATCGAGGAAGCGGTTGTAGCCGAGGTGGGTGTAGGGCCGACCCGCCTGGGCCGCCTCGCCCTTCCAGTGCTCGGGCTCGGGCTCGCCGAACATGAACGCGGCGACGGCCTCCTGCTCGGCCGCGGTGAGGAAGGCGAAGGGCGGCATCACTCCCTTGCCCTTCACGAGCAGGTCCACGAAATCGGGATGCGACAGCCGGTCGCCCACCCCCTCGATCGACGGGAACTGCTTCTGGGGGTCGCCCTTCCCGTCCGCGCCGTGGCAGACGGCGCAGTGCTGGGCGAAGGTCCGGGCCCCGAGCGCGCCCCCCTCGCCGGGCGGGGGCAGCTCGACCATCTCGAGGATCCACGCCATCTCGTTCCCGTTTACGTAGAGCAGGCGGCTCTCGGGGTCGAACGCGGACCCCCCCCACTCCCCCCCGCCGTCGAACCCGGGGAAGATCACCGTGCCCTGTGCGCTCGGCGGCACGAACTGCCCACCGCTTCTCACCTTGCGCAGCCGCTCGAGCACGGCCTGCCGCGATTGCGCAGAGAGGTCGGTGACGCCTTCCTCGGTGAGGATCTGGCGGGAGAACGGCGGTGGCTTCACCGGGAACGGCTGGGTCGGCCACGTCAGCTCCTCCTTCAGGTCGGAACGCGGGGCTTCCCGCTCCTCGACGGGGAAGAGCGGCGTCCCGCTCTCGCGGTCGAACACGAAGACGTGGCCCGATTTCGTGACCTGCACCACGGCGGCGACGTCACGGCCCTCGCGGCGCACGGTCGCGAGGATGGGCGCCTGGGGGAGGTCGCGGTCCCACAGGTCGTGGTGCACGGCCTGGAAGTGCCACACCCGCTCGCCGGTGGCCGCCCGGAGAGCGAGGACACAGTTGCCGAAGAGGTTCGCGCCGTGGCGGTCGCCTCCCCAGAAGTCCCAGGCCGGCGAGCCGGTCGGCACGAAGACGAGCCCCCGGTCGTGGTCGACGCTGATCCCGCTCCAGGCATTCGCTCCGCCCGCGCGGGTCCAGGCGTCCTCGGGCCACGTGTCGTGGCCGAATTCACCCGGCCCGGGGATGGTGTGGAAGGTCCAGCGGATGGCGCCGGTGCGCACGTCGTAGGCCCGCACGTGCCCGGGGGCGGACGGGCCCGGACCCTCGTGCACCCGCGTGCCGACGATCAGGAGGTCCCGGTAGATCGCCCCGGGGGTCGTGGACAGGACGTACAGGCTCGAGGCGTCGCGTCCGAGTCCCTCGCGCAGATCGACGCTGCCCGCCCGGCCGAACCCCTTGATCGGCCAACCGGTGCCAGCGTCGAGGGCGAAGAGGCGCTGGCCGGCACTGAAGAACACCCGGCGCTCGTCCCCGTCCTTCCACAGGACCACGCCGCGGTTGACGCCGAGCGCGTGCTCTTTCGCCCCGGCTTCGAAGGGGTCGAAGCGCCACCGCTCCCGGCCGGTGGCGGCGTCGAGGGCGAAAGCCGCAAGCTGCGCGGACGTCGCGTACAGCACCCCGTCCACGACGATCGGATTGCACTGGATCTGGGAGCGGCCGTCGTCGCGCGCGTCCCCGGTGTGGTGGGTCCACGCCACCTCGAGGCGCTGCACGTTGGTGGCGTCGATCTGTTCGAGCGGAGAGTACTGGGTGTGACCGGCGTCTCCGCCGTGGCTCGGCCACTCGCGCTGCGGGCTCTTTGGCGCGGGACCCGCGAGAGCCACGGCGGCGACGAGGAGCGTGGTGGAGGCGAAGGCCGCGGCCGGGAGCGGGACGAGTCGTGCCATGGCCCCGAGCATAAGGGGGTCGCCGCCCTGGCCGCAATCCGAGTCTCCCCCCCGGCCTCGCGGCGAGAAGAAGGCGAGTTCTTCCCGCCCGGGGAATCGGGGCGGGATGAAATGCGTTATCATGATCGAAATCGCGCCAAGCCCCGACGGATGATTCCGGTGCAGGTCCGATCGCGGACTTTTGTCCGCTCTTCGCCCTGCTCGGCCCGAAGCCCGAGGGTGAGGAACGAAACAGGAGGATTCCCGAGATGAAGCGCAGAGAGTTCACGACGATCATGGGCGCCGTGGCGGCTGGTCTGGCCGTCGGCTCGAAGGTGCAGGCCGGCGACAAGAAGATGGCCGACGAAAAGGCCGAGAAGCACGTCTGTAAGGGCCACAACGAGTGCAAGGGCACCGGCGGGTGCAAGACGGGCGACAACGGGTGCGCCGGCAAGAACTCGTGCAAGGGCAAGGGCGGCTGCGCCACCGCGGCCAAGCACGAGTGCAAGGGCGGCAACGAGTGCAAGGGCCAGGGCGGGTGCAAGACGGGCGACAACGGGTGCGCTGGCAAGAACTCGTGCAAGGGCAAGGGCGGCTGCGCCGTCCCCGTCAAGGAGAGCTGAGAACGCCAAGAGGCGCGTCTTGAGCCTTAGGGGCCGTGGTCTTCGCCGGCCACGGCCCCGATCGAGAACCCTTTCATGAACAGGTTTGGCATTCCCGACCTCGGGGTCGGGATCGGGCTCCGCCCGAAGCACTTTGGTGAGATTCTCTCGGCCTCTCCCGAGATCGACTGGTTCGAGGTCCTCTCCGAGAACTACATGGACACGGGAGGGCGGCCGGCGTTTCTCCTCGAGAAGGTCGTCGAGCGATATCCGGTGGCGCTGCACGGCGTGTCGCTCTCGATCGGCAGCACTGATCCCCTCGACCACGAGTACCTGGGCAAGCTGAAGGCGCTCGCCGAGCGGACGAAGGCCCACTGGGTGTCGGATCACCTGTGCTGGACCGGCGTCCTGGGGCGCAACACCCACGACCTGCTGCCGCTTCCCTACAACGAGGCGACGCTGCGCCACGTGGCGGCTCGGGTGCGGGAGGTCCAGGACGTCCTCGAGCGGCCCCTCGTGCTCGAGAATCCGTCGACCTACCTCGCCTTCGCCGCCTCGACGATGACGGAGTGGGAGTTTCTCTCGCGACTCTCGGCGGACGCCGACTGCGGCCTCCTCCTCGACGTCAACAACGTCTACGTCAGCGCCTTCAATCACGGCTTCGACGCCGCCGAGTACGTCGACCGCGTTCCCGCCGACCGCGTGGTGCAGTACCACGTCGCCGGACACACGAACAAGGGGACCCACATCGTCGACACCCACAGCGCTCGCGCCCTGCCCGAGGTGTGGGATCTGTACGCGCGGTCCACGCGCCGCACCGGGCTCGTCTCGACGCTCTTCGAATGGGACGCCGAGATCCCACCCCTCGCCGATGTCGTGGTCGAAGCGAAGAAGGCGCACCGATACCGCGAAGCCGCGGTGGCCACGGGGACCCATGGCGCCTAGCCTGGCGCTGGGCGGCCTGCAGCGGTGGATGCAGTCCGTCATCGTCCACCCCGGCGACGTCGACGACGCCCTCGCTTCGGCCGGGGCGGCGTCGCTCGTGGCCCCCGAGCGGGTGGGCGATGTCGTGCTGCCCTCGGCGAGCCTCACCCCGGCCGCGCGGGTCGGCGTGTACCAGGAGATGTACCTGCTGCGGATGGAGGAGGCGCTCGAGACGGACTACCCGGCGCTCGCGCATTTCCTCGGCCCGCGGAAGTGGAAGGATCTCGTGAGCAGCTACGTCGAGGCGCACCCCTCGCGCAGCTACACCCTCAACGTGCTCGGACGGCACCTCGCCGACCACCTCGGGAACCGCGCCGGTCTACGCCACGCCGGGTTCTGCGTCGACCTCGCTCGGCTGGAATGGGCGGTCACCGAGGCCTTCGACGCTCCCGAGACTAAGGGGCTGGGCGAGGCCGAGATCGCGGCGATGCCCCCCGAGGCCTGGGAGCAGGCCCGCCTCGTGCCTGCCGCCGCGGTGCGCCTTCTCGCGCTGCGGCACAACGCCGGCGAGTACCTGGACTCGATGAAGGGAGACGCGCACGATCACCCGCGCCCGCGTCGTCGGCCGGAGTGGATCGCCGTGTCGCGACGGGACTACGCCGTCTACCGCCTGGGTCTGGGGCGGACCGCGTTTCGTCTCCTCACCGAGCTCGTGGAGGGCCGGCCCGTCGGCGAGGCGGTCGAGCGGTGCCTGCGCGCGGCCCGACCGAAGCCCTCGGGCGACGAGGTGTTCGGGTGGTTCCGGGAGTGGGCCCGGTCCGGCCTCTTCCAGGCCATCGAGGCCTGAGCCGCTCCGCCGCTCTCCCCCGGGGCCGCCTCCCGCGCGCGGAAAAGCGATAGGCTAGCCCGCGTCAACCCAGGGAGGACCAGCCCATGTCCAGGATGCTCGCCGCCGCCGTCGTGGCTCTGTTTCTCGTGCCCGCCCATTCCTCTGCCGGGGACGCCGAGAAGAAGGAGTGGATACCCCTCTTCAACGGCCGCGATCTCGGCGGGTGGATCCCGAAGATCGCGGGATACGAGGTCGGGGAGAACTTCGCCGAGACGTTTCGCGTCGAGGACGGCCGGCTCAAGGTGTCCTACGACCGTTACGAGGGTGAGTTTGGCGCCCGCTTCGGCCACCTCTTCTACAAGGCGCCGTTCTCGTACTACGTGATCGCCGTCGAGTACCGCTTCGTGGGCGAGCAGATGAAGGGCGGCCCGGGTTGGGCGCTGCGCAACAGCGGGATCATGATCCATGGCCAGCCCCCGCAGACGATGAAGAAGGACCAGGACTTCCCGATCTGCATCGAGGCGCAGCTCCTCGGCGGCAACGGCACCGACGAGCGGCCCACCGCGAACCTCTGCACGCCCGGCACCAACGTCGTGATGGGCGGCCGTTTCGTGACCGACCACTGCGTGAGCTCCTCCTCGAAGACGTTCCACGGCGACCAGTGGGTGAGGGTGGAGGTCGAGGTGCACGGCGACGGCGTGATCCGTCACTTCGTGAACGGCGAGGAGGTGCTGTCCTACGAGATGCCCCAGATCGGGGGAGGGAACGTGGCCGGCCACGACCCCGCGGCGAAGAGGGACGGCGAGCTGCTCTCCTCCGGCTCGATCTCGCTGCAGGCCGAGAGCCACCCGCTCGAGTTTCGCAAGGTCGAGCTGCTCCCGCTCGAGGGATGCACGGATCCGAAGGCGGCGAACTACAAGACCTACTACCTCAAGTCCGATCCCGCGGCCTGCGTCTTCCCCTGAGCGCCGACGGGCGGCCGAGTCGGGCCGGCCGGGGCCGGCGGTCGCGGGAAGGCGGGCGCCCTCGGCGGCGTCCGGGGCCATAATCGGGGAGGCGCTCCGTCGGTGCCGGGAGAGGGTGTTCCGGGCAGTCCCCGACGGGAGCCCGTCAGGAGGGCGGGGTGAGTCCCTTCGGAGACCGGCTCCGGCAGGCGCGTGAGACAAAGGGCCTGTCGCTCGAGACCATCGCCGAGTCGACACGCATCGCGCGGCGTCATCTGTCCGCGCTCGAGCGGGGTGACCTCGAGGCCCTGCCGTCCGGGCCCTTCGCGAAGGGGTACATCCGGGCGTACGCGGAGTACCTCGGCGTCGATCCCCGGCCCTTCCTCGAGGCCTACCGCTCCGAGGAGAGGCGCCGCGGCCGCGACGAGTCCGAAGCCCGGGACAGGGTCATCGAGGAGATGTCCCACCTCGTGGCGCAGCGCTCCGGAGCCACGGAGCGGTCCGGGCGTCTCTTGTCGGGGCCGAAGGGCATCGCCATAGCCGTCGTCGCGGCCGGAGCTCTCGGCGTCGCGGCGTGGCTCTTCATCCGGAGCCCTGCCCTGCCGGCTGCCGAGGACACCCCGAAGCCAGGGGCGGCAGAGACCTACGCCTCCCCCGGGAGCGCGGCCGTGCCCGAGAGCGGATTGCCGCCGGCTCTCCCGCACCCGCAGACGGGGACCGTGCCACCGGCGTCCTCTCCCCGCAAGCCTGCGTCGCCCGCGGTGACCCACGCGCCCGCGGCCGCGAGCGCGCCGCCCGCCGCACCGACGAGATCGACTCCCGCCGCTTCTGCGGAGGCGCGAGCCCCCTCGAACCTCCAGGTTCCCGACTCCGGGGTCGGGACGGACGTGAGCAACAACCGCCTCGTCGGGAGAGCCGACCGCTTCACCCCGGGAACCCCGATCGTGTTCTGGACCCGCGTCCTCGGAGGCCGGAGGGGCGACGCCATCCGGCACGTCTGGTTCCACGAGGGCCAGGCCGTGATGAGGGCCGACCTCGAGATCGGCGGGTCTCACTGGCGAACCTACTCCCGGCTCGACCTCCCCCGGCGCGCGATCGGAAGCTGGGCGGTCGAGGCCCGCCGCTCCGACGGGCAGCTCCTGGCGCGCCAGGAATTCCAGTGCGTCCGCGAAGTGCAGTAGCCTGATCGACAACCAGAGGGAGCGTGCCGATGGCTCAGCACCGCACCGTCCACGGACGACCAGTGCTCGGAGTGTTCGAGCGCTTCGTGCATTCGGAGGTCTCGGGCAGCGTCGTGCTCATGGTGTGCACCCTCGCCGCCATCACGTGGGCGAACTCTCCGGCGGCCGAGTTCTACTTCGCGCTCGCCCACACGAAGATCGGCGTCTCGTGGGGAGACGCGAAGTTTGGGCTGTCTCTGCAGCACTGGGTCAACGACGCGCTCATGGCGGTCTTCTTCTTCGTGGTCGGTCTCGAGATCAAGCGCGAGCTCACCGCGGGACGCCTCTCCTCGCTTCGAATGGCCGCCCTCCCGGGGATGGCGGCGCTGGGCGGGATGCTGGTGCCGGCGGCGATCTACGCCCTCCTCAACGCCGGGGGCGAAGGCGCGCGCGGTTGGGGGATCCCGATGGCGACCGACATCGCCTTCGCCCTCGGGGTCCTGGCCCTCCTCGGCGAGCGCGCGCCGATCGGGCTCAAGGTGTTCCTGACCGCGCTCGCGATCGCCGACGACCTCGGCGCGGTTCTCGTCATCGCCGTCTTCTACACGAGCGAGATCCACTGGGGTGCCCTCGGGCTGGCCGCCCTCTTCCTCGGGCTGCTGTTCCTTGCCAACCTGCTGCGGGTGCGGCGTTGGGAGCCCTATGTTCTGCTGGCGCTCGGGGTGTGGGTGGGCATTCTGGCCTCCGGCGTCCACGCGACCGTGGCCGGCATCCTGGTGGCGATGCTCGTCCCGGTGCGGGCGCGCCGCGATCCGGACGCCTTCCTGGCCACCGCCGAGGCGCGGCTGGCCGAGCTGCGGCAGGCCGGGCTGAGCCGTGAGAGCATGCTGGAGCGACGCTCGCAGCTCGACGCGATCGTGGATCTGCACCAGGCCGCCGGCGACATGCGGCCGCCGGGGCTCACGCTGGAGGAGAGCCTGCACCCGATCGTGGCGCTCTTCATTCTGCCCCTGTTCGCGTTCTGGAATGCCGGCGTCGCGATGGGCGGCGGGATCGGTGAGGTGCTCGACAGCCGCGTGAGCCTGGGCATCGTCATCGGGCTCGTCGCCGGGAAGCAGCTCGGCATCTTCCTCTTCGCGTGGATCGCCGTCCGGGCCGGCTGGGCGTCACTTCCCCACGAGGTCACCTGGTCACAGATCTACGGCGGAGCCTGCCTCGCCGGCATCGGCTTCACGATGTCGCTCTTCGTGAGCGAGCTCGCCTTCGGCCCCGGGGCGCGGCTCGACCAGGCCAAGCTCGGCATCCTCCTCGGCTCGCTCATCGCCGCCGCGTGCGGCTACCTGTTCCTGCGGCTGCGCCTGCCGGGAGCGGCCAGTCGGGCGTGAGCCTGGTCGAGAGTCGGCGACTGCGCGCTCCTGCCGCACGCACCGCCCCGCTTCCCATTCCTCGCGCGCGGCCACGATCTCGCCGCGCTCGCGGGCCACGAAGTTCCACCACACGAGGACGGACTCGCCGAAGAGTGCGCCGCCGATGAGCAGGGCGCGCGCCGGCCCCGCCTGGCTCGCGAGCACGAGCTCGCGGCGTCCTGTGCCCAGGCAGTAAAGCGTGCCCGGGTCGAGAGGCTGGCCTTCGAGCTGCCCGCGGCCCCGCAAGAGAAGAAGGGCGTGCTCGACTCCGGGGTCGAGGGGCAGCGCGACCCTCGCTTGGGCGTCCAGGGCGAAGTCCGCTCCCAGGATCGGGGAGAAGACGCTTCCGGGGGAGCGGGCTCCCGCGACCGCGCCGAGGATGACGGTGACGCTGCCGCCGCCGAGGTGGAGACACTAGAATCGAGCCCGGCGAGCGGGCCGACGTGGCGCCCGCGGGAGGCACGGCATGGAATATCGACCGCTCGGACGCACCGGGATGTCGGTCTCGGCGATCAGCTTCGGAGCGTGGGCCATCGGCGGGACGTGGGGCGCTGTCCGCGACGACGAGTCGATGCAGGCCCTCCACGCCGCCATCGACGCCGGCGTCAACTTCGTCGACACCGCCGACGTCTACGGCGACGGGCGCAGCGAACGGCTCGTCGCCCGCCTGCGGCGGGAGCGGAGCGGGGAGGCCATCCTCGTGGCGACGAAAGCAGGACGGCGGCTCCCGACGCAGACGGCGGAGGGCTACAGCCGGGAGAACCTGGTTGCCTGGGTCGACCGCAGCCTGAAGAATCTCGAGATGGGCGCGGTGGACCTGCTGCAGCTCCACTGCCCGCACCCCGGCGTGTACGACCGCCCGGAGGTCTTCGAAATCCTCGACGACCTGGTCGCGGCGGGGAAGGTCCGGCACTACGGCGTCAGCGTCGAGACGGTCGAGGAGGCCTTGCGGGCCATCCGCCACCCCAACGTGAAGACGGTGCAGATCATCTTCAACATGTTCCGGTGGAAGCCCGCCGAGGAGCTCTTCCCCAAGGCGAAGAGCCAGGGGGTCGGCATCCTTGCCCGCGTGCCGCTCGCGAGCGGGCTGCTCACCGGCAAGCTCACCCGGGACTCCCTGTTCGCCGCCGACGACCACCGGCGCTTCAATCGCAACGGGGAGGCGTTCGACAAGGGCGAGACGTTCTCGGGCGTGCCCTACGCGGTCGGCCTCGAGGCGGTCGAGCGCCTGCGCGGCCTCGTGTCCGGGGGGGCGACGCTCGCCCAGCTCGCCCTGCGGTTCATCCTGATGTTCGACGCGGTCAGCTGCGCGATCCCGGGAGCGAAGACGGTGGCCCAGGCCCGGGACAACGCGCTGGCGGCGGCCCTCCCCGCCCTCGACGAAGAGACGATGGCCGCGGCGCGGGCCGTCTACGACGACCTCGTCCGCGAGCACGTGCACGCGAGCTGGTAGCTCCGGAGAGATCCTCTCAGGGCTGCGTGCGGGGCTGGGGCGGCCGGGGAGGGGGCGCCGGGCGGCGCCGCGTCTCGCTCCCGCGACCCGCAACCTGCTCCTCCCCCGCCTCTTCCTCGACCCCTGCCTCCGGCTGGGCGCGCTCGTCGAGAAGCAGGCGGCGGAGGGTCCTGAGGTCGTTGAGGAGGCGACGGCTCGAGCGGAAGTGACCGGCAAGGCGGTCGACCTTGTAGGCCACGAGCTGCAGGGCGTCGGCGCGCCGGGCGGCAGACGCTCCGTCCCCGCGAGCCTGGGTGAGCTCGTCGGCGATCTCGGCCTTCGTCTCCTCCACCGTGTCGGCGAGCAGGCTGACGTACTCGAGCGCGCCCTCGATGCTGTCGAACGGCGTCTCCGGCTTGTACGTCATCGCTTCTCCTCTCGTCGAACAGCTTGTCTTGGATGATCTCCCCTGATTGTCGCTCTGGCGGCGGGTCCCACGTCAAGGCGAAAGTCGCTACGCCCGGGGGCCGAGCTGCGCGGCCTGGGCCCGCTCGATCGACTCGAACAGCGCCCGGAAGTTCCCCGCCCCGAAGCCCTGGTCGCCCTTCCTCTGAATGATCTCATAGAAGAAGGGACCCGCCTCCTCCTCGTGGTAGAGGCCCGAGGACTCTTTGAGGAAGATCTGCAGGAGGTACTTCTTCGGTCCGTCGCCGTCGACGAGGATCTCGAGGTCGCGCAGCACGGCGATGTCCTCGTCGATCGAGCCCACGCCCATCTTCTTCAGCCGCTCGGGCAGGACGTCGTAGTAAGTGCCCGGCGTGGGCATGAACTCGATCCCGCGGGAACGCAGCTCCTTCACGCAGTGGATGATGTCGTTCACCGAGAGCGCGAGGTGCTGGATGCCCGCCCCCCGCAGCTCCTCGCAGAAGAGGTTGATCTGCGAGTTGCGGAAGAAAGGACGCCAGGGCTCGTTGTTCGCGAACTTCACGCCCGAGTGCGGGTCCCACATCACGATCGAGCGCAGGCCCGACCCCGTGGTCTGGTCGGGCGCCACGTCTGCGGTGTGGAACTCGATCTCCCAGTACCGCTCGAAGCCCATCACGTGCTCGAGCCAGAGGATGGCGGGGGCGAGGGTGGGGAAGTTCGACGTCGTGTGGTCGAAGCCCACGAACCCGATCCGGTTCTGGCCGCCCCGGGGAGTCTCCCCGGCCTCGAACCCCGGGAAGAGGGCGCGGTAGCCGTCGCGCTGGATGAAGCGGAAGGTCGTGTCGCCGAACGGCGTCGTGATCGAGAAGAAGGCGATCTGGTGGCCGAGATCGTTCTTGTGGCGAGAAACGGCGTCGATCGGCGTGCCGCCCCGCTTCTCGAGGAGGCGGAAGGTCTTCTCCACGTCCTCGACCTCGAAGTTGAGGGTCCCCACGCCGTCGGGGTGCTTGTGGAGCCACCGCGAGGCCCGGCTCCCCTCGCCCCGCGGCTCGATGCAGACGACCACGGCGTTGCCGGCCATGAAGGCGAGGGACTTCTGCCGGCCCGCCTTCGTCAGGTCCGGGTCGCTCCCCCCGATCTCCGCGAAGTCCATCTTCTCGGTGTAGAAGCGGCGGCTGCGCTCGAGGTCCCGCACGTAGTAGTGCACCGACTCGAGGCGCTTGATCCCGAGAGACTCCACCTTGGCCATCGTCCTCCTCCGATTCTCACTCGGCGCCCTGTCCCCCTCCCGGCCCCCCGTCATCCCGAGCTGCGATCTCCCGCCTTCGCGCGCTTCCGGCGAACCTCAGTCGGCGTCTTCGCTCGCTTCCTGCCCACCGTCGTCCCGAGCGCCCGCGTCCGCCTCGGCCCCCCGTCATCCCGAGCGCCCGCGTCCGCCTCGGCCCCCCGTCATCTCGAGCGCCCGCGCCGCTTTCGCGCGAGGGATCCGCCGGCCCTCGCCGACCCACCACGCCCCGACACTCGCCGAACCCGATGCGGGCGAACCCGTCGCGCTCGCAGTGGCCCCGCAGGATCACCTCGTCCCCGGGCTCCAGGAATCGCCGCTCCTCGCCGCCGGGCAGGGCGAGGGGCTCGGTGCCCCTCCACGTGCGCTCGAGCAGGCAGCCGCGCTGGTCCTTCCCGGGGCCGGACACCGTCCCGCTCGCGATGAGATCCCCGGGCCTGAGGTTGCACCCGTTCGAGCTGTGGTGGGCGACCATCTGCGCGAGCGTCCAGTACAGGTCGCGCAGGTTGCTATGGCTGACCACGAACGGCTCGCGACCCTCGTCACGCATGCGGCTCGTGAGGAGCAGCGCCTCGAGCCGAAGGTCGAAGCCGCCTTCCTTCTCGTTTGCGTCGTCGTGGAGGTGAGGCAGGGGCCGCGGGTCCTCCGTGGGGCGCGCAAACGCGGGGACGCGGAAGGGGGCGAGCGCCTCCCGGGTCACCACCCACGGGCTCAGGGTCGTCGCGAAGCTCTTGGCGAGGAAGGGTCCGAGCGGCTGGTACTCCCACTTCTGCACGTCGCGAGCCGACCAGTCGTTCACGAGGCAGAGGCCGAAGAGATGGTCCTCCGCCTCGCCCAGGGGGATCGGCTGACCCATCGCGTTGCCCGGTCCGAGGAACGCCCCCACCTCCAGCTCGTAGTCGAGCGAGCGGCTCTCTCCGAACGTCGGGTCGCCGGCCTCGCCGGGCCGGGTCTGGCCCGATGGCCAGGGGACCGTCGTTCCGCTCACGACGAGAGAGGAGGCTCGCCCGTGGTAGCCGATGGGCACGAAGCGGTAGTTCGGCAGGAGCGGGTTGTCGGGCCGCATCATCTTGCCGACGTTCGTGGCGTGGAAGATCGACGCGTAGAAGTCGGTGTAGTCGCCGATCGCCGCCGGCAGCGTCATCTCCGCCTCGGCGCCCGGGACGAGCACGTCGCGCGCGTCCGCGCGCGCGGTGACGAACCCGCCCTCGGCCCGGAGCAGGTGGCTCAGGCGGTGGCGGAGCGTGCCCCGCACGCGAGGCTCGAGGGCCATGAGCGCGTTGAGGGTGGCGCCACGGCACGCCTCCTCGACGTCCGAAGGAAGGCCGCGCAGCAGGCCCCGGGAAGCGCAGGCCTCGAGGTCGAGCACCTGGTCGCCGATCGCGCACCCGACGCGGGAGGGACCTCGTCCGCCGCGGCGGAAGGCCCCGAGCGGCAGGTTCTGGACGGGG
>Ga0326597_10008280_pt1 | contig 14055 bp, 17 predicted proteins | sample RVTome_12_FD_203789 | JGI IMG/M metagenome (GOLD analysis project Ga0326597, IMG submission 203789) | Soil microbial communities from uranium-contaminated site in the Upper Colorado River Basin, Wyoming, United States - RVT100D185 | ecosystem: Environmental > Terrestrial > Soil > Contaminated >... | reverse complement strand
AGTATCTTGAGGACATAGGGCGAGCGGGAATGACCGGAAACCTCCGAAGGATCGCTAAGGAAGAGGTCGTTAAGGACGAGCATGGACGAATAGTTTACGACCGAGACGGGAAGCCGTTGATGAATAGGACCTACGAGGCGGCGACGTTCGCACAGAGTGCTTGGATCTTCACGCTCAAGAATCAGGGCGAGGGCTTCGACTGGAAAGATAAGAACGAGTACGAGATCTCAGGAAGGGACGGCGGGCCGATTGAGACGAGCGGAGGAATAGACCTCTCGAAGCTTTCGACGGACGAGCTATTCGCCCTGAAGAAGATCATGACGAAGGCGAAGAATAATGATGAGTGAACTTTATCGGCTGATTGATGGCGACTGTTTAGATCAACTTAGAGAACTGCCCGCGAACTCGATTGACAGCATTGTAACAGATCCGCCAGCAGGAATTAGTTTCATGTCAAAAGCCTGGGACGGATCGAAAGGCGGACGCGACGGCTGGGTTGAATGGCTTTGTGAGATCATGCGCGAGTGTTACCGCGTCATGAAACCAGGAGCACATGGATTAGTCTGGGCAATCCCTAGAACGAGTCACTGGACTGCAACTGCACTTGAGAATGCGGGGTTTGAGATTCGCGATGTGATCACTCACGTCTTTGGTTCAGGTTTTCCGAAAAGCATGGATATCAGTAAGGCGATTGATAAGATGGCGGGGGCTGAGCGGGTAATAGTTGCTACTAAACGAAAGACCCCATCTTACAAGAATAAATCGACTAATACCGACAGCTCAAATTGGGATTACGGTTCTTCAAATTTAACTTACGAAGCCCCAATTACTGTTCCCGCAACCGAAGACGCAAAAAAATGGCAAGGCTTTGGGACTGCGCTTAAACCTGCAAGTGAGCATTGGATTTTAATCAGAAAACCCATTTCAGAAAAAACCGTTGCAAAGAACGTCCTGAAATATGGAACCGGCGCTATTAATATTGATGAGAGTAGGGTTGGTTTCTCCTCCGAGCGCGATAAAAAATCAGCAAAACCGGGTGGAAAAATTACGGGCGGATTTGGTGGGGGCTTACTTGATGGTGGCGATTTAGGGGCTATTGAGAATGAAAAGTATAAACAACCATCGGGAAGGTTTCCGAGTAACTTCATTCTCTCCCATTCAGAAGACTGCGAGCCAAGCTCGCATGTTTTCCCTGACGGATCAACTGCAAGTCAGTGCTCCGATGATTGCCCAGTGAAATTACTTGATGAGCAGACGAAAGATACACGCGCAGGAAAACCAAGAGGGGGAAAGATTGTTAACAGAACATTTAAGAACGCAATGTTTAACCTTGGCGCAGACAACCGGGTGGACGGGGACCAATTCAATGATACTGGTGGCGCTTCCAGATTTTTTTATTGCGCGAAAGCTTCGAAAAGTGATCGGAATGCGGGGCTGGAAGGGCTGGAAGTTCATAGATACGGAGCCGGGATAGGTCAAGGTAAAGATCCAAATGCGCCCGTTGTTGAGAAGAATTTTCACCCAACTGTCAAATCGACAAAGCTAATGGAATACCTCATCAAGCTTGTCACTCCTCCCGTGGTGTTTGAGTGCAATGTATGTTCCACGCAAGCCGATCACATGTCCGCACTGTCAAGGCATGATCAAAGTATCCGGACGTGTTCGGACTGTGGAAGCACTCTAGTCGCTCGGGCAGGTATAATTTTAGATCCATTCATGGGTTCAGGCTCAACGGGAGTTGCAGCTTTGAAATTAGGATTCAAGTTCATCGGAATCGAAAAAGAAAAAGAGTATTTCGAAATAGGGGAGACTCGGATTAAAGCGGCGGCGGAGGAAAAACGTTAACCTTATGTCCCTCGCTCTCGGATTTACTGAACAAGAGTTGAACGCCGAACTGGCTGAAAGGTCCATGAAGGAGTTCGCGGTTCAGGCTTGGCCAGTGATCGAGCCAAAGACTGTATTTAGGGATAATTGGCACATCGACGCGATTTGTGAGCACCTTCAGGCTGTATCTGAAGGACAACTTAGGAACCTCGTAATCAATATTCCACCTCGATTCATGAAGAGTTCGCTGATCTCTGTGCTTTGGCAGGCGTGGGAGTGGATCAGAGCGCCTCATACTAGATGGATCTTTGCGTCCTACGCTCAGAGTCTCTCAACACGCGACTCTGTAAAGACGAGGCGCGTGATCCAATCGCCCTGGTATCAGCAGAACTTCGGTAATAAATACCGTCTGACCTCAGATCAGAACGAGAAGATCAGGTTCGAGAACGATAAGACTGGTTACCGGATATCAACATCCGTTGGAGGGGCGATTACCGGAGAAGGGGGCTCAAGAATTGTAGTGGATGACGGGCATAAGGCAACAGACGTTCACTCAGAAGCAAGACGGACGGACGTCCTTGAATGGTGGGACGAGTCCATGTCTACGCGGGGAGATCAGGCTGATGCAGTAAACGTCATCGTCATGCAGCGACTTCACGAAAAGGATCTAGCCGGTCACGTCCTCTCTAAGAGCAGGTGGGAGCACCTCTGCCTTCCGGCCGAGTTCGAGTCCGCCAGGAAATGCTTTACCTCGATCGGATGGGAAGACCCAAGAACCAAGGAGGGGGAAGTCCTTTGGAAGGGTCGATTCGATGAGGATTACCTAGCCGAGAGAAAGGAAGACTTAGGATCTCGCGGATACGCAGGGCAGTATCAACAACGACCATCTCCTGCCGACGGGGACACGTTTCAAAGGGCGTGGATGAAGAAGTGGACGCACGAGGAGTTGCCTGACGAGTTCGATTGGATCTTGGATTCGTGGGATCTTACGTTCGACGATAAGAAGTCAGGAGCGTACAACGTCGGTCAATTATGGGGCGGGAAGTCCGGTAAAATGTACATGCTAGGTCAGATCAGGCGCATGATGCCGTTTACGAAGCAGATAAAGGCGATGGAGGAGATCGACGAGTGGCGGCCGGACATCAACGAGAAGCTGATCGAGAAGGCCGCGAACGCCTCAGCGTCGATCGACGTGCTTAAGGAGAAGTTCACGAATATCAGGCCAGTTAATCCCAAGGGATCAAAGACCATGAGGGCAGAGGCGGTTACTCCAGAGTTCGAGCGAGGGGTTGTCTTCTTCCCGCCGAATGACGTCTATCCCGAGGTGGACGAAATGATCGAGCGGTTCATTAAGTTCCCGAACGGAGAGTACAAGGACGAGATCGACGCAGCCTCTCAAGCGATTATGCGCCTCAGGGAGAAGCTGAAGCGACTCGGAAAGATCAAGCTTGAAGATCTCGGTAAAAGTAGTACATGGAAGATTACATAGGGAGAGGAGAACAAGGATGTCACTTTACAATGGGAAATGTTTTTCAGTTAATCCGCTTCAAAGGCTCGAAGTCAATTGCGATTACCCGGACGGGAGCAACCTGAAGAAGGGTCAGATAGTTCATGCAACTGGCTACTTCTCGGACTGCCTGGAAGGGTTCTGCCTTACGGTCGTGAACGAATCAGGAGCGTTCTTTTCAATCGACGAGAGGAATCTCGACTTTGCTGAGGAGAAAATCGAGAGGACCAAAGGCGTTTCAGTATCAGACCTCCAGGCGCTTCGTTACGCAGGTTTTTCTGCTGCCGATATCGTAGAGCTCAGAAAGGCCGGGCTTCTGTGATCATTCTCCTCATTAGCGGGAAGCAGGGAGCTGGGAAGTCGACGCTTGCCAGGGGCGTAACGAGGCACTTCAGGGGTAAGAATTGGGGCGTGACAGAGGTTAAATTCGCAAAGCCGGTATACGAGCTTCATAACGCTTGCCGAACCGTAATGGAGTCCTACGGCTTCGAACCTAAAGAGAAGTACGGAGGGTTGCTTCAGTATCTAGGGACGGACTGGGGACGGAAAGAATTCGGAGATAACGTCTGGGTTGATTGCTTGATTAATTTTATAAAGCAAGAGAGATTTCTCGGAGTGTTTGAGCAGGATCTTACTGTCGTCGAAGATTGCCGATTCAAGAACGAACTATTTGGAATGAAAAGGTCTTTCGGGGAGCAAGTCCTTTCGGTAAGGCTTCACGCTGACCGAGATACGCGAAAGAAGAGGGCGGATAGCTGGCGCGAGAACGAGAAGCACCCATCAGAAGTTGACCTTGACGATTCAGAAAACTCGTTTGACGTGAAAGTAGATACCGCTTCACTTAGCGAACAGCAAGTTCTCGCCTTCGTAGTCAAGGCGATAGAAACGAAGAGAAGGCAGCTCGGTCCCGGCGATGTTCCTATTCCAGCCTAGCAACGCGGGCGGTTCTCATTTAGAATGGGATTGAATCCGAAAACGGGGGTCACGTGGCAGACGAAAAATTGACTAGGAATCAAAGGTTCTCAGAGATCGGCGTAAGCGGTCTGAATTACATGGGCGGTCAGGTTTATGAAGAATTCCTGAAGCAGCTCAAGGGTCCAAGGGCCGTAAAGCAGTACAGAGAGATGTCCGATAACGATCCGACCGTCGGCGCGGTCCTCCTAGCCATCGAGCTTCTTATGCGTCAGGCCGAATGGACCGTCGAAGGAGCAAGCCAAGATAACGCGGACCAGCAACTAAAAGAGTTCGTTCAGTCTTGTTTCGACGACATGGACGATTCTATCCGTGACGTGATTGCCGAGATCGCTTCCATGCTGACGTTCGGATGGAGCGTTCACGAGGAGGTTTATAAGTTCAGGCGAGGCGACACCCTCGATCCCCTCATGCGCTCGAAGCAGACGGACGGACGCATCGGATGGAAGAAGCTCCCGATCAGGGCGCAGGAGACGCTTGACGACTGGGAGTTCGAGGCGGGCGGAAACGTCACGGCGATGATTCAGCGATCCGCTCCGCTTTATGACTTAAGGCGCGTTCCTATGGCGAAGGCGCTCCTCTTCAGGACGACGAAGAAGAAAAATAATCCGGAAGGTCGTTCGATTTTACGAAACGCATACAGGCCTTGGTATTTTAAGAAGAACATTGAGAACATCGAGGGAATCGGTCTTGAGCGCGATCTTGCCGGTCTTCCGGTCGGCTGGGTTCCTCCCGAGATCCTATCCGCGACCGATGGAGATAACCTCGCGACGAAGAACGCCTTCATGAAGATGATTACCGGAGTCAAGAGGGACGAGAAGGAAGGCATTTTAATGCCGCTCGTCTATGACGAGGCCGGGCATAAGCTTTTCGACTTCCAGCTCATGTCAACCGGAGGGCGAAGGTCGTTCAATACGAACGATATTATCAACCGTTATCGTCAAGATATCGCCATGTCGGTCCTGGCTGACTTCATTCTATTGGGACACGAGCAGGTCGGGTCGTTCGCCCTGGCGAGCTCAAAGACGAATCTTTTCTCGACCGCCATTGGAGCGTACATGGACGCTATCGCGGACGTTTTCAATACGGTAGCCATTCCTAGATTGCTTTCGATCAACGGAATGAGGGCAGAAAAACTCCCTTACCTGAAACACGGAGATATTGAAACGGTCGACTTAAAAGAGTTGGGCGGGTTCATCTCGGCGCTTTCCGGATCTGGGGTTCCGTTATTCCCTGACGAAAACCTGGAGAATCATCTCAGACGTCAGGCCGGACTTCCTACGAAGGAATCGGACGAACTATAAAATGTTCAGGGTCAATAATTCCCACAGCGAAAAAAAACCTAAGTTCTGCCGAAGCAGGATCAAGAAGGCGTCCGGAAGGCCTAAGTCTGAGGAATACGAGATCCTTCACGAAGTAGCGGACTCGATCGAGCCGGTTATTAGAGCGGACCTCGTTAACGGGGTTCATTCCTTTGGGAGGAAGATCGACTTAAGGGCCGTATCGGAAGCCCTAGCGCTCGGGGACACCGAAGGAGCGATTTCTTTAATTCCTTGGGACGAATTCCCCGAGGAGGCGTTCTCGAACGTAGAAGAGCTTTACCGGACCGGAGCGGTCAATGCTGCTGAGGCATCGACTCCGTTCTTCAAGAACTTGATCGAACGCCTGATACCGGTCATATCAGATCCGAGGTTCTTATTCGACTCAACGAATCCGAGGTTTGCGGAGAAGATCAAGGAACACACTGGCGCCTTAATCGAGAACGTAACCGTATCAGCGAGGGAGTCGGTTCAGTCGCTCGTCAGTAGAAGCATGGACGTAGGGCTCACTCCGAACGAGATAGCGAGAAGGATTCCCCGGAGCATGGGACTGACCGAAAGGCAGCAGGTCGCACTCTCGAACTTCGAAGAAGCGCTCCGTGAGGGACGGACTGGCGGCTTTACAGAGTTTCAAAGGCGGACGATCGCTCCGAACGGCGGGAACATTCAAGCAGCCCTTCGGACGAAGACAACGGAAAAGCTCGTCAACGATTATCAAAGAAGACTCCTGAACTACCGAATGGAGCGGATTGCTCGAACGGAGTCGATCAGGGCGGTGAACTTAGGTCAGATGGAGGTCTGGAATCAGGCCGCCGATGAGGGGTTATTTCACCGGGGAACGGCAAAGAGGGTGTGGGTCGTAACCCCTGATGACCGGCTTTGCCCTATTTGTTCCGAAATGGAAGGTCAGGAAGTGCCGTTCGAGAGCGATTTCGAACCGCCTTCAGCGGAGAAGATCGGATCTGCTGCGAATGGATTAATGCCTGAGCAATTCCCACCGATCCACCCAAATTGTCGTTGCGCTATGCGTCTTATTTTTACTTAGGAGGAAGATATGTCGAAGGAAAAAGGGAAAAAAGAAGAAGTTCAAAAGGGATTCCTGTCCGGTTACTCGGACGGAGGATTTCACGCTCACACGCTCGTGAGGGAGGAGGAGAAGACGAAGGAGGACGGGTCACATCGTCACGTCTTTATTATCCCGACCGACGAGGGATCGATCATGCTGATGACGGAGGACGACGGGAGTCACGAGCATTATCTTTGGGGAACGGATGCCGATGACTGTGAATGGGGGTCGGAGCATTCCCACGAGATCAAGCTCACCGACGGAACCGTCCTGAAGACCGATTTAGGAGGGTACCACTACCATAGGAACATGCTTGAGACGACCGGACTGGACGGGCCTCACCGGCATACGATCACGCTCCCGAACGGCGTGAAGCTCATTTCCCTTACTCCGGGAGAGTTTTACCGATTCTTCCCAACGGCTCAGAAGGACAATCCTCCGCTACTGAGTGCTGATTCGATCTCGGACCTGATCGGCGGAACGACGCTCGCGGAGCAGATCGTGGAAATGGCGAAGTCTATCGGACTCACCGTGGAGAAGAAGAATCAAGAAGAAGAGCGAACCGTTCAAGCAAAGATCGTCAAAACGGACATGAAGAAGCGCCTCGTATACGGAGTCGTTCTCGAACCTTTAATGGACGAGGAGGGACAAGTCACCGGCGAGCCAGACACTCACGACGACGTCTACAAGGCTTCTGAGATCGAGAAGTCAGCTCACTTCTACCTGAAGAACGGGAGAGTAATAGGCGACTCACACGAAACGATAGCCGGAGCCCATCCGGTTGAGAGCTACATTGCGCCGGTTGAGTTCACGCTTGAAGAAGAAGTCGTGAAGGCCGGAACTTGGATCATTGTCATTAAAGTTGACGACGACGAACTCCTCGACCGGATCGAAAAGGGAGAACTCGCCGCTTTATCGATGGGTGGTTTCGGACGAAGGCGAAAGATTTGAGTTGAACACAACGGAAAGTACATTTAGTCTTGTAAAGCAAGGGGAGACGACTATGCCTTTAACTGAACTTTTTGATCTCGATGTGTATGAAGTCTCCTTCGTAAAGGAAGGGGCGAACCGAAAGAAGCTACTAGCCGTCAAGGATAAGGACGGAAAAGCAGCTCTTCCGCTCGCTTTATTAGAAGCCGTCAAGAAAAACGTATCAAAAGAAATGTCCCAAGCCTTGAAAGAAGCAGTCTCCAAGGGAGAACTCGGAGGAAAGGACGGAGTGACGGCCGAGGAAGTTTTCACCTTCATTCTAAAGAATGAGGACAAAATCCCAGAGAAGATTCGTCAGGCTCTCGGCAAGAAGTCCGAATCTGACGACAAAACCGAAAACCAGGAGGAAGCCGTGAGCAAAGACACGACTGAAAATAAGAAGGAAGAGACAGCGAAAACCGCTGAGAACGAAGAAAAATTCGAAACGATCGTCAAGAAGATGCGCGAAGAGAACGAGGTCATCCGGAAGCAAAACGAGCAGCTTCAGACTCAACTCTCCGAACGCATTGAGAAGGAAAAGGAGCAGGAGTTCGTCGCGAAGGCGAAGGAGCTTTCGAACCTCCCGACTCAACCAGAAGACCTCGGAAAGGTCATGAAGGAGCTTCACGATAAGGCTCCTGAGGCTTTCGCGAAGATCGAGGAGCTTCTTAAGTCTGCTAATGAACTCGTCAAAAAAGGCGGAGTCATGAAGGAGGCCGGTTCGTCCGCTTCCGAGGGGAAAGATCCGGAATCCAAGAACGCAGCCTATGACCGTCTCGAAAAGATGGCTCAGGATATTTCGGAAAAAAGCGCGGGCAAGATCAATTTCCAGAAGGCTTTTGATCAGGTCTTGAGCACTGACGAAGGTCGGAAACTTTACCAAGCTTACGTCGGCTAAGGTCGTCTAAGTAATCAGGAGGAAACAGGAAATGTCATTTGAAATCCCAGGATTTTCACTAGGAACACAGCTCGCGGCTGCCGATCTGAGCGCGAAGCAGTACTTTTTAACCAAGATCGACACAGACGGAAAGGTCGCACTCTGCGGAGATGGCGAGTCTTTCATTGGGTCGCTCTGTAACAAACCAGAATCGGGCGAAGTGGCTCAGGTCGTAGTTCTCGGAGTCGGTAAAGTCGTAGCAGGCGGGGCGATTACGGCTGGGGACAAGATCGCTTCGGATGCGGACGGTAAAGCCAAAACCGCAGTAGTCGGAACGGTTGACACGTCTGACGGTGGAGCGGCTGATGATCCGGTAATCGGATCTCACGTCGGAGCGATCGCTTTGAGTGATGCTGCTGACGGAGAAGTCTTCAGCGTATTGTTCTTGTCAATGGGACTCGTTCCAACGACTGCAGCATAAACTGATTAATTGAGGAGGATTTAAGAAAATGAGTAACCCAACAAAAGGTGACATTCACGTAAATCGCCCGCTGACGAACCTGTCAGTGGCGTATACGCAAGAGCAAGGGCAATTCGTCGCGGATAAGGTTTTCCCGGTCGTTCCCGTTCAGAAGCAATCTGACCTGTATTATAAGTACACGAAGGCTGACTGGATGCGGATCGAGGCTCAAGAGCGAGCACGAGGAACCGAGTCTGCCGGTGGAAGCTATAAGCTTGAAACCGACAACTACAACTGTAAAGTCGACGCCATTCATAAGGATATCGACGATCAGGACCGTGCGAACGAAGACGAAGCTCTCGATATGGATCGTGACGCAACGAATTACGTCTCTGAGCAGTTGCTCTTGAGACGCGAAAAACGGTTCATGGACGCTTACATGAAGCTCGCGGTTTGGACTGGTTCAACGACCGGAGCTGATATCGTTCCTGGAACGAAGTGGGACGCTTCTGGATCTGACCCTGTCAACGACGTTGACGCTGAGATCGAGAACATCTCGACCTTCACGGGCCGACGTCCGAACCGATTGATCGTCTCCTCAGACGTCCACGTGGCTCTTAAGAGTAACGCTTCAATCCTTGACCGGATCAAGCACACTCAGCGCGGTGTCGTGACCGAAGAGCTTCTTGCGATGCTTTTCGGAGTGGAAAAGTACCTCGTAGCTCGCGCTTCTCATAACAGCGCGGCCGAAGGTGTTGCGGCAACCTATACGCGTCTGGCTGGAAGCGAACTCGCGCTCCTGACTTACGCTGCTCCTGCTCCGAGCAAGTACATGCCTTCCGGCGGGTACATCTTCGGATGGAAAGGTCTTTTCGGTTCGGCCGGTAACGGTCAACGGATCAAGTCCTTCCGAATGGAATCGCTGTCTTCGGATCGGATCGAGGGTGAACTCGCTCAGGACATGAAACTCGTGGCCCCGGACCTCGGAGCCTTGTTTAAGACTGTCCTGACCTAATTGAAAACCAAAAAGGGATTTGAATCATGATGTATATTGCAAGACGCAAACTAAAAATGAACGACGGACGGGACCGGTTGCCAGGGCAGCCGGTCCCAGAAGCCGCTCAGTGGCGAGAATCGGTTCTCTCAGCTCACCTGAGAATGGGATGGATCGAGAGAGTGTCGGAACTCCCGAAAGAGCCAGTAAAGGAACCCGTCACGAAGCCAGCCGCTAAGGCCAGCAAGCCAAGTCCTCTAAAAAAGAAGGCTTCCGTGAAAAATCCGGAACCATCCGAAACAATTACAGACACGGGGCCTTCCGAAAAGGTTGACTGATGAGTTTTTCTTACGACCACGATCTTTCGTCGGATAAGGACAAGGTAAGGTTCCGCATCGGTGATACGGACGAGAGCCTTTTCGAGTTCTCTGACGAGGAGATCGCGGCCGTAATTTCGCAGGAGGGGTCGGTCGTTAAGGCCGCCCTCGCCCTAGCGGAATCGATGCTCGCAAAGTATTCCCGCTTCGTCGACGAGAAGGCAGGTCAAGTCGATATAAAGCACTCCAGCAGAACCACTCAGATCGAGGTCTTGATCAGGAAATTAAGAAGGAGCCTTTCATTATCGGCTTCTCCTTATGCCGGAGGACTCTCGAAAGCAGAGAAGAAGACCGATCGAGACGATACCGATCTCGTTCAGCCTAAGTTCGAGAAAAACACTCACAAGCACGACGGCGTTGAGATTGATACGACCGACTGATAGACTGTCATAGATCATGGCAAAGAACCCTCACGTCACCACAGAGGACGATGACCGTAAGTTCAGGCAGGCGCTCAAGAACCTGGACCTGATTGATAACTCTTACGTAACGGTAGGAGTTCATCAAAAAGAAGGGACAAAGCAGCACGTCGGCATTACCGGGAAGCGTTCTAAGGCTACGACAGCCGAGGTCGCGTTCTGGAACGAATTCGGAACAAGGAAAGCTCCAGCACGTCCGTTCATGAGATCTACCATGGACGAGAACCGAAAGAAGTTCAGAGCCGAGATCAATCGCCTTCACGCCAAGGCCATGATCGGGGAGATCAGCGTTGAACACGCCCTCGATAAGAGCGCATTCAGAATTTATACCGCAATGCAGGAAAGAATCCAGACCTCTCCCTCTTGGGCAAAGCCAAACAAACCATCGGTACAAAAAGCGAAGGCCAGAGGCGGAGCGGTTCGAAACATCCCGCTTATCGTGACGACTCTTCTTTATAGGAGCCTGACTTATAGAATCAACCTCCGAGGGAGGAATAAGGAATGATTCACTTAAGGATCATGGAAAAGGGCGAATCCGTCACAGTAAAAAGAAAAGGAACGCCAACTTTCTATAAAGGGAAGGCATCCGATAAGGGCTTGGGAAGCTCTTTCACGGTCATCGGATCGGTTCAGCCCTTGACCGGTAACGACCTTCTCAGGCTGACCGAGGGTGAGAGGACGAGGGAGAATTACTGGTTCTTCACGAAGTCCGAAGTAAAGGTAAAGGATCACGTCGTGAGGAATTCGGAGCAGTTCGAGGTTGAGACGGTCGAGCACTGGGTGTCTTATTCGTTCAGTTATTACAAGGCGAGAATGGTGAAGAAGAATGCCGAGCGCGTTTAGACTATCATCCGAAAAAGAGGATGCGGTTTGGGACTGGGTTCACCAGGCTTTAGGCGACGTACTCGACGACGAAAACATTATCTGGGAGAAGCAGAACGAATATCGTCCGCAGCCTCCTTATATTTCATTGAACATTGTCTCCGGTCCTGTCAAACTAGGTGGACAAGCGGAACTCAGGCATAAAACGGGAGACAAGTTCACCGTCAACGCCATGAAGCAAGTAACCATAAGCGTTACGGCTTACGGGGGAAACGATCTGAACCTGATCGAAAGGGTTCAGGACTCTCTCGGAACCGTAACGGCTAAGGCATTGCTCAGGGTCGCGGGGTTAGCAGTAGTGTCTGAGGAGCCCATCGTTTCGGCATCGGCCGAGATCGAGGGAGGTTTTGAGGAGCGGGCCAGCATGGACGTGATTCTATCCTACGCGTCTTCGATTGAAGATGAGGCTGGAATCATAGAACACGTTGAGCTCGAAGGGGAAGTGGACGATCATACGTTCACTACGACAATTAACTAAACCGGGATGACGGAGGGATAAGATGAGCGTCTCCAACATTGTAAATGTAAGCATTTCAAGACAAACCACACAGGTAAGTCGGGCAGGATTCGGCGTAGCGCTGATTCTGGGACCGAACGCGCCATTCGGCGGACGGGTAAAGGAGTACACGGACCCAGCCGACATGCTGACGGATGGTTACGATTCTGCCGATCCGGAGTACATCGCCGCGACGAAGCTAATGAGTCAGTCAAATAAGCCAGAGAAATTCAAGACCGGTAAGGTTGACGTAGGGGACGCCGATCTAGCAGCAACCATGACGGCCGTCCGAGACGAGGACGACGACTGGTACGCTTTGATTTACGTCGAGCACGCTGACGCTGATGTAGAAGAAGCCGCCGTAATCATCGAAACCTTAAAGAAGATTTACCTCTCCTCGTCTTCGACGGCGGGAATCCTAGATGGAACGGATGATACGGACATTGGCTTTACGTTGAAGGACGCAGCTTATGACCGGACTGGACTGATTTATCATACAGATCCGGCCACGTTCCCGGAAGCAGCATTGCTCGGGCGTCAGCTCCCGCTTGACCCTGGAAGTTCGACTTGGAAGTTCAAGACCTTGACCGGAATTGCTTCGACGAGTCTTTCCAGCGCCGAAAAGACCGCAGCGCTCGCTTCGAACGTCAACACTTACACGACTGTAGGCGGAGTCAATATTACGGAAGAGGGAGTTATGGCCTCGGGAGAGTACATTGACGTCATTCGCGGGATCGACTGGCTCGAATCCCGAATCAAGGAGAACGTCTTCGCCGAACTGGTCAATCAGGAGAAGATTCCATTCACGGACGGTGGAATCGCAGCGATCGAGGCTTTGATCAAGGAAATGCTTGAACTGGGTGTCGGAAACGGCGTTCTCTCGAATAATCCTGCTCCCTTTACGACGGTTCCTCTCGTTGCGAATGTTCTCGCTGCCGATAAAGCAGCCCGAACTCTGACGGGAGTGAAGTTCGAGGGTGTTCTTGCCGGAGCGATCCACAAGACGACGATTGCTGGAGTGGTAACGGTTTAACGTATTGATTCAGGAGGGAAATAAAGATGTTGAAGAATTATGATGCAGATCAGGTATCTATTTCGATCGGGGGTCACGTCGTTAGCGGTTACGCCGACGGTGAGTTCGTTACGGTCGCGAGGGACGAGGACGCGTATTCTCTTTCGGTCGGAGCCGACGGAGAGCCAACTCGTTCTAAGTCGAATAACTTCGCCGGGACGATTACGCTCGTCCTACAACAAACGAGCGATTCAAACGACGTCCTCGCGGCCAAGGCCGAATTAGACGAACTTTCAAACGGAGGATTATTCCCAGTCTCCGTAAAAGACAACTCTGGTCGGGCTATTTACTTCGCCGATGCCATGTGGGTTCAGAAGAAGCCTGACGCCGCATACGGTCGAGAGTCTGGAACCAGGGAATGGGTTCTTCGGACGGGGAACTTGCAGCATTTCGCCGGTGGGAACTAAAAAAAACCAATAAGGAGATTAAGTAATGGCTCGCACAGCAGTCGAAAAGGAAATTGACGGACAGCTCTACACGATTAATCCGATGATGCCGACTAAGGCGCTGAAGATCCTTCATCGTCTCGGTCGGTATCTCGGCGAACCTCTTGCGCTCGCAATGTCAGGAGAAGGAGACCTGCTTGAGCAGGAGATTAACCCCGAGTTCGTTTCTAAAGCGTTACGAAAGCTCTTCGATAACATGCCTGAGCAGGAACTCGAAACCCTCCTGAAAGACTTGATGAACTCCGTCATTCACGAGGGGAAGAGAATCGCATTTGATGATCACTTCTCGAACTACGGACTCCCTCATCTCTTCAAGCTGTCGTACGCTGTATTGGAGGTGAATTACGGTGATTTTTTAGACGTCCTCGTCGAAAA
>Ga0326597_10008279_pt1 | contig 14058 bp, 12 predicted proteins | sample RVTome_12_FD_203789 | JGI IMG/M metagenome (GOLD analysis project Ga0326597, IMG submission 203789) | Soil microbial communities from uranium-contaminated site in the Upper Colorado River Basin, Wyoming, United States - RVT100D185 | ecosystem: Environmental > Terrestrial > Soil > Contaminated >... | reverse complement strand
CAGACGACTACGCCAGAAGAGCGGGGGCAGAAACTCTAACGGTCATCACGACCGGACAACAACCAGCGCAACAGGCTCAGCACGGCTAGCGGGAACGCCGGACTGGGCCGCATATCGCGCACCCCACAGTTCTACGCTGCGGTGTGTCGAGTCCTGTTGTGGGAAATGACCGCATCGCCCGCCCGTACGCCATAGTGTTTCCCAGTGTCTTGTCAGCAGACTGGCTCTTCGGTCTCGCGGTGAGAACGTCAGAACTCATGGCGGGCTGCGTATTGGTTGGCGAGCCCATTGCCCTATTGATTCCGGGGAGTCAGCCCTATTGGAAAGTAGGCCCACTGGAACGTTTCTTTCCTGATTCCCAGCAGGTAACGACCAGACGGCAAGCCGGTGAAATCGGCGCGCACCCGCAACACGACGTTGCGGCCTTCGAGCACCGCTGTTGCAGTCCCAGTAAAGACGGGAGCTTCCCCTGGCCGCAGAATCTGCAATTCGTAGCTGCTCTCCTCGCTCCCGATTGGAAGGAAGACCGACAACTCGAGCGGCCTGGCCTCGAGCGATGCTACAACCGTTTCGGACGGTGTGGGCTGCTGTTCACCGCGAACCGGCGCCCGGTTCCTCAGGTCAACGACAGCCACCTCGTACTGAATCGGGGGGGCCGGCTGGGGCGCCGGCGGCTGCTGAACGACCTTTGGTTCAGGCTGCCGTGGTCCACCCTGACCCGGCTGGCCGTACAACCACAGCGCGACGCCCACGGTAATCAGGAGTGACGCGCACAGCGCGAGGAGCTTCAGGTTCCTCGACAGCTTCTCCTTGCGCAGCAGGCCCTCGTAATTCGCAAAGCAGGGTGAACAGCACGTCAGGTGTTCAAAGACGATCTCGCTTTCCTCCGCCCCGTGCTTCCTTCGCGTGACAGCCCTCAGCACTTCTGGCGACGGACAACCGGATCGCCGAGGATTCGGGAAGCCAGAGCGAAAAACGCGGGCGGCCGCGGCGATGAACTGTGCTTCCTGCTCCCGCGACAAGCCTTCGCGCGCTGAGATTCCGGACACTGGATCTCGTGGATTCACTTCTTCCCTCGCCCTCTCCCCTCTTCGCCGAGCAGGCGACTTCGGGCCTTTTTGATGGCGTTGCCGAACTGGACTTCCGCATTGTGAGCGCCGATGCCGAACTGCTCACCGATCTCGGCCCATGAGTCTCCGCGCATCCGCCACAGCGCCATCTTGCGAATCTTCGGCTCAAGGTAGCCGAGCACCTGGCCGAGCTGGATATCGTCTTCCAGCATGGAGACCCAACTGTTATCGGGTTGGAGCCTTCCATCCACGAACGCCTCTACCGAATCAACATACTGGATTCTCGCCTCTCGCACCATCTGCCGCGTGTACCTTCGAACGAATGCCCAATACAGGTAGGAGTCGAGGTCGCGGATTGGATTCCGTTTCCGGCCTTTGCGTTTTGCCCTGGCAACGCGGTGACAGGTCGATTCCAGGATTTCAGCGACCGGCGCGACGTCATGCCGTTGATAGCGGACGTAGTGGAGCACACGTTCCCAGATCCGGTGGGCGGCGGCGATCACCTCCCGACCGACACTGTTACCGCGTTCATCCGTCTCGCTGATCCACAGCGGCGGATCGGCACTGAGGTGCTCCTGCATGAGACAATTCGTTGGTTTCGCACCAGCGCTCTAATGCGGAACCTGCAGTCCAAGCCTCACTATAGTAGAGGCCTGGGCGTCAGGGAACCTCAATAAATCTCTTACGCCGACCTAAGGTGCCATCCCTTGATTTGGCAAGGGGTTGCGGAAGGGCATTGAGTTTTCGCCGCGGAAAAGGCTCTCAAATGAATAGGAGGGCTGCTTTTCCATGAAAACGAGAAATCGACGCGGTTTTCTGTTCTGGGTACTGCTCATGCAGGCCAGCCTTGGCGCGGTTCTGGGCCAGGTCCCAACGGGTGGTGTCGGTGGCGTGGTTCTGGATGAGTCCGCCGCTGCGATTCAGGGAGCGAAGGTCACGGTTGTAAACAAGGAGACCGGCTCGCAGCGATCGGCGCCGTCCGAGTCCGACGGAAGCTTTCTGGTCGCGGCCCTTCCACCTGGAGACTACGAGGTCAGAGCGGAGGCAAAAGGATTTCGCACTCTGGTGCAGGTGACGACCGTCCGCACGGGGATCACGACGAGAGTCGAGTTGCAGCTGCCCATCGGCATCCTCGAGCAGGTTGTCGAAGCTATCGACCGAATCCCGCCGTTGGATTACGAGGAGCACGGAGTCCAGGGCGGCATCTCGCGATTCCAGATCGAAAACCTTCCGTTGAATGGGAGAGAATTCCTCCAGCTCGCGGTGGTTGAGCCGGGAGTTGCCGCTGCTCCAGGCGCCGGATTCTTCACCCGGAGATTCGACGTTTCGATCCTGAGTGCTCCTCCAGCGCAAACGCGGATCACCATGGACGGCGGCCCGATCTACGAACCAGTCGCCGGTGGGACCTCACAAAACTTCTCGCAGGAAGTGGTCCGCGAGTTCCAGGTTTCCTCCGCGAACTTCGACTTGAGCACAGGGCTGACGGGATCCGGAGCGATCAACGTGGCCACTCGGTACGGTGGCAACGCCTACCACGGCAGCGCGTTCTTCTTCTTCAGGGATCACAATATGGCTGCATACCCCGCGCTCCGACGTGAGTCTGCGAATCTCGATCCGTTCTTCGCCAGGCGACAAGCGGGCTTCCATTTTGGTGGTCCCATCAAGAAGGATCGGGTGTTCTTCTTCACCACGTTCGAGCACATGAATCAGGACGGCGTCGTCACTGTACAGCCAAGTGCGGCCGACCTCTCCAGCTTCGGCGGAATCTTCCCCAGCCACCTCACCGGCAACCAGGTCACAGGCCGCTTTGACTTCCGGATCAACGAGAAGAACAGCTTGTTCCTGCGCTATTCGCACGACGGCAATGACGGATTCGCGCCACCGGCAAGACAGGGAAGTCTTCCCTCGAACTGGAGCCAGAACAACAACTGGGCGGACCAGAGCATGGCGTCTCTGACAAGTCTGTTGCGTTCCAACGTGGTCAACGAACTTCGGTTCTCCTATTGGTACTGGCACACGCGGAACCGGTCGCCAAGTCGAGCGGATTGTCCGGGCGAGTGCATCGGTTTCGGATCGCCTGAAATCAGTGTTCTCGGCACCAACTTCGCCGTCGGCAACTATGTGCTCGTTCCACAGGGAGCGGATTTCCGCCGGTACCACACCGCAGACAACGTGACGTGGCAGGCCGGTCATCACCAGTTCCGCTTCGGCTTCGAGTGGCAGTTCGACCGAGGCGATGGATTCCTGGCGCTGGTCGAACCTGCATCGATGGTGCTGTATTCTCCCCAGATCGTCCGGGCGTACAACTCGGACCCGCGGGTCCCGCCGCAGGCGCGCATTCCGTTGCCGATGTCGTTCCGGACGTTGAATGAACTCTTACAGCTTCCGCTGATCGGCGCCAACATCGGTTTCGGCGACCCCCGTCAGCCTCCGTCGTTCGGGTTTGAGGATGCCAGGACGGACCACATCGTCCGGTTCTATTGGCAGGACCGGTGGCGCGTTCATCCGCGCCTCACCTTGAGCTACGGGCTCGCGTATCACTACGAGACGAATCTTGCCAACCACGACCTGAGCAAGCCGGAATTTCTCGCCCCGCTCCTTGGTGCCGGAGGACTGGCAGCCACGAGCCGCGATCTAAACAACTTCGCACCAGCGGCTGGTCTGGCATGGACCGTGACGCGGGATCACAAGACCGTGATACGCGCGGGAGGCGGCGTCTATTATGATCTGCCTCTTGCGATAACCCGTCTGCAGGAGCGCTCGACGATTGGCCCGCGCGGGACGGGCCGAGCCGTGATCGACGCCGCTCTGATACCGAATCCCATTCCGGGTATTCCGACTGTGCCGCTTGGACTTCCACTGAACTTCCAGAGCGGTCCGACCCAGTTCACCGGTGCTCATTTCCTCACCATACTGCCAACCGTTCGAGGCCTGTTGGCGCAACAGATCGGTGACCCCAACAACACCGACTTGTCGGTGAGGAATATCGAGGTGTTCAAGCAGGGAAGCGGACTCCTCGCGCGGGATTTCGTGACGCCTTACTCAACTCATTTCAATGTTGGGGTTCAGCGAGAGGTCCTTCCTGACCTTGTGCTGAGCGCGGATTTCGTGCTTCGCCGCTCGGTGCATCAAAACACCAGCGGCATCGACTTCAATCGGTGGAACAGCGCTTCCGGCCCTGTTATTCCGGCTTGCGTGGGGCAGCAGGTTCTCGATGTCAGGGCCCGGTGCTCCACGGGACCCATCGAAGTTCAGTTGAGCGCAGGCCGCTCCCGCTATACAGGTCTTCTGGTGAAGCTGGACCGCCGGTGGTCGCGGCAATTCCAGTTCAGCCTTGCCTATGCGCTCGCGAGCAGCGTCGGCTTGAATGGAGTCCAGAACATCAACAATTGGTTCGACAGCTATGGCCCGACGCCTGGAGATCGCCGACACTCGCTGACGGTGTCTGGGATCGTGGACTTGCCATGGGGCTTGAGGTTCTCCACGATCACCACGTTTATCACCAAGCCGCCGTTCCGTGCGCAGCTCTTCGGGCTCGACTTGAACGGCGATGGCACTATCAACGACGTGCTGCCAGGAACCAAGTGGAATGAATTGAATCGCGGGCTTGGCAAGGACGATCTGAGGCAGCTCATCGACGCCTTCAACACAAGCTCCGCTGGGCAGCGCACTCCGACTGGCCAGGTGATCCCACGAGTTCCCGTTCCCACCGATTTCGAGCTGGGAAATAGCTTCTTCTCGATGGACGTCCGGTTAGGCAAGATCATCCGCGTGCGAGAGCGGTATGAGCTGAACGTGTTCGCGGAGGCCTTCAATCTTCTCAACGTCGCCAACCTCACCGGGTACGGTGTGAATCTCCTCGAGGCGTCCGCCTTCGGACGACCGACAGGCCGAACAACACAAGTCTTCGGCTCCGGTGGTCCAAGGGCTTTTCAGTTGGCCGCCAGATTCAGCTTCTGATAGTCAGTTACCCCTGAAGGAGTCATAGAGCGGTCTACCACCGACTGAGTTGCTACTCGTGTCGAAATTCGCCGAGCGAATCGTGTTGTCAGAAAAGGGTCGAGACGCAGTGTCGGAGGCTTTGACGGAAACGTCATCGTCCAACCGAAACGAGCACATGTAAAAACTTCCAGGCGGTTGTATGCCGAAAGCAGTTGCCTCTTCCCAGACTCCCTCCTCCCCAGAGTCGCCCGCGGCCGAAGGAGGGGCGCAGCACAAAGCACCCCAGCGGCAGACCAAGACGGGACCCATCAAGGGACGAAAATTCGGTAGGCCCCGAGGCGAGACCTGTTGCTGGACTCCCGAGTTGGACGAACTCTTGAAAGCCGCTTGGGCGCGCGGCGGTCTCCGTGCGGCGCGCCGTGCAATTAGACGGGAGCAGCCAACTTGGTCGTGGTGTTCGATCAAGAAACGCGCTGCTGCACTTGGCTTGTGTCGGCCGAAGCCCCGGCCCTGGTCGGACACCGACGTCAACCACCTGCTTTGGTCCATTGACAGTAACGCCTCTCTCGCGTTGATCGCGGAACGGCTCGGACGAACAGTCGCGGCGATCCGGAAAAGGCTGTGGGATCTCGGATACAAGGCTGAGAGTCTTGGGGGCTACAAGGTGAAGGAAGTCGCGGACATGATCTGTGTACCGCCGGGAAGGGTTCAGTATTGGGTTGAGGAGCAGATGCTGCTCACCAAGGGCGGGCGCATTACGGAGAGCTCGCTATCGAAGTTCCTGAACGATGCCCCAGAGAAGATTCCATACGAGGCATTGAGCCCAGAGATGCGTAGCTGGCTTTGCGAAATGGGCTACCGGGCCGATCCGGAGGAGCCAAAAGTGGCGAGCGTAGGCGAGCAGTAGGCAGCTAGCTCGTGGGCGGCACGAAGTATTCATCGGCTGCGCGGAGCCAGTCGGCAAACGATGGATACGAGCGAGGGGGAACGCGAAGCCATTCATCGTGACATTTGTGAAGGTAGTGAACGAGTCGATGGTACCGAGGGTGATGAACGACGTGATACCGCAACGCTACGTTCCATCGCTCCGCCCGAGCCGTGGCCCCCCACTGGGCCCCTCCGAAGCGGACCAGGCGAAAGAACAAAGACCTGTCCCAGATGGTCTGGGGATACGATGCGATCGGGAAATCCGGGAAACGGCGACGTAGTTCTTTCAACGCAAGCTCGCCGAGCGGTTGCTCCGGATCGGAAATGCAGGCCATCCAGAGCGCGAACCCCCGTAGCTCGATCAATTCGGAGGCCGCGCTTCGCAAGCGCACGGGATCCACGTTGGCCAACTGCTGGCCGGCGCGGGCCTTATCGCTTCCGCTCTCGGTGAGGGAATGAGTGGCGATGACCTGGGCCGTCCATTCTTCGAAGCTTGGCCACCGCGAAGGCCGCTCACGATGCCAGGCTTCTCTCGTGCGCTCCCAGAGGCTCCAGGCCTGCTCCGTGCGGAGATCTTTGTATGCATAAAACATCACGGCGTCAAACCAGCCCTGGCTTTTCGCCTCGGCGAAATAATGCACCACGATCCATTCCTCCAGGGAGTGCCAGAGGAAGCTCTGATCGTGCAAATACCTTTGTCGTCGCGGGACCTCGTCTTCTAGAAACCCAGGGCATCGAGATCCCAACGCAGCGCGAACGATGTCGGGAAGTTGCTCCTCGAACTCGGCGATTGCGCGGACCCATAAAACGAAGATGTGCCATTCCGCGTATGCAGAAGCGGCCTCCAGCAAGCGGCGCCACGGAATCAGGAGGGCTTGCTGCAAGGCCTTCTGCTTGCTGGCGAGACGGACTTGGAAGACGAGTTGTTCGAAGTCTCTTTTCGCCATCAACAACCTGTTTCTGGGGGAGGCAGCCACGACTCTTCGTCAAAACTTATCTACTCTACCAACTCCATTCTGCGCATGGAAGAGGGGAAGGCAAGACGATGTGCCCGGCTGCGGAGCCGGCAGGGATCGAGAGTCGGATGCCTGGCGCCGGCATGATTCTAGCGGTGTACACGAGAGCGAACGTCCTGGCGAATCCACTACGATTGTGCGCTGTGCAGCAGCCGAATGGCAAAAGTCTCGGACACACGTTCCCGAGCGGAGGGAATGCCCGGGCATGGCTGCCTTTCAATCAACTCCCTGATATCGTCAGTTCCCGGCTTTTTGGACTTCGGAGGGCAGCATGGCAGGATCGTCGCGACACGTGAACAGAACGTGGGAACACCGAGAAATCCTGTTCTGGCTACTACTGCTTGGCAGTTGGCAATTTCTGACGGCTCAGGGAGGGAGAAACGCCACGGTGGGGGCTGTGGGAACAGCAGCTTTCCTACTATTCGCCGGCTGTAATTTGGGCAAGTTGAGGGGCTTGGGACTGGCCAACGCCGGTTGGCGGCCGACAACCGCTGCCGGATGGTTGGTCGCGGCGTCGAGCGGGCACGTCGCCGGCGCCGTTGTTTATGCGATTGGATCGGCAAGCGGTCAGAACATGATGCTGAGCGGTGACTGGAGGCTCGTAGTCCTCCAGTTGACCCTTGGCCCTGTACTCGAGGAGGTTGTGTTTCGGGGTTACCTGTTCGCGCTGTTGGCGTGGTCGCTTCGGAGGTTCGCCACAGACCTTGTTCTCAATTGGTTGGTCGTCATCACGGCGGCACTGGTCTTTGCTGTCGTGCATTTAGCGCAACCCGGCGTTAGCTGGCTGCAGTTGGCGTGCATCACCTCGACTGGAACCCTATACGGCTGGATCCGGCAACGCTCGGGATCGACGGCACCGGCGGCGATGGCCCACGCTGCATACAACCTGATGCTCTACGCGGCCGCCGGCGTAACAGCGCTTCACTTCACTTCGACCTGATGAGACCAGAGCTTTCGGTAACCGAAGCCTGACAGCATTTATGTTGACAAATGATATTGTCTCTGAAATGATGGAGGCAGCTTGATCCCGGCGTATGACCCCGCAACCGGTGCCTTGCCGCCCGGCGACCATCGGGCAACGTTGGAGGAGATAACGAAGCGGTTCGGGTTCACACCACGCCGGCGATGGCTGCTGAATGGACTTCGTGACGCTGTCGAGGCGTTTTGGGCAGCAGGAATTGAGGAGGTCTTCATCGACGGAAGCTTCTGCACAGAAAAGCCAGATCCTGGCGATATCGATGGATATTGGGTAGAGCCGGACCCGGGTGTTTATGATCGCATTGATCCGTACTGGATCGACTTTGAGTTGGTGCTGGCTCCTCAGGTGCGGAAATGGAAGGCGCGAATGTGGGTTGACCACGGCATTGAGTTTTTCATCCATCCGGCGATGCGAGCCAGCCCGGAGCTGGGCTTTCCGGAGTTTTTTCGGCAGAACCGGGACGGTCAACCCCGCGGCGTGATTCAAGTGGTGAAGGCCGTACGGTCATGATCAAGAGCGACGCGCAACGCGATCGGACGGTGGCTCAGATTGACGGCTTTCGACAGGCCCTCGCGAAGGTGGAGCAGGAGAAGCCAGGCAAGCGCTCGGCTGCGATTAAAGGGAGCTACGAGAGCATGATCCGGCAACTCGAAGACGAAGTGCGCGAGTATGATCAGCTGAAGTCCGGCGAGCTAACCCTACCCCACGTCGAGCGGCTAGATCAAATCGCCCCGTTTATCGCGAAGATCCGGATCGCGAAAGGCGTCTCGCAAACGGAATTGGCGCGTCGGCTTGGGGTGAGCAAACAGGTGATCAGCCGCTATGAGGAGAGCGATTATCAGACTGTGGCGATCGCTCGGCTCCAGGAAATTCTGGATGCGATTGGAATCAAGACTCTTGTGATGCTCAGCGCGTGAGCGCAGGGCAACTCATTTCACGTGGACCGCGCTCTTGGCTGGTCCGTATTAGCCTGGGACTCGGTCCGGAGGCCGGAACACGAGAAGTACCACAACAAGATGGTTCACGGCGGCTGGGCAAACCCCAGTCCTAGCTGAATCGCAAACCACAGGAGCTCACCGACACGTCGTTCGTCTCCGGCTCTGTGCGCTGCGGGGGCTCCGCCGACGGTGACGCCGGGCCTCGGCGATTGCTTCAACGAGCATTCGACCGCTGCGCGGTGGAATAATAGACAGTCTGCTCATGAGTTTACAGCCGTCGCACCTCTTCAAATGCCGAGTTGTCGTCGCCCGACTGGGTGAGATGGACAAAGCGGGCGCCGGGTGGTGGAATACCACGGGCCTCCTGGGACCGGTCGGCGCCGGGGCCCTTCGCCGGAACTTCCCATACACACACTGGTTTGCGCAGGCTCGGGCCGTAATTGCGGTCGCCAGCAACCGCAGCGCGGAGGTCTTCCCACTGCCGAAGGGCTGCATCTCGCTTTGGAGTTTGCCTCCGGAATGCGAAGCCGCCCTAGCCGAAGAGTGGGCGCAGTGGCTGGATGATGGGGCAGCTTGGCGGCCCTTTTTTGAAACCGTCGCCAAGCTCTCGGGGGCCAGTGTGGCGGAGGCACTAGGGCAGCTCAACTTGGTAAGGCCAGCTGAAGTCTCCGCAGTCGAAGCGCTCAAGCGATCTCACGAGGCAAGGGCTCTCCTTGTGCCGGCACGAGAGCCGTTGGACAACATCTCGGTTACCCAATTAGCGTTGGGATTCTCTCATGCGGAGCCGGGTAAGTTGACGGTTCCCTACATGCGGCTGTCGGGAGGCATGAGTTGACTGAAACTCTGCCAGAGGAAGCGATCGTCTCGACTCGATTGACCCGCAAGGGTCCGCTGATCGAGGAAACGTATAGTGCGTTTCGCCGATGGAGGCTTGCGGACACCTTGCAAGAGAACCTGTCCAGGCTGGAGCGGGAAAATCCCTTCGGTGCAAAGAGCGAGCGCTGGCTGCTTGAGGTCACCCGGACGATCTACCGCCGGTTCCGCGGGGTCCGTATCCGTCCCTTGGTTCTGCTGGCGCAGGCGGAATGTCCGTTGGATGTGTGGAAACCCTGTCTTCTTTGGCATTTGGGGCGGAGGGATCTGCTTTACTATCTCTTCAGCTCGGATTGGTTGTATCCGGCTTATCGATCCGGAGTCTATGCTCTGCGCACGAGGGACCTCGTAGAGTTCGTCCAGCGGATTACGCGCGGTCGATTGAACAAGACGACGGTCATCAGTGAATACGGCGCGACCAGGTTGGCGCGAGACCTGCTCATGGCGTCCGCCTTGTTCGGACTGATCGAAGGCAACGTGTCGCGCAACTTCTCCCACCGGCACTTGCCGTCGACCAGCTTTCTCTACATCGCCCAGGCCATCGCTGAGACCGTGGGAGGCGGGCGAGTTCTGATCGACTCCAGCGACTGGCGGCTGTTTCTGTTGAGCCCAGAAGACGTCGAGCGCGAGTTCCACGAGCTTCATCAGTTCCAGAAGGTCAATCTGGAATCCGCCGGAAGCCTGGTAAACCTGCGCCTCCCGGCGCCATCCCTCGATGAATACGCAGAGATGGTCGCCCGAGAGAGGAGCTGGAATGCCTGACTGGCTGCCTCGACTAAAGGAACGTTTGGAGCCGGCGTTGGCCGCCGCTGATCCGAGACCCGCGATCAGCGCTTATCACGACATGCCGTACGCGATCTTCCGCTATCCGCCGGAAGTGGAGTTTGAAGTTCGTCGCCAAGTGTCCTTGCTGAAGACCCGATTGGAAACGAACCACGGGAAGAGTATCACGGTCATCAGCCTCGCGGATTGCCTGATGAGGGCGATCGAGTCCGAAATCCCCGTCGGCGAGTTGGTGGATGCCGAAAAGAAGGTTGGAGTCGCGGGCCTGATCGACACGGTACACGAGATCCTGAGCCGCCGGGCATCGTTGCCAGAGATCGTGTCGAGAATGTTACCTGCCAACGGCGATCCCAACAAGGATATCTTCTTCCTGGTGCGCGCGGGCGCCTTGTTCCCTTTCTACCGGACCTCCGCGCTACTGGAGCAGATGATGGGATTCGTCAGCATTCCCGGCGTTCTCTTCTACCCGGGCATCCTTGACGGTGCAGCGGGATTGAAATTCATGGGAATCAAAGATGCGGAACACAACTACCGCCCGAAGATTTTCTGACAAATGAATACCAACGCCATGCCAACCACAATTGAATCACTGTTCGCCCAGAACATTCATCGCCGTATTGAAGAGGTCATCAAGGTTGACCAGACGGACGAACAAATCCTTGCCGACGAGATCAAAGAGTACATTGCGACGGACTCCATTTGTCAGTTCTTTGAACGGATTCTCGATCGTTATCTGGAGACCCCGAATCAGCCCCATGAGGGTGTCGGCGTCTGGGTTTCTGGCTTCTTCGGGTCGGGAAAGTCGAGCTTCGCAAAGCTGTTGGGTTTGGCGCTGGCAAATCGGTCTATCCTCGGCGAATCGGGAGGAAAGAAGATCGGGGAGCGTACCAAGAGCAAGAAGGTCCAGGCACTTCTGGCGGGCATCAACGAGAGGATTCCAACGCACGCCGTGATCTTCGATGTTGCTACCGAACGAGGAATCCTCTCCCCGAATCAGCGGTTGACGGAGATCATGTATCGTTTGTTGCTGGAGAGCTTGGGCTATGCGCGGGACCTTGATCTGGCTGAGCTCGAAATCACACTCGAGGGACAGGGCCAGCTAGCCGATTTCGAAGCGCGATATGAACAACTCTTCGAGAGGACCTGGGCTAGCGACAAGAACCTGATCGTCTTTTCCGTTGGGCGAGCAAGCCACGTTGTCCATCTAATGGACAAGGCCTTTCCCACTCCGGAATCCTGGTGGCAGTCGGCCAAGAAGCGAGCTGATGTCACACCCCGGTCGCTCGCTGAGCGTGCAAAGGAGTTGATGGCGCGACGATGCCCCGGCCGGAGCCTCGTTTTCGTCATTGATGAAGTCGGCCAGTTTGTCGCCCGCGATGACCAGAAGATGCTCGATCTTCAGAGCGTTGTGGAAAGCCTCGGCAAGGTCGGTCGCGGCAAGATGTGGCTCGTAGCCACCTCGCAGGAACGGCTGGATGCCAAGATCGATGACTTCAAAGGCGGCAGGGTCGAGTTCTCCCGAATGCGCGATCGTTTCTCTATCGAGGTACATCTTGAGCCTTCAGATATCAAGGAGGTCGCCAGCAAGCGCATTCTTGCCAAGAACTCCGCCGCCGAGCCCACACTCCGGAGCGTGTATGAGCAGAATCGTGGAGCCCTCGAGGCACACACCCGGCTGACCGCTGACGTTCAGTTGGCACCGCTTACGCCTCAAGGATTCTTGGATCTGTATCCGATGCTGCCCTACCAGATTGGGTTGATGATCGATGTAGTCTCCGGCTTGCGAAGCCAAGGCGGAACCTTACGGCATGTTGGCGGCGCCAATCGCACCATCATCAAGCTGGCTCAACAGATCCTCATCAACCCCAGCGTGAATTTGGCTGCGCAGGAAGTGGGCCAGTTGGTTCGGATCGACCAGATGTATGATCTCGTTGCCGGCAACATCGAAAGCGAGATCCGGCAAAAGATCAGCTCGATCACGACGGCAGTGGGGCATCCGCTTGCCCAACGGGTGGCGAAGGCCATCTGCCTTCTGCAATTCGTGAAGAACGTCCATCGCACCGCTGAGAATATCGCTGCAATGTTGCATCCCCGACTGGATGCCGAATCGCAACTGGCCGTGGTGCGAGAAGCCCTGGAGGCGCTGGAAAAGGCCCACCAGATTCGCCACGGTGATGACGGCTACCGTATCCCCACACCAGCTGAGGACGATTGGGAGCGTCAACGCTCAAGCCTGCAGCCGCGTCCTGGTGATGCGAACCGAATCTACGCCGACGCAATAGGCAAGTTTTGGAAGCCGCAACCAGTCTTCCAGTACCTGAACACGAAGACCTTCACCGCCGGGCTCCTTCTGCACGATCGCGAACAGGAGGAGGGCGATGTGCCGGCTGACCTTTTTCTGGCCGAATCGGACGCTGACTTTGAGAAGCGTGCGCAGGAGCTGCGCCAGCGCAGCCAGTCCGAGCCGAAGACGGTGTTCTGGGTAGCCCGACTCACCAAAGCGGCGGAGACTCAGATGACCGAGATATTCCGATCCAGGGAGATCTTGGGCCGACGCGAATCCGGTGCGGCCGCTGGGACAGAGGCCCGACTGGTGGCGGAAGAGAAGAAACGGATGAGCAGCCGGGAAGATGAGCTGCGCCGCTTGCTCAAGGAGGCCCTGCTGGCGGGTTATGTGTTCTACCGGGGCAACGATCGCAGCCCAACAGAGCAGGACACCGAGGTGAACCCCTTCGCCACTAAGTTGCTGCGTTTGGCTGTACCCGAGGTGTTCCACCGCTTTGGCGAGGCCGCGCAACGAGTCCAAGACGCGGACCTCCAGGCCGTGATGACAGCACAGAATCTGAATGGCCTGCCGCAGGTCTTCTCGAACCTGAAGCTGCTGGAAGACCGGAACGGTCACATCGCGTTTCGGTGCGACAGCGGCCCGCTGTCACAAGTGTTCACCATCATCCAGAATCGGGCGAGCTATGGTGAGCCGGCTAACGGAAAGTACCTGACTGAGAAACTCGCCGAGGAACCCTTCGGCTGGGAGTTTGATGCGGTGCGGCTTTTCGTGGCGTGCTTACTGAGAGCCGGGAAGATCGAGGTGGTAAGTAAGGGCCAAGTCATCGAAATGGCTCAGTCGCTGGAAGCGCAAAACACATTCAAGAACAACAACGTTTTCCGGCAGGCGGCATGCCGCCCGAGGATGGATGACCTAAAGGCGGAAGACCTGGTCCATGCGTCCGAAGCGTTCCAGATCGTCTTCGGCAAGGAATTGCCGGAACTGGAAGCCAGTTCGGCTGCCGGCCACATTCGGGAGGCAGTCACGCGTAACGAAGATCCTATCCGGGAAGTGAACAACCTGCTAGTCCAGAACGCCCTACCGGGCTCGGATGTCCTGGATCAAGCACTCGGTCAAATGCGAGCAATCCGGTCAGGGAAGCAGAGCCATGCCATCCAGACTTTCCTCTCCGCGCACACGCAGATAAAGGAGGCCATCGCACGGGCAACTCAACTAAGGAACGTTCTCACTGAACCGAATCTGC